>RCNE010001127.1_pt1 | contig 14633 bp, 13 predicted proteins | sample 2041361 | NCBI WGS metagenome assembly RCNE01 (sample SAMN09708229, study PRJNA481090) | Marine sediment metagenome, whole genome shotgun sequencing project.
ATAGGCCACGACGTCGTCGGTGACAAGGTCGACGTCGTCGGTCCCGTATGCGGTAGCTGTTCGCCACCGCATCAGTTCGTCGTCGGGAGTCGGGAGAAAGGGAGCACGGCGCCACCACCCCCGGCGAGCAAACGCGAGCATCGCACCGAACGCGGTAGCCCAGAGCTGTGGCCGCTTGAGAATGGCCGAAGTGACGGAGCGGTTGATCATGTGTCGCTGACGGTACTCCGTTCGAGTAGAGCAGTACTGGTCTACTGGTCTACTGATCTACTGATCTACTCGGCCACTGCCCCCACATTCTTCCGGCCCCTCTAGGCTCGGCGGTGCGAGAGAACAATGGAGGCTTCCCCATGCCTGTGACCCCGGACGAATTGGCCTGGTTCGGCGAACGGTTCACTGCCGTCGCCGACAATATCGAGCATGTGATCCAGGGGAAACGGGACACCGTCGAACTCATCACCTCCTGTCTGATCTCGGGCGGACACGTCCTCATCGAGGATGTCCCCGGTGTGGGGAAGACGCTCCTGGCCAAGTCGCTCGCGCGGTCGATCGACTGCTCATTCAAGAGGATCCAATTCACCCCCGACCTCCTCCCCTCCGATGTCACGGGAGTCTCCGTCTGGGACAGAGAAGCCGGGGAGTTCGTCTTCCGCTCCGGACCCGTGTTCTCGAACGTCGTCCTCGGCGACGAGATCAACCGTGCCAGCCCGAAGACGCAAGCCGCATTGCTCGAAGCCATGGAGGAACACCAGGTAACCATCGATGGCGTGACCCGCACACTTGGACCGCCGTTCATCGTTGTCGCGACGCAGAACCCGATCGAGCATGAGGGCACCTATCCCCTGCCCGAGGCACAGCTCGACCGTTTCATGATGCGGCTGACGATGGGCTACCCGGCCCGGTCCAAAGAGCTCGAGATGCTCGACACGCACGGCGACCGATCAACGTTCGAAGACCTCCGGCCCGTGATCCACGCGGAGGACGTTGTTCGGATGGCCGAGATCGCCCTTCATGTCCATGTCGCCGACGTCGTGAAGGGATACATCATCGACATCGCCGAGGCCACGAGAGAGGAACCCGACCTTCTCCTTGGTGCCTCCCCGCGTGCTTCGCTGTTCCTCCAGCGCGCCGCGCGCACGACGGCCGCCGTCGCAGGCCGCGACTACGTATCACCAGATGATGTGAAGAGCGTGGTGTATCCGGTGCTCAACCACCGTCTGATCATGCGACCCGAGGCACAGATGCGGGGAGTCACGATCGACGAGATCCTTGAAGGCGTGACCGGTACCGTGCCGGTACCCGGGACACGCGTCGCCGCGAAATGACGGTGGATCGCTGATGCCTACGACCCGGGGATGGGCAGCCCTCGGTGCCGGCGTTGCTCTGATCGTTCTGTGGGTCGTGTTCGGAGAGCGATTGATGCTCGGCGTAGGTCTCTTCCTCGTCGCGGCGATCGGCGGCGGTGTCGCATACGTCCGGTCGACGGTCCCTAGTGTCGGAGTGTCTCGCCACATCACCCCGTTCCAGGTGCATGATGGAGACCGCGCGATCGTCGAGGTCACTCTCTCGACGAGTCGTCGGATCCCCCAGGCAGTCGTTCTCGACGAGGTTTCCGGATTGGGGACAGCTCGGTTCGTTGCCGATCGAGTGGAACCCCACCATCCCATGGTTGCCCGCTACGAGGTGCTCTGCCGTCCCCGCGGCGTGTACACCGTCGGACCCGCCATCGTCCAGGTTCGAGATCCCCTTGCTCTTTCGGAGGCCGGAGGCACGGCTGGCAAGATCGATCGCCTCGTGGTGTACCCCGCCGTGGAGGACCTCGACGGCCTTCCTCTCGGCCGCGGTCACGATCCGACCGTCAACACGTCTCGGGCGAGCTTCTCCCCCACCGGCGGGGACGATTTCTTCACGCTCCGCGAATACCAGCAGGGGGATGATCTCAGGAAGGTTCACTGGCCATCGTCGGCGAAGCGCGACGTCCTCATGATCCGCCAGCTCGAGATGCCATGGCAATCCAGGGCGCTCGTTCTGCTCGATCCCCGCCAATCGGTGTACCCGGATTCGGAAGCATTCGAGCATGCGGTTCGTGGCGTCGCATCCGCATTCCGACATCTGTTCAGAAACGGGTATGCGCCCACGCTGTGGACCGGGCACGGATCAGGCGTCGTGGTCGGCAGCACCGAGGGCTACGGGATCGCTATGGAAGAGCTCGCTGCTGTGCAGCCTGCGCCCGTCCTCGATCTGAAGACGGCTCTCTCTCGCATCCGTCGCACAGGCGTGGCCGGTGGCGTCCTCGTCCTGGTTACAGGCGTGCCGGATGATCCCGTTCTCGGCATGTACCGAATCCTCGGGAACGACTTCTATCGAACGATCGTGATGTCATCCGGATCGGAATCGAGCGACGCACTCGTCCAGTTCGCCCGTGCCGGGGCGACAACGGTCTCGTCACGGTCACCGGAGCGGTGGGCGTCTGCGTGGAAGCAGGGAATGGAGCGGACGTGGTCTACCGCTACAGCTGGATAGCCGGCCTCGCGTCGATCGGCTACGCCTTCTGGCAGCTGACGGGTCTGCTGTGGCCGACCGAATCCGGAGCCAAGTGGCAACTCGTCGTGCTGTCCGGACTCGCGATCGGACTCATCCTCACATGGACCGCCATCACGTATCGCGTGCGGGCGATCTGGATCGCGTTGATCAACGTCGGAGCACTCTTCGTGGCGGCCACACGCTTCGCAGCGCCTTCGGAGACCTTCCTCATCATCCCGACGCTCCCGGGAATCGCCGCACTGTGGTCCGACCTCCTTCGTGCCTTCGACGTCATACGGCACGGCGTCGAACCCGTTCGGCCGATCACCGGCCTCGTCGTGATCCTGACGGCTCTGTTCTGGCTGCTCGGGGCCCTCCTCGCATGGGGCCTCTCGAAGGATCATCCGTTCGTGGCACTCCTTCCCCCGCTTGTTGTCGCACTCCAATTCGCAACGCTTGACCGCCGCAACGACAGCCTGATCATCCTCGGTGCATTCGTCGTGCTGGTCGCGGCAACGATCCTCGCCGTCGCTCTCGACGAACGCGACCGGGGCGCCGGTCGGATGGCAGGCGATCGTCAGGGCCCACCTTCGAACGCTCCATCACTTACCGCTGCACTGCTCGTGGCCGCCACCGTCGCCCTCGCCGTGGTCGGTGCCGGCCTGCTGGGACCGAAGCTCCCAACTGATGGGGTGCTGGCTTGGCGTACTCCTGGAGGCTTGAGCGGTGGGTTCTACGGGAGCATCAGCTACAACCCCTACGTGAGCATCCACGAGGGACTCGTCTCCAAGACGGGAACCCCACTCTTCCGCGCGACGATCGACATGACCGCCGGCGATCCCGGAGACGTGTACTTCCGGCTCCTGACCATGGAGACCTATCGCAACGGCAAGTGGTCGGCGAGCCGACCGAAGGTCTATGAGCTCGACGAGACGCCGCTCGAAACGGAGGGTTACGAGTACATCGGGCCGACCTCCAGCGTTACCGCCGACATCGAGATCGAAGCTCTCGGACAGGATTGGCTGCCTGCTCCGTATGCCGTCGGTGGCGCAGCCGGTGAGGATGTGGATGCGTTTCGCATCCGTCGATCCGACACTGCGCTGCTCTTCCGGGGGGATCGGACGTATCAGGGGATGCAGTACAGGGTCACATCCGAAATCCCCTTCGTTGACCCGGCGGCAGTTGCCGGCGTCCCCGGTGGCGGCCTCTCTCCTCTGTTCACAGCGGCAGCGGACGGCGGCGAAACGCCGCCCGATCCGATCGAGGTCGAGCTGAGGGAACTCCCCGATGCCGAGGAGTACACGGATCTCCCTCCCGAGATCGACCCGCGGATCCGGGCACAGGCGATCGGCCTGACCGAACGACTCACCACGCCCTTCGAGAAGGGATTGGCAATCGAATACTGGTTCCGCGAGAGCGGAGGCTTCGTCTACGACCTCGATGTCGCCCAGGGCCACAGCGATGACATCCTCGCCGCCTGGCTGTTCGACGACGATCCTGACAACGCCGCATATCGCAGGGGCTATTGCGAGCAGTTTGCGACCTCGATGGCGGTGATGACCCGCACCATCGGGATCCCGACAAGAGTCGTCCTGGGCTTCACCCCCGGCGACCGTGTCGGTGTCGATGAGGTGGTGGTTCGTGACGACAATGCCCACTCCTGGGTCGAACTGTGGATCCCGAGTCAAGGGTGGGTCAGTTTCGATCCGACGCCACGCACCGACGGCGCCAATCCGGCAACGAGCTACCAGGCGATGGAGTCGGCCCTCGGCTACGACCTCGCGGCGTACCTCGGTCAGATTCCTGAGCCGGAGCCCATACGGTTCCCGTCCGAAGGCGACCTGCTGGGCGGCGTCTTCGCACCCGACACAGACCGTCCCGAGCCCGGGTTCGTCGGCACCGGTGGGGAGACCACTTCGTCGTCCTCACTCCCCTCGTGGATTCCGATCGTCGGATCGATGGCCGCACTCCTCATCCTCATCGCATTGGCGTTGCCGCTGATCAAATGGATCCGTCACCGCAGCCGGATGCGACGCCTCGCCGAGGGAGATATCTCGGCGGCCTGGGAAGAGATCGTCGTACGGCTCACCGATTTCTCCGAAGAACCGGATCCCTCTTCAACACCGGATGAGGTCGCGGCACGAGTTGACCCGGCCATGGTTCCCCTCGCGGCCGTCTACACCCGGTCGGTCTACGGCGGTACCGGCACTGTCTCGGACGAACAGGTCGAGACCGCACGCCGGTCGATGGAGTTGACGGGTGATCGGCTCACGACTCGCTACTCCCCCATGGAGCGCACGCGCTCGTACTACCGACTGGGCTCGTTGCGGAGGCGCTTCCGGCGCTGATTCCCGAGGCTGACGGGTGTCCTCCGGATCACCCGTTCGATTCGTCGACCTCCGACAGAACGTCGTCTTCAACGAAGCGAAGCATCTCGAGGAACTGTGTTCGGTCGAGCTCGAAACGGGAGACGTCCTCTTCGACCGATTGCGTGATGTCGTTGATCGCCACAAAGAACGCGAGCTGGCCTTGTCGCAGAGCGTCGAGAATCTCTTCTTCATCGACGGCGACAGCGAAGATCGTATCCCCGTCAGTGACAAGCCGGATCTCGGACAGGTGGTTCTCCATGTCCCCGGTTCGGCGGAGGTAGTCCCACGCACGACGCACCCGCTGGATCGACATCCCGTTGTCGAGCAGGCTCTTCACGACCCTCAGAGCGACGAGGTCACGAAACGAATAGAGACGGCGCCGTCCCGGTCGACCGCCGGTCTGCTGGAGCGAGGGTTGTACCAGAGCCACCTTGTCCCAGTAGCGAAGCTGATGAGGCGTGCAGCCCGTCAGACGAGTCGCTTGCTGAGCGGTGAATCCCTCCACGCCTTCTCCCCATAGTTCTCCGGCCGCCCGGCCGGTTCGTAAAATCTTGTGACCCCTCGCGGGAGAGGCAACCTTAGCGTTCTTTGCGCCAACGTTCCCTGACGTCTTCCATCCAGTTCGAGACGGAGATCGAGGTGGTTCGTTCCGGTAGTACGCCACGCATCGTTGCCGCGATCGCCGCTGCGGAAGCCACCATCAAGATGAACCCCAACCCGGCGAGATACGAGAAACGGGTGAAGGTTCCGAGCATGATCGCGAGCCCGACGAAGAAACCGGCGCCCCCGACGAAGCGGCGTCGCTTGGTCCGTGCCGACAGATCGGCCCGGGCGACCGTCTGCGCGAGCTTCGGGTCCTCTGCATAGAGGTTGCGCTCGATCTCCTCGAGGATCTTCTGCTCTCTATCGTCCAGCGCCATTCGGCAACCTCCACGTCAAACCTGTCCGCACCTGCAGTATACCGACCCCCCGCTTTCGCGTAACGGGTCCTTCGATACCTATTTCCCGCTCCGATGATCCCCATCTCCCGGGAGTGGGGCCACTCTGGCGGGTATGACGGCACCCGCACCAAATCGCTCCCGTACACCGTCGACAGCGTCGGCGGCGGCATCGGCCCGTTCGCGGCCGAGGACCATCTGCCTGGTGCCCCCTACATCGACGAGATCGCTCACCGCCACTCCGAGCAAGCGAAGAGACCGAGCGCCGATCTCGGCCCGACCGATAAGCATCCGGGCGGTCTCCCAGATCTCCGCCGTGGAGGCGATCGGTTCCGAGTGACGGGATGAGCGACTGATCGTGGTGAAGTCGGAGAACCGTACCTTGAGTGTGATCGTGTGGCCGGCAACCCTCGCCTTCGTCAGTCGTGCGGCCACTTGGTCGCACATCCTGAGCGTCTCGCGCTCGATCTCATCCAGGTCCCGGAGATCGTTGGCGAACGTCCCCTCCGACGAGATCGACCGGGCCGACGTTCCTCCCTCAACCGTGCGGGGATCCCGGGCCCGGGCGAGGGCGCTGAGATGCTGCGCCGACGCACTCCCGATCCGGTGTTCGAGCAGCCGCAGTGGTGTTTCGGCGAGGTCTCCGATGGTTCGGATGCCCAGATCGCTCAGCGCCCGCTCCGTTGCTTCCCCCACCCCCCACAACTCGCCGACGTCGAGAGGATGGAGGAATTCGAGCTCCGTGCCTGCTGCGATGCGCAGCATCCCGTCGGGTTTGGCATGCTTCGATGCCAGTTTCGCAACGAACTTGCTCGCGGCGATCCCGACTGATGCCGGGATACCAATCTGTTCCTTGATCACCGCTCTGATTCGGGCGCCGATCTCCTCAGTCGACGCGTGGTGGAGCCTGAGCCCCGATACGTCCAGGAACGCTTCGTCGATCGATATTCCCTCGACCAGCGGCGTGAACGAGCGCATGATCTCGAAGATCTCGGCGGACACGGCGCCGTATCGACCGTGTGAGGTGTTGACGATCACGAGACCGGGGCATCGGCGGCGAGCCTCTCCGACGGGCATCGCAGAACGAACTCCGAAACTGCGCGCTTCGTAGCTGGCCGACGCGACGACGCCACGCCCTCCGGTTCCGCCAACTGCGACGGGTTTGCCGATCAGCTCCGGATCGTCGAGCCGTTCGACCTCGACAAAGAACGAGTCCATGTCGACGTGAAGGATCGGCTCGGCGAACTGCGTCATGGTTCCACGGTACCGGTACCCTCGATCAGATGAGCACCGCGAACGATGGCATCTTGCTCGTTCGACACGGCGAGGTCCGCAATCCCGACCACGTCGTCTATGCCGACCTCGACGGCTTCCCGCTCTCGGCTACCGGGCGACGCCAAGCCTCGGATGTCGCCGAACGCCTCCCACGACACGCCACGGTGGTGACCTCTCCGCTGGACCGTGCCGTTGAGACCGCTGGGATCATTGCCGACCGCACAAGTGGCCACGTCGTGGTTGACAATACGCTCACGGAGTGGGCGCTCGGCTCTCGCTGGGCCGGGTGCGTCTGGGAAGAACTCGACGACTCGTTCCCGGGCGAACTCGCGGCCTACCTCGAGCACCCTGAAGACCTACCGTTCTCTCCTGAGTCGCTCGCTGAACTCGCTCGGCGGGTTGGAGGTGCGGTTCTCCGGCATCGGGACGATTCAGAAGGACCGCTGGTCTTCGTGTCTCATCAGGACCCGATTCAGGCTGCCCGCCTCTCCCTCACCGGCCGGCCGCTCAACGGACTCAACAGGAGCAAGCCCATGCACGCCGAGTTCATCGAACTTGCGCCGACCGGGACCGAAGGCTGGATCGAGCGAGCTTCTTGGGCCCCGGAGCAGGAGCCGGTGTTGCCACCGTCGCCGGCGACCCCACCATCGCACTGATGACACGCTCGGCTACACTGCCGTCGCCCGTCCCCGAACGAGGAACAGCGTGGAGAATCGCACCATTACCAACAGCGTGCTGCTTGTTGGCGGCGTTATCGCCGTTCTGTTCCTCGCTGGCCTGGCCTTTGCAAGCTCACCGTCTGACGACGTGACAGCGGCCGAAAGACTTCCCACGTCGACAACCACAACGGAGCCGCCCCCGGAGGGCGTGTTCATTGTCAACATCGACAACGGATCGTTCCGACCATCGAACGTCCTCCTGGACCTCGACGAAGCCTGGATCGTCAAGTGGGTCAACGAAGATCCACGCGAGTACGTGCTGGCAGACAAGGGTGGCTTGTTCGAGGCAACGCTTGCCGAGGGTGATGAATTCGAGTTCGACTACAGCACCCTGGAGCCCGGCATCTACCGTGTTTTCGCGACCGTGGGCTTCCAACGGATCCCGGGAACGGTCGACACCCGCCCTGAGCAGTAGAGCAGTAGATCAGTAGACCAGTAGACCAGTAGACCAGTCTCCGTACGGATTACGGACTAGGGCGCCGCGAACAGAAGCACCACGTTGTGGCCGCCGAAGCCGAAGGAGTTGCTCATCGCGTAGGTCACTTCGACGTTCCTCGGACTTCCTGGGACGTAGTCGAGGTCACACTCGGGATCGGGATCCGTCAGGTTGATCGTGGGGGCCACGACGCCGTCACGGATCGACAGGACGCTCGCGACCGCTTCGATAGCGCCTGCTCCGCCGAGCAGGTGTCCGGTCATCGACTTGGTCGACGAGATCGGTACTTGGTAGGCAGCGTCACCGAACACGGTCTTGATCGCCATGGTCTCGGTCACATCGTTCGCAGCAGTCGAGGTGCCGTGGGCGTTGATATACGAGACTTCTTCGGCGGTGATCCCAGCATCGTCGAGTGCTCCCTGCATCGCCCGAGCCGCGCCATCACCGCCGGGGCGTGGCAAGGTCACGTGGTAGCCGTCGGCAGACATGCCGTACCCGACGACCTCCGCATAGATGGTTGCCCCGCGCTCGAGAGCGTGGTCCCGCTCTTCGAGAACGAGAGCCGCCGCCCCTTCGGACATGACGAAGCCATCCCGATCCACATCGAACGGACGACTGGCGCCCTGAGGGTCATCGTTGCGAGTGCTCAGTGCCCTTGCCTGGGCGAACCCACCCATGGCGAATCGTGTGACGGCTGCGTCGGCTCCTCCCGCCAGCATCACATCGGCTGCCCCTCTCGTGATGATCGCAGCCGCATCGCCGATCGCGTTGGCCGAGGCTGCACACGCCGTGACGGCTGTGGTGTTCGGCCCGTAGAGGTTGAAATCGATCGATACGTGGCCCCCCGCCAGGTTGGCGATGATCTTCGGGATTCCGAACGGACTGAGCCGGTGCGGGCCGACTTCGAGCAGCGTGGTCAACTCCTCTTCGAACGTCGCGACACCTCCAATGCCGGTGCCAACGACGACGCCGGCACGGTAGGCGGCCGGATCTCCAGGCTCGTAAGCGATTCCGGCGTCGCCGAGGGCTTCGCCGGCGGCGACCCAGAAGAGCTGGGCGTACCGATCCATCCGCCTCGCTTGACGTCGCGGCATGAATTCCTCGATATCGAAGTCCGTGATCTCGCCGGCGATCCTCGACGTCAGGTCCGACGCGTCGATCAACGTGATCGGACCGATTCCGGATCTCCCTTCGAGCAACCCACGCCAGGTGCTCTCGACGTCACGTCCCACGGGATTGACGGTGCCGAGACCGGTGACAACGACGCGGCGGTCGTTCATGATGCGCTCCTGGTCCTAGCCGTTCAGCTTCGCCTCGACGAGATCGACTGCTTCGCCGACGGTTGTGATCTGCTCGGCTTCCTCGTCCGGGATCTTCACTCCGAAGTTGTCCTCGAGTGCCATGAGCAGCTCGACAACGCCGAGTGAATCGACGTCGAGGTCCTCTTCGAACTTCGCGTCTGGTTTGATATCATCCCGCTCGATTCCGAGCTCATCGACGAGAAGGTCGGTCAGTTTCGATTCGATCTCCGTGCGCTCCATTGATTCAGCCTCCTAGTAGCTGTCCTACAGGGCCAGACCACCGTCAACGACGAGTGTCTGTCCCGTTACGTATGCCGCGTCGTCGGAGGCAAGATAGCCCACCGCCGCTGCGATCTCCTCCGGTCGTCCAAGTCGTCCGACGGCGACCCTGCCGGCCACCTCTTCGGCGATCTCGGTTCCGAGTTGTTCTGTCATGTCCGTTTCGATGAACCCCGGGGCAACGACGTTGACCGTTATGTTCCTCGATCCGATCTCACGAGCGATCGACTTCGAGAAGCCGATGATCCCGGCCTTCGATGCCGCGTAGTTCGCTTGGCCCGGGTTCCCCGATATCCCGGAGACGGAACTCACCGAGATGATACGGCCCCATCGAGAGCGCAGCATGCCCCGCATGGCTGCTCGTGAGCACAGATACACGGAGCGGAGATTCGTCTCGATCACCTGGTCCCATGCGTCGGGCCCCATCCTCAGGAGCAGGTCATCACGCGTGATGCCGGCATTGTTGACGAGCACGTCAACACGCCCGAGATTCTCTTCGATGTCGCTGAACATCGCACTGACCGCGTCGGCGTCCCCGACGTCTGCCCGGACGGCCATCGCAGTTCCGCCGTTCGCGGCGATCGTCTCGACGACCTCATCGGCTGCTGCACGGTTCACCGCATAGTTGACGGCGATGGCATGACCGTCGGCAGCGAGGCGCAGCGCGACGGCTCGGCCGATGCCCCGCGAACCTCCGGTGACGAGGGCTACGCGGCTCATCCATGCCTCGCCCGTTGACGGTCGGTCATGATCTCGATGCCGGTTCGGTCGCTCGGTGGGAGCGCAGCATCGCTGATCGAATCCGGGTCGACCTTCTGTCCCCATTGGATGGCAGTTGCGCCCCAGGTGAGGCCTGCCCCGAATGCGACGAGCACCAGCTTGGCTCCCGGCTTCAACCGACCACGATCGATGGCTTCAGAGAGGGCGATCGGAATCGTTGCCGCCGAGGTGTTTCCGTATGCATCGATGTTCGTGTACACCTTGTCCGGGTCGATGCCGAGGCGCTTCGTCGTGGCGTCGATGATCCTGATGTTCGCCTGATGAGGAATGAGGAGATCGACATCGTCGATCGACCATCCGGCGTCATCGAGCGCCTTCTCGGCTGCGGCCCCCATGCCGACGACGGCGTTCCTGAACACCTCACGACCGTCCATCACGACCTGTACCGGTGTGGGCACCTCCATCCATGAGGAACCCACCCCCTCAACAGTCAGAGCTCCTGCAAGATTGCCGTCCGAGCCGACGTTGATCGACCGGACTCCTTCGTCGGTATCCGAAGCCTCGACGATGACGGCACCGGATCCGTCGCCGAAGAGCACGGCCGTATCGCGGTTGTTGAGATCGAGATACGGAGTGAGGCGTTCAGACCCAATGAGAAGGATGCGACTGGCCGATCCGGCGGCGATGAGGCCGTTGGCGAGGTTGAGTCCGTAGATAAATCCCGTGCAACCGGCATTGATGTCAGTGGCGGCAGCGTTGACGGCCCCCAGCTTCGCCTGGACGTGACAGGCCATGGCCGGGATGAATCGGTCCGGTGTGCAGGTGGCAACAAGGATGTAATCCAGATCGGTTGCCTCCAATCCGGCGGCTGCGAGGGCGTGCCGTGCAGCAACCGATGCCATGTCAGAGTTGTCGACGTGAGACACCCTCCGTTGTCGGATACCGGAACGTGTCGCGATCCACTCGTCCGACGTATCGATGACGGACGCAAGATCATCGTTGGTCACAGTTGGCTCCGGTGTGCATCGGCCCCAACCCGTGATCATCGCTCGTTTCATTCGTGTCCCTCCTCGAGCAAGTCGGTCAGTGTACGGACGGATCGCGCACGACTGTGGCGATTCCGTCGAGATCGGAGACGACGTGCACGATTGCACCCGGGATCGTTCGCTTGACGAGACCACCCGTCACATCCCCCGGACCGACGTGGATGAAGGTGGTGATCCCATCGGCCGCCATCTGCTCGAGCGTCGCCACGAACTGGACCGGTTCGACAAGTTGTTCGCCGAGCTGTCGAGCTGGATCCTCGACCGGCTCGCCCGTCGTGTTCGCGTACACCGGGAACTCTGGCGCCGAAAAGTCGGTCCGTTCCAGCGCGCTCGCCAGTCGCTCCGCTGCCGGCTTCATATACGGCGAGTGGAATGCCCCCGCAACGTCGAGGGAGATCGCTCGACGGATACCGAGCGATCGTGCGTTCTCGCTCAGCCACTCGATATCCGATGCGCTGCCGGCAAGAACGATCTGAGCCGGGGCGTTCACGTTGGCTACCCAGAGTTGCCCGCCCTCTGCTCTCCGGTCGGCAGCGACACGCTCCGCATGCTCGAGGTCGGCGCCGATGAGCGCTGCCATGCCGGATGGGTCGCTCGCCGAAGGCGCATCAGCCATCGCTCGGCCGCGCTCGGCAACGAGCGCCAACCCTTCTTCGTACGAGAGGACTCCCGCCGCCGCCAGCGCCGTGTACTCTCCGAGGGAGTGCCCCGCTGCAGCAGCTGGGGCTCCCGGGAGCGCATCCCTCAGCGCTTCCCAGAGCGCGTACGACACGGCGAAGAGGGCCGGCTGAGCGTGTTCGGTCCTTGTGAGTTCTTCCTGAGGGCCTTGGGCGACAAGCGTCTCCAACGACCATCCGAGGATCCGATCGGCGGTTTCGACCAGCAGATCTCTGCGCGCCGAAAAGAGGTCGGCTCCCATGCCGACCGTCTGACTCCCCTGGCCTGGGAACAAGATGGCGTACTTGGACATCAGCTTCCACTCCGCAACGGTTCGGTGTACCGACCCCCGAGGTGTCGCGGGGGTTTCATTATCGATTCGACGCTAGCCTTACGAGGCACCTCTTCAGGAGTTTTCCCACATGATCGACCGCCGTTCTCAACTCAGCGCGTCCGTCCCCGTGGGGCCAAAGGTCCCACTCCGAATTCCGAACGAGTTCCTCAGGCTCTATGACCTCTCGTATAACCTCTGGTGGTCGTGGGATCCGGCCGGGCGTGACCTGTGGGGGCGGATCGACCCTCAGGCGTGGGCCGCCACGCAGAACCCCATCGGCATGCTCCAGGTAGTCGACCCTTCGACATGGGAGGCGCTCGCCGCGAGCGGAAGCTTCAGCGAGCTCTACGACGGCGTTGTCGACCGATTCGACCGATACCTCTCGAGTGACCAGACGTGGTTCGATCGGAACCACGGCGGCGAACTCGACGGCCCGGTCGCCTATCTCTGCGCCGAGTACGGCATCAACGAGAAGCTCCCCTTCTACTCGGGCGGACTCGGCGTGCTCGCCGGTGACCACGTGAAATCCGCATCCGACCTAGGTATCCCCCTGGTCGCGGTCGGCCTTCTCTATCGGCGGGGATTCTTCCGTCAGGCAGTCGACCCGGACGGTTGGCAGCAGCACACCTACCAACGGCTCGAGATGCGTCGCCGTCCTATCCGAGAGGTTCTCGACCCCCACAGTGGACGGCCACTTCGGGTAACCGTCGCGCTGAACGGTCGCGATGTCGCGATCGGAGCATGGAGGATCGACGTCGGCCGGGTCCCGCTGATCCTGCTCGACACCAACCTCCCCGAGAACGACCCGGCGGATCGACCGATCACGCACATCCTCTATGTCCGGGGAAGAGAGGCACGTTTCGCTCAGGAAGCGGTTCTCGGAATCGGCGGAGCCAGAGTGTTGCAGTCACTCGGCATCGATCCGGCGATGTGGCACATCAACGAAGGCCATGCAGCGTTGAGTCTCCTCGAGCGCCTGTCCTGGGAGATCGACGCGGGACACGACCTCGAAACGGCGAAACGCTCAGTCGCCGATCGAACGTTGTTCACGCTCCACACCCCGGTCCCCGCCGGCAATGAGATCTTCGACCCGTCGACCGCCGCCGCGGCACTCGAAGGAACGATCGATGGGATCAGCACCGATACCCAGGGCGAACTCGCCAGAAGCGGCTCCAACGATGGCACCGAGTTCAACATGGGGGCGCTCGCCATCCGCCTCTCCGATCGTACGAACGGCGTCTCGATCCGGCATGCGGACATCGTCACTCGCGACTGGGGAGACCTCATCGGCGGTCCGGCGTTCGCTGTAACGAACGGCGTTCATCCGTCGACGTGGCTCGGCCGGTCCATGTGCCGTCTCCTCGAGAGCGTGGTCGGTCGCGATTGGGCCGAACGGGCGAGCGAAGCGAAGACGTGGGGGGCCATACACGACATCGACGACGCTCACATCTGGCGTGCCCATGAATCCCAGCGCGAACTGATGACTCGCCGACTTCGGTCTCGTCTCCGGGAGGAGTACGCGCGGCACGGCGTCGGCTCCACCCGGCTCCGCTGGCTCGACGATCAGCTGCCCGCCGATCGACTGACTATTGGGTTCGCTCGGCGATTCGCCACATACAAGCGGGCAGGGATTCTCTTCACGGATCCCGACCGCCTCGAGGCGATCCTGAGGAACCCGGACCGCCCCGTCCAACTCGTGTTCGCCGGGAAAGCACATCCCGCAGACCGGGAGGGACAGGCGCTCATCAAATGGGTCTTCGAGATGTCACAGGACCCCCGGTACGAGGGTCATCTGTTCTTCATCGAAGACTACGACCTGCGTCTCGGCCGTACGCTGGTCACCGGATCTGACGTGTGGCTCAACACACCGGTCCCACCCCGCGAAGCAAGTGGCACGTCCGGCATGAAGTCGGCCGCAAACGGCGGCTTGAACCTCAGCGTCTTAGATGGCTGGTGGGCGGAAGGATTCGATGGCACCAACGGCTGGGGCTTCGGCGAGCACTCCTCGTCCGATGCGGAGGATGCTGACACCCTGT
>RCNE010001128.1_pt1 | contig 14633 bp, 10 predicted proteins | sample 2041361 | NCBI WGS metagenome assembly RCNE01 (sample SAMN09708229, study PRJNA481090) | Marine sediment metagenome, whole genome shotgun sequencing project.
ATCCGGTCACCAATAAACCGCGTGTCCTGCACGGAGTATCTCTTCCGCAATTGATTGGGTTGGGGTCTCTCCACGCGAGGTTTAACCGAGGCACGACAAATCAGCGTATGCCGATTCTCGCCCTCGCATTGCTCGGGTCACTCCGCGCGCCTGATTCGCTTCACCCCAAGGGCACTTCCTCGCTCAGGCTTCAGCTGAGCGAGGAAGTGCGAATCGGACCGACCTGGCCACCAATTAAATCAGTGGATTCCGGTGGCAGTAACGGTGACGGAAATTCATTGAGTGTAAATCTGGCGTAACGGCGCCGACTTGGTATCGCTAGTTGACGATGATATGGAACGTAAATCGAGCGTTCGGCGGGCCAGCACCCGTGTCGGCGGCGAACGTACCTCCCGGGCTAATGCGGAGGTTGGTGACGGCCGGGTCACAGCCTTGCCCATTGGCAGATGGAACGTAATCGAAAGTGCTCCCGCCATCATCCGAAAAATCCAGGTCGTCCACGTTGCTGCCAAGGCTCATGAAGGAATAACTCAGGCCGCTGCTCGGCGTACCGTCCTGAAAGTCTACGGGACCGGACCCCGGTGTCACGATATCCAGCACGACCATGCAGGTCTGAGCGGGCAACGGATCGGTGATTATCATTGAATCGGTATCTACGCTGCCGGCGCCTTCGTTGCTGACATCGACGACGTACGACACTACGCTTCCGGGTATTGCTTTCGGATCGTTGAGGCCGTTAATGGGATCGTTAATCGTCGACACCGTCTTGACTACTATCAGCTCCGGCGGCATCACGACATCGATCGTATCCGTGACGAAGTCGTTAGCAGACGGCTGAAAGTCCGAACGTGCAGTGCTGGTCACGTCCGCGGAGTCGCCGCCATTCACGCTACCGGGCACGTCGTAGGCGATGAGAATTGTGATTGTCTCTGACGGCGCCAATTGCCGTGTATCGGGATCGCCGTCACCATCCGTGTCGGTGAGTAAAGTGTCAGCGGGAGTGAGCGTACCGCTGGCATCGACGTCTTCGTAATAACTGATCGTCGGTGAAAAATCGCCGCTGATAACGGCACCGACGTCATAAAAGTCATTGGAGTTGCCGGTGTTCGTCAAAGTGTGAGCGACGACGACGGTCTGCAGGGGAAAGGCAGTTAGTGTCGTGTCGGGAGTGAAGCTGACGCCTGGAACGACGGTTGATCCGAGCCTCCCGCCACAGCCGCTAAGATTGTCATCAACCTGTTGCGGGAAGCTGTTTGCCCCCAGCGACGCGTTGGAACTCGACACGTGAAAGGTAAATGGCGCGCCGGGTGACACACCGAGTTCGGCCCAGGTGACAAAAAATTCCATTTGCAGGCCGTTTGCCGAACCCCACGTGCCTGTACGAGTGGGGTTGCCAGTAGACGGCACGTTAGCGAATGCTCCGGGCAAGGTATAACCGTCGCCGAATCCACCGCCGTCGACCATCGGATCGCCGCCGATGGCTTGAGCGATGTAGGTAAACACGTACACGTTGATGCGCCGATTGCTGCCCTTCCAGGTAACACCAATGACGGGCTCGCCGGTTTCCATTAATTGATCGTTATCAATGTCGGCATAGTAGGCGAAGGTCTGCTGATTGGACGCCGAGCCGAATCTTTCAGTAAACAGGTAGATATTGTTCGAATCCCAGGTGTACGCAAAATGCGTGAGATCCCTGCCGGTCGACTGAACCGGCGCGTCGCGATCGGTCAGGCCACCGGATGGGCCATCGCAAACGTTGTTATCCGGGTCTGCGTGGACGGGCGCCCAGTCGGCCATGTTGCCGTCGACGGCAATCGGGGCAAGCGTGAAGACGCCGTCGCCGAAACCACAGGTACATACCGCCCACGCCGCAATGGGCATAGCGGTTGCCAGCAGCAGCACGGCGGTGCGTCGCGAGAAAGCCTTCATTGGCCCGGAATCAACACTCATTGTTGAGGCTCTGAAACGTGCAAGTACAGCAATCATAGGGGCTAACGCCGATTTTGGACGAGACTTATGTCGAGGAATCGGCAATTAAGGGATACAGGACAGGAAATTCATGCAAGCGATGTCCGGTACCGCGTGATACGTCAGTGGCAGGATCTCGCCTTTGGGCCAGGGTGGTTCAATCAGCGTTCTGCTCGAAGCGTTCAATGTCCGCGAGCAAGTGGTAATTGGGGTCGAACCGAGGTTTTGCAGGAAACCTCGGTTCGACCCCGGTTTCGGTGCGGTTTCGCGTCTTGCAGGAAACCTCGGTTCGACCCCGGTTTCGCGTCAGCGCGAGGAATTCAGGCCGGCGTCGCGATGAGTTCGCGGGTCGGCTGAATATCAGATTCGTCGTCGTTTGAAAGAACGCTATCAAGGTGCTTCTCGAGCATTTGCTGAAGCTGATCAACAGTAAACGGCTTGGACAGATAATCATTCATACCCGCATCGATGCAACGCTGCCGGTCGTCTTCCAGCGCATTTGCGGTAACGGCAATGATGGTATTCAGTTTGGCATCCTGATCCTCTTCCCAGTCACGGATCAGTCTGGTCGCCTCGAAGCCGTCCATCAGCGGCATTTGGCAGTCCATCAGTACAAGGTCGTAGTTGTCCAGCTTGATTGCTTCGACACCTTCGATGCCGTCGGCAGCGACGTCACAGTGACAGCCGAGGGATTCGAGCATGCTGAACGCCACTTTCTGATTGACGGGATTGTCTTCAACCAAAAGTACGTTGGCACCCATCGAGACCCGTCTCTCCTTAGGTAATGGATCGCTCTGGGCGACCGCGGGGCCGTCGGCAGTTTCGAGATCGACGGTGAAACTAAATGTCGACCCTTTTCCGACCGTACTGTCGAGCTCGATTGTTCCGCCCATCATTTTCACGATGCGGCTCGAGATCGCGAGTCCCAGTCCGGTACCGCCGAAATGCCGGCTGTTGGAGTCGTCCGACTGTGAAAACGAGTCGAATATCAGTTCCTGGTCCTTTTCCGGCACACCTATTCCGCTGTCGCTGACCGAAAAATGGACCCTTGCGCGGCCCGGTTCCGCCGCTTCCGAGGTGATCGAGATTTCGACCGTCCCGGTTTCTGTAAACTTGATGGCATTACCGACGAGGTTGATCATTACCTGTCGAAGTCGTGCGGCATCAGCGACGAGGTATTCCGCTACCTCGGGAGCCACCTCGGTGTGGAGCTCCAAGCCCTTTTCGTTCGCGCTGTGCGCCAATAATCTTGTAATCGCCTCAAGGCACTCGCGTGGATGGAAGGGCTTTGGATCCAACGTGAACTTGCCAGCTTCGATCTTCGAGAAATCCAGCACGTCGTTGATGATGGTCACCAGCGCCTCAGCAGACGACCGAACCGTTTCTGCGTGATAACGGTCGGCATCCTGCAGTTGATCCGATTGCAGCAGGAGTTCAGTCATACCAATCACGCCGTTCATCGGCGTGCGAATTTCGTGGCTCATATTGGCCAGGAACTGGCTTTTCGCCTGAGCACCCTGCATGGCCTCGTCACGAGCCGTCACGAGGGCGTCCCGGGACGTTTCGAGCCGGCCCATCAAAGCGTTGAATGCGGTTGCCAGGACGCCGATCTCATCTTTTCGCGTGACATTCACGCGGTTCGAAAAAATCTTGCCGTCCTGCAATGACTCCACGTGGCGCGTCAATGTGTCCAGTGGCCCCACAATCACGCGCTTCATCGACCACTGGGTTATTGCCAGTAGCAGTAACGAAACCAGCACCAGAAAGATGATCGCCGTGAGGCTGGCGCGCTGGCCGGCAATCATCGTCGACTCCGGCGTCCGGATTTCCAGTAGCAGCGCTGCTTCCCCGAAAACGTCGTCGATGACGACATGGGTCAGGCTGTCGCCGTCCAGGGATCTCGTAGCAAGTCCTTCCCGCCACTCGACAGCCGACGGCCAGCCAGCAGACTCCGGATACACTGGTCCCATTCGTATTGCGTGCCGGGCACCGATATCGAGCAGGTACTCCGGAGTCAGGAAACTGCCCAGGACGAAAGAGCCGTTCGGTTTGCCGCTGCGGTCTGTCCGAGTAACCGGGTGTGACGCGAAATCGAGCGGATACAATCGGGTTCCGACGACCCCGAATTTTCGTGCCGCCGCGTCGCCACTGGTGTTCAGTGCTACGGCAGTCTTGTCTGCGTCCAGGAGGATGTCGCTAAATTCGCCCATCTGTCCGGTATGGGGGTCGATGACGACGCCGCGCACTATGCGGCCTGCAGCGTCGTAAACAATGAGTGCGTCCACATTCAGATTCTGGAGAGCGTCGAGCGTCATGTTCTCGTAAACGAATTCCTGGTTCGATGCCGGGTCCAGAACAAACGCGTAAGTCTGGTCCCAGGCCCCGTAATCGCCAGCCATTGACATTCGAAAGTCCTGGTCTTCGGCGATAGCCTCGATAGCCCGTCGCTCGTTGTCCGTGATGAGGCCATGCTGCATTTCGACGAACAGCGGAAAGACCACGAGCCTGATAACCAGAACGCTCAGCATGACCGACAGCGCGGACGCTGTTAGCTGCAAAAATAGCGTCTTGCGGCTGAGATTCATGTTAAGTGCCCTTCATATTTGGAGCGTGCACCGGCGCGCCAGAGCGGTCGAGACTCTTTCCTTGTTACGTAATCGGCCGCCGGGCAAAAAAATTTAGTAAATACACGGCGATGCGAGCAGTGCTACAACTTGCCTGATATCGGCTGGACGTCGGCCGCCATGCGCGAGAATTGCGTGAATCAGCTGCGCACCGTTCTGCATTGCGCTGCAAACGGGGCAACACACGTCCTGGTAACCTGTTGAAAAACATAGTTCAGGGCGATCATCTAAAAAACTGAAAATCCGCGTGTCGGCCGCACGTAACAACGATTTTCTCGAGCTGCGACCTTGTCACTGGACATATCCGGCTGCCGTGCTCTACCGTCAGACGCAATGTCTGTGCATCCGTCGATGCTGAGGAGGCAGGAGATGTGTATTCACAGAAAACTACGAGCCCTGGTGTTCGCCACGATAGTGGTTGCCGGCGCAGTACACGCCGAGCAGCCCAATATCCTCGTAATTTGGGGTGACGATGTCGGCTTCGGCAATATCAGCGCGTACGGACTCGGCGTGGCGGGTTACCGAACCCCGAATATCGATCGCATCGCCGAAGAGGGCATGCTCTTTACCGATTATTACGGTGGGACATCCAGCACCGCAGGCCGCTCGTCTTATCTTACCGGCCAAAACGTTCATCGCACCGGCCATGCGGACTCCGGGCTGCCCGATGCAGGACCCGGTTTGCAGCGCGAGGACCCGACAATCGCCGTCCTGCTTAGGGAGCACGGCTACATGACGGGCTATTTCGGCAAGCACCAGGTTGGTGACCGGGATACGAATCTGCCCACCAATCACGGCTTCGACGAGTTTGTCGGCAGCCTTTACGACCACGGATACGGGCAACCGCCGGGCAAGCGCGGCGTTATCCGTTCATTTGCGAACGGTCGCATCCTGGACACGGGGCCGCTGACGGAAGAGCGTATGGCCACTCTCGACGCCGACACGGTAACGGCGGCAGCTAATTTTATGCAGCGCGCGCATGAAGAGGGAAAACCATTCTACATTTCGTGGAACGGCTCCCGCGCGCAAAGCGAAAGCAGCGACATGCCCGAGCATGACCGGCATGTTGGCCGTCTGCTGGCTCAGCTTGATGATCTGGAGATTGCCGATAACACGATCGTGCACTATTCGACGGACAGCGGTCCGCGCGCGGATGGCTCCAGCGAAGGGGCGACATCGCCCTATTCAATGGCGGCTCTTGGCGACGGTCATTGGCGGGTTCCGTCCATCGTGCGCTGGCCTGGCCGCATTGCGGCGGGCAGCATCTCGAACGAGATCATGCATCACCTGGACTGGCTGCCGACATTGCTTAGTGCCGCAGGCGCTCCGGATATCAAGGGTCGCCTTGCGGAGGAAGGCATTCGTGCCGGTGGCCGGCGATACAAGGTGCGCCTTGACGGCTACAATTTCCTGCCCTACGTCGAAGGGTCAGCGGAAACCGGGCCACGGCGCGAGGTTCTCTTTTTTGCGCGCACGGGCGAACTGATCGCGCTGCGATACGGTGATTGGAGAGGTACGTTTGCCGCTCTGGACGAACAGGCATACAGGCTGGAGTCGCCTGTGGTTATCAATCTCAGGCTTGATCCATACGGCAACGCGGAGGCCGTGAGCCTCCCCGAGCAGGGTCTCGCAGGCTTCGTGGCGCCGGCCGAAGGCTACCTCGGCCAGTTTCTCGCGACCTTCGAGGAATTCCCTCCGCGGCAATTATCGGTCAGTTACGGTATCGAAGATGTACTGGTAATGCTGCAGTCGGTCAGCCAACAGCAATAACGTACACGCCAGGCCGTGTCAGGTTATCTCTGCCACGTCGACATGAATGCAGTGCCTAACTGCGTCAGCCTGTAGTTATCGAAGCCTTCGGTTGAGCCGATGACGAATTCCAGCATTCTGTTGGTGTTGAGTTTACTAAGGCTGCGTTGCACCAGGGCGGGACGTAAGCGGAAACGTTCTGCCAGTTCCGGCGCGGAAATTGTGAAACCAGGACCAAGGGTTGCCGCCTCATTGAGCACGGCGATGTCGAGATCATCGAAATCCACCTGCGGTATATCTGCGACCGCTGCACCTGCACGGTGGGGAAAGATGCTTCGGAGTTTGCAGACCAGGCTGGTCTTCAGGCTTCCCAGGCCCTGTGAACTGCGATAGATAGCGGTTCTGACCACTGCGCCGACAAATCGAGCAACGTTGCGGTAAACGTATAAGACAACCAGGGCGACAACCACGATCGACACCAATACGGCCACCAGGACGTGCGGTGGTACGTTGATTATCGTGTCGTGGATCGAGTGGCCGATGGCCGACAGGGATGTAAGCAATTTCATCATCATGGCGTCTGCCCTGCACTATGGTTGCGCGGGACTAACCAATCCGTGATCGAAATCACTGTTTTTCATTCTGGTGGTACGGCCGGGATTTGAGTGGCAGATCACAGTTTGACCGGGCGATTTCCTCAACACTACCCCTTGGCTGCGGCGCGTGCGTCGCGCCAGTATTCGGCAATGGCAAATGGATTTTGTCAAATTGATAGAGGGACCTGAACGATGTCGAGATTCATCCGTACCTTGATCCTGGCGCTGCTTATTTGCGGTCCACTGGCGTGGAGCGGCCCACAGGAGTTGTCGGGCGATAACATGCGGAGCCTGGACGGGCAGGTCCAGGAAATTAAATCCGATGTACTCAGTATTGCCACCGAACTCGGCAACCTCGAAGAGCGCCTGTTGTACCCGTCAAATACCCAGGTAGCGTTGTTCGTGGCGCTCGCCGAGGGCGAACAGTTTCGACTTGACGCCATGCATGTGGAAATCGATGGTGAGTTGGCGACACACCACATCTACAGTTTCAAAGAGCTCGAAGCGCTTGAAAAAGGCGGCGTGCAGCGCATCTATACCGGCAATGTTCCGACCGGCGACCATCAACTCACCGTTACGATGATCGGCAAACTGAAGAGCGGTAAAGACCTGAACCAGTCAGACAGCTTCGTATTCGCCAAGGGCGTAGAGCCGAAAGCTATTGGCATTACGCTCGGCCGACCGGACTCCGGAAATAGCGGAATTCAGGTCGGGGACTGGTAAATCATGGCTCGGGCGCCGCACTCGTTGGCTGGGTTTTTGCTGTTTGCATGCCTCGCAACGAGTCCATCACAAAGCGAAGAACTGAAGGATTTGTACTTCGGTGAGGCGCTGTACTATGCCCACCAGGGTTACTATTTCGAAGCGCTCGAGCGGCTTGACACGGAGGTGTCACAGCACGATGAGGTCGACGAGCCCGAACTCGATACGCTGTATTACCATATAGATGACGCCGAATTTTCTCTCGGTGATTTCGAGCTACGCTACCGCATGCACCATCGCGCTGGACGTGCGATCAAAGCCGTACTCGAAGGGGCCGTTGACGATGCCGTGCGCAACGACGCCGCTTTCCGGCTCGCGCGTATCCACTTTCAGAAAAACCAGATGGCGGACGCTATACGGGCCCTCGACCGTATCGACGGCAAGGTGCCTGACTCAATCCGCGACGATATTGAATTCCTGCGCGCGAACGTCTACCTGGCCGAGCAACGGCCGGCCGACTCGATTCCGGTACTGAAACGCCTTCAGGGCTCCAGGCATTTCGCAGGTTTCGCGGCCTACAATCTCGGTATCGCCTACCTCGAATCCGGGGAGCGTGAGACCGCGTTACAACAGCTCGTTCGTGCTGGCGAGATTACAACGGATGACCCGGCCGAACTCGCGATCAGGGACAAATCCAATCTCGTGCTTGGCACGATACTGCTGGAAGACGGCAATTTCAGCGAGGCCCGCGTGTACCTGAACCGCGTGCGCCTGGATGGCCCGTTCTCCAACCAGGCCCTGCTCAGTGCCGGTTGGGCCAGCATGTCGGAGGAAGATTTCGCAAGAGCGGTGGTTCCCTGGAGCATCCTCGCGGAACGTGAAGCGACGGACGGTGCGACACAGGAGGCCATGCTCGCGTTGCCGTATGCCTACGGCAAGTTGAATATTCATGGTCGCGCGGCCGTCAATTACGGGCACGCACTGGACTCGTTCGGCGTAGAAGTAACGAAGCTCAGCGCATCGATCGACAGCATCAGGGAAGGCCGCTTTCTGAACGCGTTGACGCGAGAGGAAATTCGCAAAGACAAAGACTGGGTCATTCGCCTGCGTTCACTGCCTGAGACGCCAGAAACCTACTACCTGATGGAACTGCTTGCTTCGCATGATTTCCAGACGGGATTGCAAAACTATCTCGATCTGGCGGATCTGCGCAGGAAGTTACTCGCGTGGCAGGCAAGCTTCGATTCGTTCGACGACATGGTCGACATCCGCCACGGTCACTATGAGCCGTTACTGCCCGACGTAGACATCGAGTTCCGCCAGCTGGACTCCCGTATGCGCCTGCGTATCGAGCAACACAAGAAGCTGGTGCGTCGTCGGGACGATCTGCTGACAACGCCGCGGCCCGAGTTTCTCGCAACGCCTGAGGAACAACGCGTCCTTGCTCGTATAGAAGCGATTGAAGGGCTGCTGCAAGGCGCGGAAACGCCGTTCGAAGCGGCGCTGGTGTATCGCATGAAACGCCTCAAAGGATTGCTGGTATGGACGCTGGAGACCGAGTACCACGAGCGTTTTACCGTGTTCGACCGCAATCTCCGTGGGCTGGACGAAGCCATGGCGACCGCTGAAGTGCAATACGAACAGTATGTGCGCTCACGCCAGGCGGCCACGCACAGCTATGTCGGTTACGAGATGCCGATCCGTCGTCTGCGCGCCCGAGTGAGTAACTCTGTCGAGGAGGTTGATCTCCTGATGGCTCGCCAGGGGCACCTGCTCGAAACCGTCGCCATCGAAGAGCTGATGACACGGCGCGGTCGTCTCGAAAGCTACCGTGACAAGGCACGTTTCGCACTGGCTGACAGCTACGATCGCGCGACCCAGTCCCAGGCGCGGGCGGACGATCTCCGATGAACGCGCGTCTCCTGATTCTGGCTATTGCGGGCGCCGTTCTTGCCGCCTGCGGGACGACCAGCCAACACGGTACGCTTGCAGAACTGGAGCAGGTGCCGGCGGATGTCGACGAAGTGTATCTCGACGACAGTCTCGAACTCGCCGCACAGAGTTACCGCCGATACCTCGAAGAGACCTCGGAAAGCGCGCTGACGCCTGAGGCGATGCGGCGCCTGGCAGACCTGCAGATCGAGCAGGCATACGGCGTGCTCGGTAGCGGCACGCCCGCCGAAATGGCGGTCCCGGACAGCGCGGCGCCGAGCGCTGAGACAGTTGCAGCAGCACGCACGGCGAGCGTCCGTGAAGCCACCGAGTCCGAACAGGAGTTCGAGCAACGGGCGACCCAGCGAGGGGAATTGCTGAGCGGTACAACGACACACGACGCACAATTGCCCGTTACCGGCGATGCCGTGCCCGCCGGGCCGAGGGAAGCGATCAAGACGTACCGCAAAATACTGGAAACCTATCCTGACTATGAGCGCAACGACCAGGTGCTCTACCAGATGTCGCGGGCTTACGACGAAATAGGCCAGCCCGATGAAGCGATGGTGGTCCTGGACCAGCTGATCGCCAAATATCCCTACTCGAACTATCTCGACGAGGTCTATTTCCGCCGCGGCGAGTACTACTTTGTCAGAAAAAAATTCATCGATGCCGAAAACGCGTACGGCGCGATCATTCGCATGGGAGACAGTTCGTCCTATTACGAGTTGGCGCTGTACAAGCAGGGTTGGGCATTTTACAAACAGTACCTTTACGAGGAAGCGCTGCACAACTACATGGCGCTGCTCGACCACAGGGAGTCGATCGGTTACGACTTCGACCGTGTCGACGACGAGAACGCTGAACACCGTATCGCTGACACGTTCCGCGTAATCAGTTTGAGTTTTTCCAACCTCGGCGACCCCGAGGTGGTGGATGAATACTTTTCGCAGCGTGGTCACCGCAGCTACGCTGACAAGATCTACGGCAATCTGGGTGAGTTCTACTTCAGCAAGCTCCGCTACGATGACGCGACTTCAGTGTACAAATCGTTCATCCGGCTGAATCCCTACCATAAAGTTTCGCCGCACTTCAGCATGCGCGTTGTTGAAATATTCGGCGATGCCGGTTTCCCGCTGCTCGTCGTAGAGTCCAAGAAGGAGTTCGCGACCCGTTACGCGCTGAACTCGGAGTACTGGCTGCACAACGATGTCGAAGAATCGCCGGAAGTGCGCGGCTTCCTCAAAACCAACCTGTCGGACCTCGCGAATCATTACCATGCGCTGTACCAGGAAGGGGCCGTCGCTGACGAGCAACCTGCGATGTTCGCCGAGGCGCAACGCTGGTACCGCCAGTTCCTTGGCTCATTCCCTACGGACTCCGAGTCGCCACAAATCAACTATCAACTGGCAGACCTGCTGCTCGAGAACGAAGATTTTGCGGCGGCAGCTAGCGAGTACGAACGCACTGCGTACAACTATGAGCCGCACGAGCAATCGTCCGCGGCAGGTTATGCCGCCATCTATGCGTATCGCGAAGACCTGAAGGTTGCGACCGGCGCGCTTCAGCGCGAGGTCAAGCAAGCGACCGTCGTGAGTTCACTGCGATTCGCCGACACCTTCCCCGAGCATGAGCAGGCAGCCGTGGTGCTTGGCGCGGCGGCGGACGATCTTTATGAGATGAAGGATTTTCCAGGCGCGATTGCGGCGGCACAGACACTGATCGATCGCTACCCGACCTCGGACGGACCGCTGCGCCGCTCAGCATGGGCTGTGATCGCACATTCGTCGATCGATCTGGCCGAATACCCGGCTGCGGAAGTTGCATACCTGAACGTTCTCGGCCTGACAGCCGGGGACGACGAGGAGCGACCGGCGGTTATCGATGGGCTCGCTGCCGCGATCTACAAGCAGGGAGAGCAGGCAAGCCTGTTGCAGGATTACAATACGGCGGCCACGCATTTCCTGCGCATCAAGGATGTGGCGCCGACATCAGACATACGTAGCGTGGCCGAGTACGACGCAGCGGCCGCACTGATGAAGCTCGAGGACTGGACCCGGGCTTCGGGCGTGTTGGAGGAATTCCGCGCCACACACACGGAACACGAGCTGAATGCCGATGCAACCAAGCAACTGGCGTATATCTACCGTGAAGACGGCCAGATCGAACGTGCAGCCGTCGAACACGAGAGGATCGCAGCAGAAGCGACCGATCACGAGCTGGCGCGCGCCGCTTTGCTGACGGCCGGCGAACTGTATGACGAAGTTAATATTATCGGCGATGCAATCCGCGTCTATGAACGTTACGTCAGCGATTATCCACAGCCGCTCGACGTGGCAATGGAGACGCGCTCACGGCTGGCGGCGATATTCAAATCCGAGCTCGACGACGACCGTTACTACCGGCAACTGAGCGAGATCGTAGCTGTCGACCGGGATGCCGGGGCCGAGCGGACGGATCGCAGCCGCTACCTCGCGGCGAAGGCGGCGCTGGTACTGGCTGAGCAGCGCTATCAGCGCTTCGCGGATCTCTCGCTGATGCAGCCGTTCGAACAGAGTCTTGCCGAGAAGCAGCGACAGATGGACGAGGCACTGGAAGCATTCGAAGCGCTGGTCGACTACCAGGTTGCGGAAGTCACGGCGGCCACGACCTACTACATCGCGGAAATCTACCTCGATTTCAGCGTTGCGTTGCTCGAGTCAGAGCGTCCTTCCGCGCTCAGCGAGGCTGAAAAAGTCGACTACGAGCTGGTTATCGAGGAAGAGGCGTTCCCGTTCGAAGAACGCGCTATTGAAGTACATGAGGCGAACTTCGAGTTGCTCGCGGGCGGCATCTATAACCCCTGGGTGCAGAGAAGTCTCGACAAACTGGCGCTGTTGATGCCGGGACGCTACGCGAAAAGCGAGATTAGCGCCGGCTACGTTGGTTCCATCGACTTCTATGCCTACCGTATGCCGATTGCACCACCTGTCGGCGTCGACGGACAGGATCTTCTTGACGATCCCGAGTCGGCTGATTCGGCGGAGTCGATAGGGGCTACGGCGCAGTCAGTTGGCAATGTGCGCTAGGCGCCCGGTGGAGTAATCATGCAGATGATAAAGACAGGGATAAAAAATCGGTTTGCATCGTCTGCCTTGGCTTTGGCGGCAGCTGCCTGCCTGCTGTCGGCTTGTGCGACTACGCAAACACCGCGCGGTTCGGCACGTATAGAGATACAGGAGGCCGTCGGTTTTACAATCACCGAAGAGGCGCGCATAGGCGGCAACATACGTGCCGACTACGAGTCGGCGCTGGCACTGCTGGAGCAGGGTCGCCACGAACAGGGCGTCGCGCTGCTCGAGACGGTCGCCGAAAACGCACCCCAGTTCAGCGCGCCGCGCATCGACCTTGGCGTCGCCTACCATCGCGTCGGTGACCTCGAGGCGGCGGAGCGTAATCTCTTAATAGCGCTGGAACAGAACTTCGATCATCCCATCGCCCACAACGAGTTGGGGATTGTCTATCGCAAGTCCGGGCAATTCGCGAAGGCGCGTGCTGCGTATGAAAACGCCCTGGCCATTTATCCGGGCTATCACTTCGCCCGGCGCAACCTTGCCATTCTCTGCGATCTTTATCTGGCTGACGCGGACTGTGCGCTCGAGCATTACGAAGCGTACATGGCTACCGTCCATGATGACGATGAGGCGACGATGTGGATCACCGATCTGCGCAATCGCAGCGGTCGTTAGGAGGCACCATGCTGAGAACAATACTGATTAGCGCAGTCTTTTTCCTGGCGGTCCCCGTTGCGTTCGCCGACGAGTCTGAAGCTCCGGCAGACGCTGAGACGGCTGCCGAGACTGAAACCGAAACAGAGGCTCCGGCAGCGAACGGCGACGGCATCGAATCACCAAAGACACTGTCCGGGATGTCTATCCTGGGTAATGAGGAAGCGCCCAAGTCGCTCGTGATCATTCCCTGGAAGTCATCCGAGCTTGGCGAGGATATCAGCTTGTCCGACACGCTTGATGATCGTGCACGGCCTGTGGACAAAGAAGTGTTCCTTCGAGAGCTGAGTTTTTACGACATTCGGTCCGGCGAATAGTCACCAGTCCCGCGCACTGTGTGAGCTGCGTCATACCGCGGCCATTGGCCACGAAACATAACTCCTGAACGTGCGGTACGTCACATTCATACGCATGACTGGTCTCTATTCTTGAGCCTATTCTGGGTTCAACTCAGGACATTTCGTTAAATGAGGAATTGAAAATGGACTTTTTCTATTCGATCGTAGGTTTCTTCGCGTCGGGCGGCCTGTTCATGTACCCGATACTGCTGGTGTTCGCATTCGGCGTTGCGATCGCAGTCGAGCGCTACATTACATTGACCATCGTGACGAACAAGAACCAGGCGGTTTGGGAACGGGTCCAGCCTCTACTCGCCAACGGTGAATTCGACGAAGCGCGCGATATGACCAACGATGATGAATCCACAATCTCCAGGGTTCTTAACATGGGTTTGTCGCTGCAGGGTGCGGTTCAACGTCGCGAGGATATCGAGATCGCGATGGAAGAGAGCATGATGGAAATCGTGCCTCGCCTCGAGAAGCGCACGCCCTACGTCGCGCTTGCTTCGAGCATCGCGACCTTGCTGGGACTGCTGGGTACTATTATGGGCCTGATTCAGGCATTCACTGCTGTTGCTAACGCAAACCCCGCGGAAAAAGCTGATTTGTTATCGGCCAGCATCTCGGTTGCGATGAATACGACAGCCTTTGGACTCATGGTTGCGATTCCGTTGCTCATCACGCACGCCGTATTGACCAGCAAGACTGGTGACATCGTCGACAGCCTCGAGATGGCCACCGTCAAAGCATTGAACGTCTTTTCGAAAAGGGCCAAGCGGACAGTCGAGGCGTAACCGACATGGCCAGGCGGCATCACTACAAACGGCGCACCAAGGAAAACATCTACGACATCGACGTGACCACGTTTCTGAACCTGATGGTGGTTCTGATTCCATTCCTGTTGATTACGGCGGTTTTTTCCAGGCTGACAATTGTCGAGCTCAACCTGCCAAGCAG
>RCNE010001129.1_pt1 | contig 14627 bp, 15 predicted proteins | sample 2041361 | NCBI WGS metagenome assembly RCNE01 (sample SAMN09708229, study PRJNA481090) | Marine sediment metagenome, whole genome shotgun sequencing project.
CTTGCCCTCGATATACACCGTGGAACCCTTTTTCAGGTATTGCTCTGCGACCCGTACTAAACCTTCTTGGAAGATCGCGACCGAGTGCCATTCGGTTTTCTCGCGCCGCTCACCAGTGTTTTTGTCTTTCCATGTCTCAGACGTGGCGATGCGAAGGTTGCATACCTTGCCGCCATTTTGGAACGCCCGCACTTCTGGGTCGCGCCCAAGATTGCCTACGATAATTACTTTGTTGACGGACCCGGCCATCGTATTTCCCCCATAAATATCCCCGCACACGGCGATTCCACCGTGCGCAATCGTTGGGTCGTTTAGACCACCGGGCCAGCCCCGTGAAAACCCTAAAACCGGTGCATGGCGCCACCGCACTGGATTACTGACCGCAACCACGCTAGGTACGCCCGAGAGTTACCTTGTATTTTGAGGCCCCATTGTCGTATTTTCGTCTGTCTGTAGTAGCCCTTTGTAGCCTTATGTACGCTGCACCTGCGATGGCCCAAACTGGCCTTGATCGGTTGGACCGCGCCATGGGTGTGTTGGATGGGCGCGCGGCCACACAGTACGAACACTCCGCCCGCTTGCGTCCTAACTCTCTAGAGCAGCGCGGTTTGCCAAGTTACGAGGGCGGCTACAACGGGCCCTTCTTGGATGTGGCCCGCTCTGCCGCGCGTCGTCATGGTATCCCGGAAGATCTGTTCCTGCGCCTTGTGCAGCAGGAATCCGGTTGGAACACGCAGGCGATTAGTAGCGCCGGTGCCATCGGACTTGCGCAATTGATGCCGAGCACAGCGGACGTTCTGGGCGTCGACGCGACCGATCCCATCGCCAACCTTGACGGGGGCGCGCGCTATCTAGCGCAGCAGTACCGCCGCTTTGGCACTTGGCGCTTGGCACTGGCCGCTTACAACGCGGGCCCTGGTGCGGTGGATCAACACGATGGCGTGCCGCCCTTTGATGAAACCCAACACTACGTCCGCGTGATCCTTGGCACCCGCAGCTAATCGTTCCCACCCAGACCTAGACCCCAACGGCCTTGGTGACCCACGAGGGCCGCGCCCGATCGACCGCGTTTTGCGAGTGCTGGAAGCCGTGATCTTCTGCTGCCTCGTGCTGTTGGTCACCTTTTGGTTCGCCGACCGCCTGCGCAGCGTGGATTTTGACCCTATCGCCGTGATGCCCTGCACTGGCGCGGAGTGTGAGGCTTACGTTGGCGCGGTTCGCGGCCACCCGTGGTCCGTTTACTCCGATACCCTCGATCAAACTGACATGATCTCATTTTCGTCCGCGAACGTGTGTATTCAGTTGGCCGAGACTTTGGCCTTGCGCGGTGAACAGGAGCAGGGTGTCGATCTTATCCTTGATCTGATCACCGCACGCGGCACGGTTGCTATTTCACGGCCTGACGACGGCACGATTGTCATCGGCCCCGGCGACCGGAACGACAGCTTTGGCGATGCCCTGCGCGATGCGATGTCGTGGACGCCCACGCGCGGGTGCAACCCGATGAATTACACACCTGTGTTCTGGCCTTTGTGGGTGGGTTGGATGCTGCTGGCAAACCTGCGTTGGTTGCGAAGCCGTCAGGCCATTTGGTCTAAGCGGTAGGATCGGTCGGGCGCGACTTATATGTCAGCTTGCGTCCTTAACCTCTGCGCCAAGGGCAATCAGCCGCAGTTTCAGGGCGCTGACCCGCGCATCCCCCATTTCCAAGGCATGGATATAGGCGTGGGTCAGGTTGAAGGCCTCTGCCTCACCGACGGCGGCCTTGATGTACATGGAAATGACAGCCCTCCAATCGCCAGAGGTCTGTGCGCCCAGTAAGGCCGCGTCAAACCCGATCTCAGCCATTGTGAGCCTCCATGCGGGCCGCGACCCAAGCGTGGAACAGATGCGTCGGGCCGTCCATCGCGGGAGAGAACCGCCCGCCGTCGAATCCATCCGCAGCCCGGCCGCGTTGCATGCCTTCGACCACGAAGATGTCTTCCTCAAACACGCCCTTCCACAGCTGCGCATTGCGCGCGCGCAGGCCCTCATCAGTATCAGGCGTGGGGTAGTAGATATGGACGTGTTCGCGGGTGCGATTGTGCGCTACCGGTTCCAGCACGATGGCATAGACGTGGTCGCGGTGGACCCCCATCAGCACGTTCGGAAAGACCGAGATGTATTCAGCCCCCGCATCCCAATGGTCACTTAACCCGTTGAAATCCGGGAAGGTTGCGCCGTCTTCGCTTGTCAATTGACGGTACACGTAGGTGCCTTGACCGCTGAACTTGTCTGGTGCCTCGATATGGTAATGATCTTCCAGCTTTGAGTAGGTGTTGAGCGAGGGGTGGATCCACGGCAGGTGGTAGCTTTCGCAGTAGTTCTCCACCGCTAGCTTCCAGTTCGTGGCCAGATCCAGCGTGAAGGTGCTGTCTGGTCCGCCGTGGTACATGGGTTGGTCAAACTCCGCCCACCGTGTGATTAGGTCTGTGTGGACCTCCTCAAACGGGGCCGCATCGCCTGAAAGGTTGATGAAGACGACGTTGCGCCAGATATGCGCGCGGACTTCCTTCAGCCCAAGTGTCGCGCGGTCGATGCCGGCGTGGCTGTTTTGCCCCGGACCGCCAACATGGGGCGTGGCTATAAGACGACCATCCTTGGCGTAGCACCACGAATGGTAGGGGCAGCGGATCGCGCCCTCTATCTTCTTGGGTTCTTGTACAAGGATCATGCCCCGGTGGCGGCAGATGTTGAAGTACACCCGCACATCGCCTGCATCATCGCGCAGAAGCAAAAGTGGCTGGCCGAGGAACTCGATGGGTTTTGCATCGCCGGGTTCCGGCACATCCGCACCGACAGCCAGCGCGGCCCATCCTGCGTGGAGGACGGCGGCATTTTCAAGCGCGATGGTATCGGGGTCGGTGTAATGCGCGTTGGGCAAGCCGCGCGCGCGATCGATGGGGGCCATTACGTCTGCAAGCGGGCGCGTTTGGTCGTCTGGCATCGGGGGCCTCCATCACGGGGTTTACCCGGCGATGCTGCGCGCCACGCCGCCTTTCGTCTCGTCGTTTCGCGACATTTTCGGCTCGGGCAAAGACACCGGCCCCCTCATGGCCCGCCCAAAAGGTCCGTCACGGGGGCGCCCGGTGGCAGATCCAGCGCCACGCGCATGGCGGCGCGGCCCCGCGCCAGCCTTGAGGTGACCGTGCCCATAGGCAGATTCGTTTTACTGGCAATGTCGGCGTAGCTTAGCCCGTCCATGGCGCGCAGCCGCAGCAAGACTTGCTGGTCTTGGGGCAGGGCTGCCAGCGCCGCCAAGGCTTCTGCGCAGGCCAGACGCGTTACACCGTCTGATCCGCGCGGGGCGGCGATTTCCTCCGCCTCTACGTCTTGGGGGGGTGCGAAAGAGCCGCGCCGGAACGCGCGGTGGCGCAATGTGGCAAAGGCGTATGCACGCAGATCGTCGATGGGCGCGGCGTCTGTCCCGCCGTCGAGTGACATTGCCATGCGCGACCAGACCCGCAGCAGCGTGTCTTGGACCAGATCATCGGCGTCATCGCCGGATCGCGCCAAGCGCCGCGCAGATTTGCGCAGGTCCGCGAGGAGATTGGCGAAGATACGAGTATGGGGCAGCGCGCCAGAGGCGTCTTCTTCCAGCGGCAGTTGCGGGGCAGGGCGCTGGGGTGTTGGGTGGGGCATGTGGTGCAGACCTTGAACAGGCAAAGGGTTCCGTGAGTGTTCCCGACGCTGCGCCTGAGCCTGCACACGCCACAAGACCGTGCCTGGCTGCCCCCTGAATTCCCGCCCATTGCCGCCCATTGCGGGCGATCCTTCGCCGAACAACTTTGCCCTAAGCGGGACGTCGCGCTCGGGCGTGGCGCTATTGGGCAAGGCCCCGCCGATTTGAAGGGGGGTGTGCGTTCCCTCGGACGAAAACACCTCCGGGCAGGCTCTTCCCTAGTAGATGCGCTGCCAATGACGGTGCCGCATCTGACACGGAAACCAACAGCGGTTCAGGATAGTCTTGGGCCGGATCTTCGCAGCTTCTCCTTATCTTCCTTCGATTGCGAGATCCGGTAGCACTTACCACCAAGTCTAGACTGAGGCGCATAACTGAAGGGATATTTCCCATGCGATCCGAATTTGACAAACCTCGCCTTGCGGCGATCACCATGGCCACCTCGTTTATGCTGCTTGTGGGCGGCGCGAGCCTTGCCATGGGGCAGGCCGAGGCCGTTGATACCGACGGCGACGGCATGGTCAGCTTCTCAGAGATGTTGGTGCTGATGCCTGCACTGAGCGAGGAAGAGTTCCTTGCCCTAGACGCAGATGCCGATGGCCTACTCAGCACGGATGAAATTGGTGCCGCTCAGGAGGCGGGCCTTATCCCTGCAGGCTGACGGCCAGCTATCCTAGCCTGATCCACCCACCCCACGGGACATAACGGGTTAGGCAGGACAAGACGCGAGGGCGGGGCAGACGGCTCTCGCGTCTTGATTATGCTCTTTGATCAATCAGAATATGACCTTTGTGGAGCGCGGTAAGCGTCAGATCATTCGTCGCTGAATGGGCTTTCGATCTGTTGATAACCGGGCAATCGGCCCCGGTTTAGGCCCCAAGATTGGTCCAGAAACGTGCTGTCGGCTACGATCACACTGTCCAATGTCGAGTTTTCGGCGGTCTCGGCCGATGCCTCTTCCAGTGGTTGGATAGTCACAAAAGAAATGACCGTGCTGCTGTCGGCTACTTCGTAACTCGTGAAGTGGATGGCTGTGTGCGGTGTGGCGTCCATGCGACCTCGACTTTCAAACACAACCCCCTCGGACCCGAACCTTTGACGCAGCCCGCCAAGCGTGGTGACTCCGTAGGTCATGCCGTCAATGGGAGCAGGTTGCGCTTGGACATCCGAGGGCCAGACCTCAATATACAGCACTTCCCCGGTCTCCACGTCGCGGGTGACGGACATCAGCAGGCCATTGTCGAAATCCCACCGCGTGAACCCAAACGGAGGGCGGATCTCCTGGCCAGAGGGGGGTGGCATACCCTCGGGGATAGGTTCGCCTAGTGTGACCCCAAGTACGGTTTGGGCGGATGCAGGCACGCAGGCCAGCGCGAGTGTGGCCCCCAAAAGTAGCCGAGTGATCAAGTCACATGCCCCGCGCAATCGCGGCCACGCCGGTGCGCGCCAGTGTGACGTCGCCCAAGGGGCGCATCAGGACGCAGAAGGCATCGACCTTTTCTGGCGTGCCGGTAATCTCGAACACGAAGCTTTCTAGCGTGCTGTCGACGACATTGGCGCGGAAGATCTCTGCGATGCGTAGCGCTTCTACCCGGTGCTCGCCTTTGGCGACGACTTTGATCAGCGACAATTCGCGGCTCACAAACGGGCCTTCCACGGTCAGGTCTTGGACCTCATGAACCGGCACCATCCGCTCCAGCTGCATCTTGATCTGGTTGATCACCTGCGGCGTGCCGGACGTCACGATCGTGATCCGCGAGCGTTGGCCCTTATGGTCCACCTCGGCCACGGTCAGGCTTTCGATGTTGTAGCCACGGCCCGCGAACAACCCGATGACACGGGCCAGAACGCCCGGCTCGTTCTCCACCAGAATGGCGAGGGTGTGGGTCTCGATCACGTCAGACAAGTGGCTGCGTAGGTCATAGGCGGAGTGGCTGGACGCGCCTTTGTCGAGTTTCAGTGGGGACATGGGATGGGGTTCCTTATCTTAGGGCGGGCTGTGCATCATAGTGCGAGTGGGAAGGCTTGTTTCAGTGGGGCTGCGAAGGGTTCAGCGTCTGGGCGAGGAGTGCGTGTGGCGCCGAAGTAGTCGGGGTGGTGGGCGATGTAATCTATGTGGTTAAATCTCACCACTTCCAGTGTCGCGTCGGGTGGCAAAGGGACGAACCCGTCGACCTCGCTTGCATCAAAGTCCTGCAAGGGGTTGAGGGCGAATACCAGTTCCAAAATCAGATCGGGGTGATCTGGCAAGTCATAGAGCAGCCTGAAGCCAGTGGGCCAGTCGTCGTTCCAACCCATCACCGTACCGAGCCCGTCGAAGGTAAACCCTTCTGAGCCCGCCATGTCCACTGCCTCGCGCAATGTCGTCTCACCCACCCGCAGGCCGTCAGACGGGGGCAGGAGAGGTGGATTTGCGCCGTTGGTCATAAGCGCGATGGACATGATCTGCCCTTCGCTATGGACCACGACCAACACCCGCTCGAAGGGAAGCGGATAGCTTGCGTAGGTCTCGCCATCCTCAGTGAGAAGATCAAACGGTTCGCCTAGACGTGCAATGTCCGATACCGACATCCCCGGCAGCAACCCGCGGAAGTCCTGCGCGTTGGCGGGTAGGGCCATCATCGCCAAAAGGGCAAATGCACGGATCATGAGATCGGCACCCCGCAGGCGGGCTCTGGCGGGAGTTGGGGGAAGTCTGCGTCGAAGCTGTCCAGCATGACGAACGGGTGCTCGGGCAATAGGTAGGGCGGCTCTCCATCGCGCAGGCCGTAACGGTCGCCGGGGAAGACGCCGCCATTCACGACCGTCTCAAACAGATCAACCTCGTCGAAGCAGTGGAAGCCGCCTGTATCTAGCGGCCCAAACGCACCGGGGCCGTATTCATAGCAGACCTGCGCGCCGCCGATGGGGGCACTGAACAGGTCCGTGCTGTCGAGGCCGCCATCGCGCCCCTCATCACTTGATCCATCGTCGCGGCGTTCTGCCACTTCAGCGTCGGAGTACACGCCCCACGTGCCGATAATCACATCGGGCTGGCCGTGGAACCAAAGGAAGGCCGTACCGTCGCCGGCGGTATATTCAATCTGGTTGCCGGAGGGGTCGTAGAAATGCACGGAGCGTCCGCAGAGCAGCTCGAACAGGGCATCGACAGCTTGGGCGTTGGCGGCTGTCGGCACAACGGCAAGCGCGCAGAACGCTGAGCGAAGACTTAAGTTCCTGATGCCGCCAACAATCTGTTTCATTGCCGTTTCCCTATTTGGAATTCCGTCTGACATTTTAGACGCAGTCGTATTGCTTCAGCCTGCGCCTTGCATTCGAAAACTCTTGCGACGTGAACAAAGGGCTCCATTCCGGCTCAAGCACAATGCTCTCAACTATAAGATCGAGGCGCCCCTTCATCGTCATTTGTATGAACCCTTCGCTGACCGCTGTTACGTTTCCAGCCAACAAATGTTGTGCAGTTGCGAGCCAGCCGCGAGTATCGAGCATTTCCTTGAAACGATTTTCTCGATAACCGACTTCGCTTGCCACACGTCCGTGGGCGACTCTAAGGGCAGCTTCAAATCGCTGCTCTAAACTCGCGTCACTCACACCAACACGCCTCCACCGGCGCCGATCGCACCTTTGGTATCGGCCTCACCCATCAACATCTCGTTGTGGGCTTTGCCGGATGGGATCATCGGGAAGCAGTTTTCGTGCTTCTCCACGACGCAGTCGAAGAGGACGGGGCCGGGGTGGTTGATCATCTCCATGATCGCATCGTCGAGGTCCGCAGGGTCAGAGCACAAGATGCCCTTCGCGCCAAACGCTTCCGCCAACTTCACGAAGTCGGGCAGGGCCTCGGACCAGCTTTCGGAATAGCGCTCTCCGTGGAGCAGTTCCTGCCACTGACGCACCATGCCCAAGCGCTCGTTGTTGAGGATGAATTGCTTGACGGGCAGGCGGTATTGGACGGACGTGCCCATTTCCTGCATGTTCATCAGCCACGATGCTTCACCGGCGACGTTAATCACCAAGGCGTCGGGATGCGCCACTTGCACACCGATGGACGCGGGGTGGCCATAGCCCATGGTGCCAAGGCCGCCGGAGGTCATCCAGCGGTTCGGATCCTCAAACCCCAAGTACTGCGCCGCCCACATCTGGTGCTGGCCCACTTCGGTCGTGATGTAACGGTCATGGCCCTTGGTCAAAGCCTCCAGCCGCTCCAGCGCGAATTGCGGCTTGATCGTCGTCTCGGAGGTTTTGTAGTCCAAACAGCGCACGGCTTTCCAAGCCTCAATCTGGGTCCACCATGTCTGCACGGAGGTGCCTTTGGCCTTGCGACCGCGTGCTTTCCAGACCTTCAGCATATCCTCCAGCACATTGGCGATATCGCCAATGATCGGGAAGTCCGCGTGGATCACCTTGTTGATCGAGGAGGGATCGATATCGATATGCCCCTTACGCGATCCCGGAGAGAAATCAGCGATCCGCCCGGTGATGCGGTCATCAAAGCGCGCGCCGACGTTGATCATCAGATCGCAGCCGTGCATCGCCAAGTTGGCCTCATAGGTGCCGTGCATTCCCAGCATGCCAAGCCACTTCTTGCCCGATGCCGGGTAGGCGCCGAGGCCCATCAGCGTGGAGGTGATCGGGAAGCCCGTGGCCTCCACCAATTCGCGCAGCAATGCGCTGGCTTTGTCGCCCGAGTTAATCACCCCACCGCCCGTGTAGAATAACGGACGCTCAGCGGTTTCCATCGCCTCGACCAGCGCGGTGATCATGTCGATGTCGCCCTTGACCTTGGGCTGGTAGTGGCTGGTCTTTGCCTTTTGCTTGGGCGTGTATTCGCCCGTCGCGAACTGCACATCCTTGGGAATGTCGACCAGAACCGGGCCGGGACGACCCGACATGGCGATATGGAAGGCTTGGTGGATCGTGTCGGCCAGCTTGTCGGTATCCTTCACCAGCCAGTTCATCTTGGTGCAGGGGCGCGTGATACCAACGGTGTCGGCTTCCTGAAACGCGTCCGAGCCGATCATGAACGTGGGTACCTGACCCGTGAGGCAGATGATCGGGATGCTGTCCATCAACGCGTCCGTCAGACCAGTCACGGCGTTTGTGGCACCTGGGCCGGACGTCACCAAACAAACACCGGGTTTACCAGTTGAGCGCGCGTAGCCTTCGGCCGCATGCACAGCGCCCTGTTCATGGCGCACCAGAATGTGGCGGATCGCGTTTTGCTGAAAGATCTCATCATAAATTGGAAGGACAGCTCCGCCGGGATATCCGAATACCGTATCGACGCCCTGTTCTTTCAGGACCTCAACAATCATCTTCGCTCCGGTCATCTGTGACGTGGTGTCGGACATGGGGGCCGTTTCCTTCTCTTCGCGCTTGATCTTCAGAGTATCTAGTCGGGGCACACAAAAAAGCCCTCGGAGGGTGATCCGAGGGCGCATGGTTCCAGATGTGGATGTCGTTACCGACCCATGCGCCTTGTTCCTACGAGTACGAGAATGTCGGACATGTCCGAGCCTCCTGTGTGCAATTCCACGTGACGATAAGATTGCCCCTTGTGGGCGTCAACAGCGAAAGGACCGTTTCGCGAATAAAATGTCGTTTGGGCGGGCGTTCGCGCAACTAAACATTTTTGCGCCTCAGGCTTTCCCATAGAATCATGGGTGTCGGTGCCAAGCTGCATTCGACGCCTTGAGCAGGGATATTTCGCTTGGACGCGGTGTTGCGCAACTAAAGACTGCGTCAAAACCGGGCTTTGGATCCAATGCTCATTGATATTGCGCCCATAATCTACCCATCGGCCATAATATTCGCGACACCTTTCGACGGTTCGCAAACCGCCTAACTTTAAGGCAGACCTCTCAAGCGGTCCTTAGTCCTAAGTCGCGTTAGCGCAAACGATTCCCCACCTGCGGGCCCAAAACCACTCCGAACAGGCTGGATTGGTAAGAAAATTTTACAAAAAATGCCCGTTCAGACAAGAAAACCTGTTTTCGAGACCCTAACGACTCGCTAACGTGCCTGACAACTTCCGGGCTCAAATGGGTTCTCGGAGGGTAAAAAGTCCAAATGGGAGGATAATACCGATGGATCGTCGTTCATTTCTGCGCACTTCTGCAGTCGGCGGGGCAGCCGCAGCTGCTTCCACCACTCTGGCCGCACCACTTTTCGCTCAAGGCAACCGCGAGCTGACCCTTGTCACCTCCGTGCCAGACGGCTTTGCCATCTTCGATGATGCAGCCCAACTTGCCATCGACTACATCGCCGCCATGACCGACGGCCAGTTGACGTTCAACAAGAACTCCGCAGGCTCGCTCGTTGGCGCGTTCGAAGTGTTTGACGCTGTGTCTTCGGGCCAAGCTGACGTTTATCACTCGGCTGAGTACTACTTCCTCAACCAACACCCAGCGTTCGCGTTCTTCACATCCGTGCCATTTGGCATGACGTCCCAAGAGATGGCCAACTGGTACTACCGTCGCGGTGGCCAAGAAGCCCACGACGAGCTGTCGTCCTTGTTCGGCCTGAAGCCACTGATGTGTGGCATGACTGCCATGCAGCCCGGCGGTTGGTTCAACACTGAAATCAACTCCGCTGACGACCTTCAGGGCCTGCGCTTCCGTATGCCCGGCCAAGGTGGTCAGGTTCTCGGTCGCCTCGGCGCCTCGGTTCAGAACATTCCCGGCGGCGAAATCTATCAGGCGTTGTCCTCTGGCCAAATCGACGGCGCGGAGTGGATCGGTCCGTACGCAGATGAGCGGATGGGCTTCCAGGAAGTGACCAACACGTACTACGCCGCTGGTTTCCACGAGCCGGGCTCTGCCCTGTCGCTGGTCTTCAACCAGGAGATCTGGGAATCGCTGACCGCAACACAGCAGAAGATCTGTCATGTTGCGACTGAAGCTGCACACGCACAGAACACTGCTCTGTCGTTGGCCGAGAACGGTGCCGCACTGGCCCGTCTGGAAGCCGGTGGCATTCAGGTCCGTCAATTCCCAGACGATGTCTGGGATGCGTTCGGCGCGGCAGCAGCCGAGGTCCGTGAAGAGAACATGTCCGACGAAATCTATGCCAGCATCGCGAACGGCTACTTCGCATCGTTGGAAGAGACCGCCGGTTGGTACGACATCGCCGACGGCGAGTACCTGCGTCAGCGTAACCGCGTAAACGCGGGCTAAACTGACAGACCTTTCCCGCCCGGATGCACATTGCGTTTGGGCGGGGATCCTCCCCTTTTTGACATTGCGCGCCCGCGGGTCATCTGACTGGGCGCATGGCCACACCTTCTTTGTGTAGCAGCCAAGGGATTATCGAATGATTGATGCCATTCTCTGGGTCCTGTCCAACTTCGCGTTGGCCCCGTACCACCTGTTTCTCGCCATCACCAATCCGGGTGATTGGCTGAATTGGGGGGACAGAGAGGCGCTTGTTCGGTTCATCTACTACGGCGGCTCCGTTGAGTTCTTCTTCGTGGTCTTCACGACGTTTCTGGTTATCACCGCGCTCGGCATGGCTTGGAAGCGCGATATCCTTTGGTTCTGCGTCCGCATGCTGGAAGGCTTTGCCAACGGTATTGGCCGGATCGCCGCGTGGGCTGGCCTTTTGATGGTGCTGCAACAGGTGATGATCGTGTTCTTGCAACGCATCTTTCGGGTGGCTGAAATTCAGATCGGTCCCTTTGGCACTGCATTTATCCAAGACCTCAGCTGGTTCGGGGAAGAGCTGAAGCTCTACAATGCTTTGGTCGTGTGCCTGTGTGTCAGCTATACCTTTGTGCAGGGCGGCCACGTGCGCGTGGACCTTGTATATTCGGCCGTGAAATTCCGCACCAAGCGCGTGATGGATATGATCTTCTCCATCGTGTTCATGATGCCCGCCATCGTGCTGACCTACATGTATGCTTGGTTCTTTATGTGGCGTCACCTCGTGTTGCCGGGCCCCTCGGCCTCGGGGGATTTGGATCGCATGTTGATGCAGGCGCGCATTATGCGCTGGAACGTTGAGACCATCGGCTTCAGCCCCAATGGCTTCAATGCGTACTTCATCTTCAAAGTCCTGATCGTTGCCTTCTGTGTCTTGGTGTTCTTGCAAGCCATGTGCTTCTTCTGGCGCTCCTATCTTGAGTGGCTGGAAGGCGAAGAGAGCGAAGGCAAGTACCTCGACCGCGACAAGCTAGGCGACGAAATCGCCGAAAAAGCCGCCGCGATCCACTAACCGCCCCGATAGGCACCTCAAGACAGACGCCCCAAAAGAACGGGCGCATAAAAGGGACGACAACACATGCTTTTCGGATTGGACGGGGTAGAAGTTGGCCTGATCATCGTGTTCCTCACGCTGTTTGCAGGGATCATGACAGGCTTCCCGGTGGCGTTTTCCATCGGTGGCGCGGGGATCATCTCTTTCGCGATCATCGCAGCGCTGGATGGCTCGGGGATCTTGATCCACGAAGCGATCGATACGGGCTCCGCTGAATATGCGGCCCTGCTGGCGCAAGACGTATCGCGCGACGCCATATCTTTGTTCCGATACCCCGAATTGCCGAGGATCGAGGAAGCGCTGTTCCCCGGTGGTTGGGAACAGGCCATGGATCGCAACCTGTCGTTCATCGTGAACCGCATGAACGAGCGTGTAATTGCTGGCCAATCCATTGAGACTTTGCTGGCCGTTTTAATGTTCGTGATGATGGGCATCACGCTGGAACGCTCCAAAATCGCCGAGGATCTGCTGACAACTATGGCGCGGGTCTTTGGCCCACTGCCGGGCGGTTTGGCCGTGTCCATCGTTCTTGTGGGCGCGTTTCTTGCCGCCTCCACTGGCATCGTTGGCGCGACCGTTGTTACTATGGGTCTATTGGCCTTGCCCACGATGTTGCGCAATAATTACTCGCCAGAACTGGCCACGGGCGTCATCGCTGCGTCGGGTACGTTGGGGCAGATCATCCCGCCGTCCATCGTGATCGTTCTTCTCGGTACCCTTGTGGGCGACCTTTATGCCACGGGCCAAGAGACCCGCGCGCAGCTGGTTGGTTGCGGCGATGCGCTGACATTCCTTGGTGAGCCTGCAGTTCTGTCCGTCGGCACACTGTTCCAAGCGGCATTGCTTCCAGGCATCTTCCTGGCGTTCCTGTACGGCGCTTACGCATTTGGCTTCGCACTCTTCCGTCCATCCGCTGCACCGCCGGTGATGATGGAACCGGGAACTGGTGAGGTCGTCACGCGCGGCGAAGCGCTGACATGGTACCTTGCCGCGCCAATCGGCCTGATCGCCGCCGTGGTGATTGCAGGCTCCGTGGGCATAGTGGGCGGCCAATCTGTCAATGTCTCCGACTACGCAGACCGCGAAAACAACGCCAACCTGCGCACCAACGTGTCCGAGCAGTGCCAAATCGCGATGATTGATCTGCACGGTCAAGAAGCGTGGGACGCAGCCGTTGCCACAACCGCCGCCCAAGCAGCCGCTGGTGGCTCGGCCGAGTTGGTCCTGCTGACCGATGAGGAGCGCGCGAATGCGCGCCTCACAGCGCTGGATAACGTCGCCCCAATCGGGACTGGCGTGGCCGTTGTGATCACGCTGCTGGGTCTGGTTTTGGTGATTGCACGCGGTGTGTCGCCAACCTCCAACCCGGTTCCTCTGCTGATTGGCGGGGTTGGCCTGGTCCTTATGGGTCTGGCGGATGTGCTGTTTGTGGGGCCGCTGATGTCGTCGGGCGATATGTTCGTGATCATGGCGATCCCGACGGTCATCACGCTTTACGGTGTCAGGATCGCGATGGGACGATTGTCTCAAAATGAGCTGTTGCGCGTCGTCTTCCCGCCGTTGGTTCTGATCGTGGCGGTTCTGGGCTCCATCCTTGGCGGCATCACCAACCCGACGCCGGCCGCGGCTTTGGGGGCGGCGGGTGCTATCATGCTGGCGGCCTACCGCAAACTGAAGGAAGAGAACGGGCTGTCGAAGATCATTATCTGGGCCAGTTTTGCCGTGGTCATTATGATCTTGTTCGGCGTGAACTTCGATCTGCGTATCACGCGTTCCGATGTGCCGATTCAAGACTGGATCGCCTATATCATCGCGCAGTTCGCCTACCACTTCGCCTTCTTCGGGTTGCTATACGGGTGCTGGGTGTTGTTCCGTACGAGCGTTTTGTCGCCCGTGGTGAGGGAGACGGCGAAGGTCACGAGCATGGTGTTCACCATCCTCATCGGCTCGCAGATGTTGAACCTTGTGCTGATCTCTTTCGGAGGAGAGCACTATATTCAGCAATTCCTGAGGGCGTTCGACAATGAGTTGGTCGTGTTCCTGCTGGTGATGCTGATCCTGTTTATCTTGGGCTTTGTGTTGGACTTCCTGGAGATCATCTACATCGTGATCCCCATCGTGGGGCCAGTGATTTATGGCGGCACGTTGGATCCGAAGTGGGTGACAATCATGATTGCTGTGAACTTGCAGACATCGTTCCTGACGCCGCCATTTGGCTTTGCGCTGTTCTATCTGCGTGGTGTCGCGCCCAAATCCATAACAACGGGCCAGATCTATCGGGGCGTGATGCCGTTTATCGGTATTCAGGTTGCGGGTCTTGCACTGCTGGCGTTCTTCCCTGCTGTGGTGACGATAATTCCAAATCTGCTGAACTAAACCGTAGACAACAGACAAAAAAGGGCGGGACCGAAATGGTGCCGCCCTTTTTCATTGATGTCGCTGGAAAGCCTTATGGCCGTCCTGGCGGCAATTCGAGCCTTGCGACCTGTTCGGCAATCGGATCAGTGGATAGCGGATGCACATCGACGCTGTAGTCGGCCGGATCACCCAACGGTTCCCATGTGCCGCCGCGGTAAACCTCAAGCCCTTTAAAGTTTGCCTTATAATCCATTTTCGGACTGCCCGGCACCCAATAGCCCAAGTAGATATAGGG
>RCNE010001130.1_pt1 | contig 14623 bp, 15 predicted proteins | sample 2041361 | NCBI WGS metagenome assembly RCNE01 (sample SAMN09708229, study PRJNA481090) | Marine sediment metagenome, whole genome shotgun sequencing project.
AAAAAAGTCCAGGGATTAAGCGGAGAATATTTTAGCAATATGAACCTGGAAGGTGACCCCTATTTCACAAAAATCGATCCCAATATTTTCTTTCATTGGGTGCACCCGATTCATGAAGGATTTCCAACGGACTTCTTTTCTGTTAGATGGACCGGCAAAATCAAAGTAACAGAGTCTGGTCAATACAAATTTATGGTAAGTGGAGATGACGGTTTTAGATTGTTCATTGATGATCAACTGCTTATCGATCAATGGCGGGATCAGGCAGAAACCCAAAAGTCTGCAGTCAAAGAGATCAAGGCGGGCAAGGAATATGCCATTAGGGTGGAGTTCTACGATAAACAGGGAGGTGCTGCCGCCACGTTAGGATACTATAAATTAGATAGTTCCTTAAAAGCCGAAGAATTGGCAAAGAATTCAGATGTGGCAATTATTTGTGTTGGGTTTAATGAACTTTTAGAAGCTGAAGCCTCCGACCGTACTTTTGAGATGAATAAAGAACTCGTTGCTTTCATCAAAAGAATTGCTTCTATAAATCCGAAAACAATAGTCGTATTGTTTGGTGGTGGCAATATGAAAATGACTGATTTTATTGGTGACATTGATGGTTTGTTGCATGTTTGGTATCCCGGACAAGAAGGAGGCAAAGCCATAGCCGAAATATTGCTCGGACAAATAAATCCATCAGGAAAATTGCCGGTATCCTTTGAGAAAGAATGGAGGGATAACGCCACATTTAGCAGCTATTATGATGAAGATGGTGATAAACACGTTTCTTACAAAGAAGGGATTTTCCTTGGATATCGTCATTTTGATCAAAACCCTGTTGAACCGCTTTTCCCGTTTGGGTACGGACTTTCCTACACTACATTTACATTTGATAATTTGATTGTAGAAAAAATTAGGAAAGAAAAAGCAATTAAAATTCAGGTTTCTGTAGAAGTAAGCAATTCAGGGAATATGGCAGGCGCAGAAGTAGTGCAAGTCTATGTAAGTGATCTCGAATCTTCTGTCGTTAGACCTGTTAAAGAATTAAAGGGTTTTGAAAAAATCTTTTTACAACCCGGAGAAAAGAAAAAGATAGTTATTCCCTTATCAGAAGATGCCTTTAAATTCTATGATACCAAGACTAAAAGCTGGGTTTTAGAAAACGGGGAGTTCGGAATTCTTGTTGGTAATTCTTCTGCCAATATCCTGCAAGAGGCTAATTTTGATTTTTAGCTAGCGACCGCTGAGAAAAGTTTTCACTATAACGAGGCAATATGAAGCGTAAATATTTTGATCGGCAAGTTGCAGCAGACATACTCCGACGGAATGATTTTGGTGGGTATACGGTACCAACACACGGATTGTATCCCTTTCAGTGGAGCTGGGATTCGGCAATTACTGCACTTGGATGGTTGCAGTTGGATGAGGCCCGTGCCTGGCAAGAAGTTGAAACCATGTTCACGGGCCAATGGAGCAATGGCATGGTCCCGCATATCCTGTTTCACGGCGATACGGAGTCGTATTTCCCAGGACCCGATGTCTGGGGAACCAGGCAGAAGATTCCTTCAAGCGCGATTTCTCAACCACCAATATGGGCAACGGCTGTACGCCTCTTGTTTGAGAATACGAAAGACCGCGCACTTGCGAACGAAAAACTCGCGAGCGTGTTGCCAAACCTGCTTAAGTACCATCGTTGGTGGTATAGAGAGCGCGATCCGAAAAATACCGGGCTCGTTTGCAGCTACCATCCGTGGGAATCAGGTATGGACAATAGTCCTGCATGGGACGCACCGCTCGCCAATGTGCCATTGATCGATTGGTCGTATGAGCGTAGAGATCTCAACGAGGTTGAGTCTGATCAGCGCCCGAAAAAGGATGAGTACGATCGCTATCTATATCTTGTCGACTTTTTCAAGGAATGTGAGTTTGATAGTGACTACCTGTATGAGAATTGCCCGTACAAGGTTCTTGATATCGGAATCATTTCGATCTTACATCGCGCTTCAATAGATCTCTTGAGTTTATGCGCATCAAGCTCAAGTGTTGGTGAAACCTCTGATTTGGAATCCAATCTTAATGAAACCGAGAAAGCAATCAGTAGTCTCTGGTGGCCGGAAAAGGGTTGTTTCGCCAATTATGATCTACTTGCGGACACCAGGTTGGACGAAGTTACCAGTGCTACGGTATTGCCGCTGTTTGCAAACCTTGCAAATGCCGAACAGGTGACCGCAATGGGCGACTTGTTACGTACCTGGATTGATAAGACAGGCTTTGCTCTATCGTCGACGCACCCGGAAAGCGAAAGCTACGAACGGAAACGTTACTGGCGCGGGCCGGTCTGGCTACACATAAACTGGATGATTGCAGAAGGATTGGTTGCGAACAATCTGCAGGAGATTGCAGAGAACCTAAAAGACTCATCACGACGCTGTGTGCAAGACGCTGGATTCTGGGAGTATTTTGACAGCGAGAATGGAACCGGCTGCGGTGGCAAGAATTTCTCATGGACTGCTGCAGTAGGCTTGCACTGGCTGGATGATTCCAATGACACTGGTTAGGCGCAACACCTGCTAACGCTTTGTCAGCAGCTCATATTGCCAAATCATAAGCCATTCAACGCGCTGCGAACGCTAGCAATACCTGACACTTGACGTGCGTCGATACCAGAGCGGCGTGCAGATACAACGTTGGCCTCTGTATCGTCAAAGAACAATATCTCAGAGGGATCGCAACCAAGTCTGGACAGGACGAATTCGAATACTGCTACGTTTGGCTTGAGGTGCCCAATTTCGTAGGACAAAAACAGGTCAGAGAACCGGGAGAAAATCTGGGTTCTGGCCAGTACAGATAACCAGTGCACCTCGTTCGTATTGGACAGTAGTGCCAACCTGTGACTCCCTGACAGAGAGTGAAGGAGATCTTCGATGCCGGGAAATGGCAGCAGCTGCCACTGCTGAAGACGCCTTGCAAATTCACTTGGGTCTGACACACCGACCATCGGACCGAATGCTTCGTAAAACTGGCACGAAGTTAATCGTCCAGTTTCATAGTCATGGACAATCGGTGAACCGAGCCATGCATCCCAAAACTCGTCATCGGTGAGCTCCAACTTCATCGCGTCAGCTGGATTACCGAGGTCAAAAAGGACACCGCCCAAGTCGAATAGCAGCACTGGCTTTTCAACCAATCCTCTTGTACTCACTCAGCTTTCGCCTCGGATGCCCCTTTCTTCCACACCAATGCCGCCAGAACAAGCGAGATAATTGCGGAGCCAATCCAGACGTAGCCGGCCAGCTCAAAATCGTACACAGTTTGACCCTCGACCACTGTCTTGCCACTCTCGATCAGTTTGCCGCTTATGATGTCTTGGAAGGCGGCACCAAGATAGCTAGCCACACCAATTATTCCAAGCGCTGTACCGGCGGCTTCCCTGGACGCGATGTCCACAGCCATCAACCCACCCAGATAGACTAAGAGCACGCCAAGAGCCAACCCGAAAAGTACCATGCTCAGTGTGTCTATCAACGGATCCGCCGGCCCAAGTACGAACAGCCCGGTGGCAATCGCGTACAAAATGCCAAAGATCAGCGCCGGCGCATTGCGTTTGCCTCTGAAGAATTTGTCCGAGACAACACCGGACAATATCGTGCCGAAGATCCCCGCTATAGCGTTCGCGGAGATAATAGAACTTGCCTCAATTGTCGTGTAACCCTTTTCCGCTTCCAGAAAGAAAATTCCCCAACTATTGATGGCATAACGAGTGACATAGAAAAAGGCACTGGCCATTGCAAGTGTCCAAACGGCAGGATTCTTGAACACTGCCATTTGTCGCTGCGTGACGTCCTTGCGGCTTACGCTTCCGATTGGCGCATGATCTCGAATCTGAAGCCCGTACGCGGCCGGCCGTTCGTGAAGGAACCGCCAGACAATGACGGACATGATCAGACAGGCGATTCCGGCTGCGCGAAAGCCCCAGGCCCAACCGAAACTACTGACAACAACCGCTGTGCCTATGAATGTAATCGCTTCGCCGATATTGTGGCTGCTGCTCCAGAAACCATAGAACGTGCCGCGCTCCTTGTTTTCATACCAACTCGCCAAGGACACAACGCTGGAGGCAGCACCAAAAGATTGAAACCACCCGTTGAGTCCCCACAGCATGAGGAATGCCCAAAACGCCGTTGTATATCCCAGCGTCAGGTTGATCAAAGCTGAAACCGCCAAACCGGTTGTCATGAATGCCCGGACATTTACACGGTCAGCAAGAACGCCATTGAGGAGCTTCCCGAATGCGTAGGCAAAAAAGAGGGCCGACCCAATTACTCCGAGCTCGGCGGCATCGAAAATGCCAGCGTCTGCCATCGGCTTCTTGGCGACACTGAAGCTCAGTCGGCAAATGTAATAGAAGCCGTAGCCGAAAGTGACTGACAGGAAAACGCTCCACTTGCGGCGCTTCAGTTCCCGTGCCACATCGGCATCGTCCATATCGCGTGGTGTTTCGGCCGGACTTCGCTGATAGAGGCCCAGGACTGTTTCAATCATGACTAGCGATAGTCTTGATCTTCGAGGTATTTAATGAGGGCAGCCGGACGATCCGTCTGAATCATATTCACTCCAAGGCGAACCAGGTATCCCCAGTGACTATCCGGATCCAGAACGCTTATGTCATCGCTATGTCCGGGGCTAAGGTCTTCCCACATCGTATTCACCCAACACCGAGACCCTTGCGACGCAGCGGATTGACAGGCCGCCTTGAGCTGCGCTTCGTCCCCATAGATCACTTCGAACGCCACCTCTTCAATAGATTGAAAGCTCGAGACTTGCTTAGCCAATGGCCCGTTTTTCTGCTTAATGATCGGCATAAAATACGTGTTGCCGAAAAAGGACGTAGAGTCGAGATCAACGTCTCCCGGGTCCGTCATTGTCATCTTGATAAGTACTTCGTTGGCCATTCCCAAGCCTTTCGCAGTCGCGTAAGCGTCGTCCCGAACATCGTCTTTTACATCGAGATTGATCAGGATCTTCCCTCGCGCTGCAATGAGCGCCTGCTCCAGCGTTGGAATTCGATGTTCAGTCAGATCGGCATCATCTCCGCCCAAGCCTCCCCGGAGATTCAAGGATGTCACTTCGGCGAGGTCTAGCTCACTGACAGAACCTGAGCCGTTTGTCGTGCGGTCAACGGTGTCGTCGTGAACCACCACCAGATGCCCGTCTCTCGTGCGTCTCACGTCGATCTCCACCATGTCGGCTTGCATGTCCACACAGGCATCGATCGCGGCTATCGAGTTCTCTGGTGCTTTCCGCCAACAAGCTCGATGCGCAATGACCATTACGCCTTCGCGGTGCGAGATCAACTTGTCTTCAAGACTGACAAATGATCTATCGCCCGCGGAATCCACGTCACCTGTTCCGGACCAGCATCCTGTGATCGCGAACAAAATGAAACAAGCAGCGACGATCGATACCAGCTTCTTGTTGTAAGCACGACTATTCACAAGCAAATCACCCCTTCTGGCTTTTGTTCGGCAGGTCGACCGACTATGGAATCCGCCAGTCGATACTCTGCTCGTTTGACGTGGTCCAGTGCGAGACTCTTGGCCGTCCTAAGCATGTACGACTGTGGTGACCGTAGTTCGCTCGCTTGTGACGCCCTGCACGCCCGAACGTAGGTTTCTTGGACAATATCCTCCACCTCACCCGGCGGAACGATATTTGTCACCGCGCGGGCAAGGCGACCCCGTATTGAAAGGTACAAGTCGCTTGGTTGATTGTCCACAGACTTCCCACGCACAACGCCATTTGGCACCCAAATACTCTGACTCATATAGTACTAGACGAATCAACGTCGAAAATCTCTTTCCTCAAGTTCATCTAATTCGTCGATTAAGCCTAAGACCCCGGGATCGTGGCGGTTGGACGCTCAACCCTTTGTTTTATAGAATAAACTCGTAGAGGCCTGACGGACAGCAGCGCAGTCTAGGGCCTTTCAAAGGCTATACCGGCCGGGCAGGATGGGCGTGTACCTATCGTGTTTGCCACCACTCAATGGTAGCGACAAATTAACTTCGTTGGATAAAAGGAATTCGGGTATTCATCATCAGGCTACTACCACTCCCCATTCGTTGAGCGCACTTGTCCTGAGATTTCGGTAATGCTCAGCTCCAACGAGATGTCTCCCGAGATTACAAAAATTGAAAACAGCGCCATCTCTGCGAGCCTGTAGATAGACATCAACCACTTCCCCATCCTGATCCACAGCACGCCACAGATATTGCTGCTTGCCATTGATTTTCACGAAGACCTCATCGAGGTAGAACGTATCGCCATAACCACGGTGTCGCCGTCTTAGACGGCGAGCGTATCGAACACCGAACTTAATACACCAGACGGTAGCTTAGGTTGAATCGATGGTAGAGCCAGACTACGTAACTGATTATTTCGGGTCGGAACCGGTGACGCTTGTAGGTATTCATCACCCGATCATCAATCAGCGGCGGTTAAGTTGTCAGTACCCTGCGGAGGCCTGCGGCGTCCAAACCGGCTATGGCCGGTTTGTCGCTCCTCGGATGATCAAAATACCCTGACGTTATCGTGGTAGCGGCTTGTCCTCAAAACTCTGAATATTACTTCGGACCCACGCCGCTAATTCATCTTTCGATATTGAACCGTCAGCAACTCCCAAGATTGTCAGTACATTTTCCGAAGCCGAAGACGTTAGTTCGTAGCCATTCAACATCAAGAACAAATCCGCTACCACCAATGCGGTGCGTTTATTGCCGTCAGCAAAACCATGATTCTTTGCTATGCCAAATGTATACGCAGCTGCAAGCTGCGCAACATCATTACAGTCTTCATAGTTCGCAAGGTCGCGCGGGCGTGCTAGCGCTGATTGCACCGCGTTCAAATCGCGGATACCTGCCAATCCACTGTGTTCGGAGAGCTGCTCCTCATGAATGGACAACACAATTTCGTCCATAACCCACACGGTGTCCGTCATTTTGAGAGTTCATGCAGTGCTGCTCGATGCTTCGCCTGGACTTTACGGGCCAATTCCATTTGGCGACTAAATTCTGGATCGTACGGGCTGATTCGATAGCCGTCAGGTGTTTCGGTCAGATACACCGCATCACCCTCTTCGACGCCCATTTTCAGGCGAACCTGCTTGGGCACAATCATAGCGACGGAATTACCGACTTTTCGCAACTTAATTTCCATGATTTATCACCATAGTTATAACATACGTTATTACGTACTATATATTTGTTATAACGTTTTGGCAACGGGCGCGAGCGACCTGGTTTACGGTCTGACCAAACCAATCGTGCCGGACACATGTTTGTCATCGAGAAACACGAACGCGAGTGCGGTTCTTGCGGTCGGGTGCACCGCTGCAATAGAGGTGTCCACACCGTAGAGCTGCAGCGCGTCCAATAAAAAGTGCCCGAAAGGATCATCGCCAACTTGCCCGGCGAAGACTGCTTCACCACCGAGCTTGGCGACTGCGACCGCGGCGTTCGCAGGTGCGCCGCCTGGAAACTGGGTAAATGAATTGAGGGACATTTCACCCTCGCGCAGTTGCCCGGTGTTGAGAAAGTCAATTACCGCCTCGCCAAAACAAACGACTCGTTTCACCGGTACTCCCTGGTATTCCTTCTTAGACCCGCTACCGCATTCGGCCTGTCACTTGGCCAACATGACATACTTCAAAATTTCGACAACCTGCTCGGGCGTCTTCGCCCATGCCATCGCCGGCGCATCAACCTCTTTAAGAGGATGAATAATGTCCTCATCATGAAGCGTGATGTAAGGTTTCCCCAAAGCCGCGCAGTAGCCGGCATCAAATGCGGCGTTCCACTGCTTGAATTTCTCTCCAAACCGTATTACTGCGATATCACATTTTTCAATATGGGACTTGGTTCGAATCGAGTTAACTTTCGACGACTTGTGATCCCGCCAAAACGCATCCTTTTCTTTGCCGAGCAGGTCGCCCGCTCCATCACTGGCATCATGATCGGTAACGGCCGAAGTGAAAACGACCGGGAGATTCTGTACCGACGCGCCCTCGATCAGCTGCTGTCGCCAATCTGAATGTATTTCGCCGGATAGGTAAACTGTCCAAGACATATTTGATTCCTAAGCTGTAGCCACAGCGTCATTCATCACGCTGACGTTCCGCCCGAACTTCTGCTGTAATTTCTCTCGCCATGGATACTCGGCGAAACCGTCTTGGTTCCCCCAAAGTCGACTGCAATTGATACCAGGTCTGCGTCGCTAGTATTGCTTGTCTGCGACTGCATCCGCGGCTCCCTGGATTCGCTCCGCATGCACATCGCTTAATCGACAAATGGTTTCAAATAGCAATTCGACAAAGAAAAGTTGACCACACTTGGACAGGAGAGAACCGCTGGACAATGGCGTTTCGGAGCCGATAGCAACGACTTGCCGATCGCAGGCCACGCCGAGTGGACTTTTGGATCGGTTGGTAAATGCAATTGTTGGCAAAGAATGCTCTCGTGCAAGCTTCGCTAATTCAATGGATTCTCGAATAGAACCGGAACTAGAGAACAAGATTAAGACGTCTTCGGAACCGCTGTTGGTAACAGCCATTCGCGTCATATGAGAGTCGGCAGTAATAAAGTTGTCGATACCCAATCGAGTGAGCTTGTAAGACAAGAATTCAGCAGGCATGTGTGACGCGCCAATGCCGTGCAAAAGGATACGTTTCGCGCGGATCAGGTCCATGGCGATCGCGTCTATTTCCTCATCGCGAACCAAACCCGCTGTCATGCGAATTACCTCGCACAACTCCGCTCCCAACCGTCCGGCGTTGCTGGTGTTCTCTTCCTCCGACTTACTATGTACGCCAGCTCGTTGACCGACAGCCAACTCCATTGCGAGTGCGAGTTTGAAGCTAGCGAAGCTACTGAAATCCAATTCATTACAAAAACGCATGACGCTGGCGATGCTGGCATCAGCGCCATCGGCAACCTCATTGATCGACATTAAGGTAATCTGCGCCGGGTTTTCCTGGACAAACTTCCCAATGCGAGCGAGTACCTTTGTCATGCTTGGCAGACGTAACTTCAACAGAGCCAACACGCTTTTTTTCTTGTTAGTCATAACTCCGCATTCAACTCCCGGAATTTTATATGCCGTTGGATGCCAACAGCATTTTCTCGTATCGAGTGGTGTCCGCGATAATCGATTCGAACGGTTTTCGCGGGCCACCTACATCATATCCCAATACCTTCAGTCCAAGCTTGAGTCCGGGGATGACTCCGGGCGAAATGTTCAGTAGCTCGTAGATAACGTCGTTAGCAATCGCTTGCGATTCTCTGGCCGCGTCCAAGTCACCCGCTTTGACCGCTTCGTAGATTTTCAGATACAGGCGCGGCATTAAATTGTAGGTGCTTCCGATGCCACCCGCCATTCCCATGGCAAGACCACCTGTAAGCATTTCATCGGGCCCATTGAAAATCAATGCAGTTGGCACCTCTCGCATCAGGCGCTCAGCGCTAAAGAAGTTCGGGTCCGTATGTTTCGATCCGATAACATTCGGGATATTCAACATCTTGACCTGAGCGGCGGTAGACATGGTGCGTCCGGTCGTTCCAGGTACATTGTAAAGAAGCACCGGCAGGTCGCTAGCCTCCGCAAGGTCTCGATAATAGCCAATGACCTCTGACTCGGTGTAATTGAAATAGAACGGCGGCGTCGATGAAACGACGTCGTAGTCATTAGCCGCCGCGAAGTCGGCCAATGCGTGTGCGTCGCGAGACGACAAGGCCCCAACTTGCGCAATTAACGTCGCACGACCATTCACCACATCGGCGACAAAGCGCATGTAATCGCATCGTTCTGCGACTGACTGCAAGAAGCCTTCTCCAGAGCTTCCACCGACATAGAATCCGTGGATTCCTACTTCGATATGTTTCTCTATCAATGCTCGGGCTTTCTCTGATGCTAACTCACCATTCTCATCGAATGGAGTCACGAGGGGCACCATGATTCCTGAAATTTCGTTGTTAGCCTTCATTATTTCATGCTCTTTCAAATTCAAATTTGCGCCGATTTTCGTGCGATTGTCTCTGCGCGTTTCTATTCAACTCTGCCCGGCAACTGATCCCATTGGACTACCAGGGACTCCGCTGCCAAGCGTCCGTACTCTTTTGCCAATTCTCGCACCAGCTCAGGGTGCACATCTGCCAAATCGTTCTGCTCACCGCGATCGGTGCTCATATCATACAATTCCCATCGGGAATTCTTTGCATAGGAATAGAAGTACTTCCAGGTGCCGGGAAACTCTGAAACGAGTTTCCAATTCCCACGTCGAATCGCCCGATTGCCTTCATGCTCCCAGATAACACTTCGGTCTGGCATTGCACGACCATCAAGCACCGGCTGCAAACTGCGTCCTGGCAGTTCGTGCTCGTGACGACCATTGCCAACATCCGAATACTCAACGCCAGCGGCTTCGAGGAAAGTCGGCATCAGGTCGATAATATGGCCCATCTCCTGAGTCACGGAACCGCCATTTGTTAACATCGACGGCCATCGCACGATCATCGGGGTCGAAATGCCGCCCTCATGAACCCAGGATTTGTGACGACGAAATGGCGTATTTGACACACTTGCCCAACGAATACCGTAGCTCCCGTAGGTGTTCTCGGGCCCGGGAGCAAGACCTGGAATATCACCTGCAACGACGGCTTCCCCATCGCGGGTTTGCTTGGGAATGACTGAACTCACCCAGGGTTTTTCCATTCGTTCTATGGTGTTATTCAGATGCCCTTCTGGTGAGCCACCATTATCGGAGAGAAAGACCACCAAAGTATTGTCTTCGATATCGGCGGCTTCCAATGCCCGCAGGATTTCGCCAATGCCCTGATCCATCTCATCAACCATTGCCGCAAAAGCCTGCATTCTATTCGCCTGCCACTCCTGGTGTGTCTCATCCTTCCAGGGAATGCTCGCCTCGTCTGCAGTGATCACTTCGACATTTGTTAGCCCGAGCTCATTAAGCTTGAGTCGTCGCTGCTCCCGAAGAACATCCCAGCCGACGTCGTAAACACCGTCGTATTTTTCGATGGTCTCGGCACGCGCATGCAGAGGATAATGAGGCGCCGTATAAGCAACGTACAGAAAAAACGGATCGTCAGATTTCGCGGCATCATCAATGAATCCCACGGCATCGTCAGAAATCTCATCCGTATAGAAAAACCCTTCGTCAGCTTTGATGAAATCATTGTCCTTCATTAGCCCGGCCGGCGAGTAGAAGCTGCCGTGTCCTGGCAAAGTCCCAAAGAACGACTGAAAACCACGTTGGCGCGGCCAGCTGGACGAATCGGAATTGGGCCCGGGTTTCGGTGTCAGGTGCCATTTCCCAGACATGTGCGTTCGATAACCACCGGCGGACAATACTTCAGCGATCGTGGCGGTTTGATTGTTGAGTATGCCCTTGTACCCCGGCTCCCCTGCATCGTAGTTCATGTGTCCAAGGCCGGCCCGGTGCGGATAATGTCCGGTTAGCAAAGATGCACGTGTCGGTACGCAGCGCGCCGCATTATAAAACTGTGCGAAACGTATGCCGTCCGCTGCGAGTGAGTCCAGGTTCGGAGTATCAATTTCGCCTCCGTATGAGGCGATGTCGCTGTAGCCAAGATCATCGGCAAGAATAAGTATGATGTTAGGACGGGGGGTGGCCTCCGGCTGCGAGCTTGAAATTCCCTCCGCACAACCCTGCACATGCAACAGCGTCGGTAGCATCAACAAAAAAGTGCAAAGTTTCTGCCGCATCATTGACCCGAATCGGAAGATCCGGCATCCCGGCGCGTGTCATCCACCCACGACTGAAGTTTTGACTTCATATCTTCTACACGGACAGCATTGTTTTCGGCGATGTCCCGTGACTCGGAGGGGTCATCGAGCAAATCATAGAGTTGCCAGGATACTCCGCCGTCTCCGCTGAACAACTTGTACCTGTCTTCAGACAGCGCGAACTGCAACTGGCTGCGATCCGCTGAGTATTTGACGCCACGAATCGGCGATTGAAAGGCGATTGGTACATTTCGTTGATCACTTTCACCGTTTAGCAACGGCAGAACGTTAATCCCATCGAGCTGCGGTTGAACTGCGGGTAGCGGTAGTCCTGCAGCCGCCAACACCGTCGGATAAATATCACTGGTTGATACTGGCGCCGCGGTAACGCGACCTCCGCCAAGACCATTCGGCCACTCCACAATAGCCGGGACACGCACACCGCCTTCCGTCAACTCCGCTTTCTTGCCCTTAAAAGGCCCGGCAGAATTAATATTATGGATGTAGGACGGTCCGTTGTCAGAGTTGAACCAGACCAGCGTGTTATCAGCAATGCCCAGCTCCCTCAATTGGCTGCGCAGTCTTCCGATTTCTCGGTCCATCGCCGTAATCGACCCAGCGGCCGCTCGTGGCGCAGTGCTAGCATTCTCCCACCCAAGATGCACTCCAGGAAGGCCCCAATAGGATTCCAACCAGCAGCCGTGCAGCGGGCAACTCAGCATCAAAGGTAGTTTCCATGCGAGCCGTACAGCCTGATCTGCTGGATCGCTGAGACACAATGGACACGCGCGCTGGATTGGTTTGCTAGTTCGCCAGGCACACCATTTGGTGAGCGATCTGGTTCTCCGGCGGCCTCTTGGCAGCAGCACCGAAAGCTGAAACGCATAGGCTTCCAGGGCGGCCGGAATATTATTATCGAGACTATCAAACAGCCGCGGCACCCAGCCAGAGAAACTCATACAGCGAAGCTGATCCAATCCGATACCGCTTCGACGAGACAGCGCCGTCAACAGTGACGTCGGTGGTGCGATATCCAGATCATCGATCTGACCATGAGCAAGATCGTGCTCCAGTAGATGGTTCATATCCATCCGGTAGCAAGCGGCGACGCGATGGATCCACGAGGACAAAGCTTCGCCTTCCTTGGGTGTTGGATGCAGAGGCCATCGTGACGCCGGTTTCACATCAATTCCCGTTCGAATTGCCGACGGCGTTCACTGGGACCAACGTAATCAGACATGCTGAGCGTGCGGTGGTTGATCGCCTCTTCGCCGCTCTCGACGGCGGCTATGGCCGCCGTCATTAGCAGATGTGCCAGCTCGCCGATCGTGCCTTCGCTGCGTGCGAGTAGGTAGCGGGCCATATCCATTGAGGTAATCGGGGAGCACCGACGTAACGGAAGCGAGGCGGCGAAACTGGCCAGCAATGAGCAACAATCATCGTTGACCTCCCAAAGCGGTAGCATCATAGGCTCGAACCGATTCTCCAACTGATCGTCTGAGCGGATGGCCAGGTAAGCATCACGCGTACCGACGCCGACCAGCGAGATGCGTAACTCGTTGCCGAGGAAACGTAACAGGTTGAGGAATTCCCGCCGCTTGATGCTGTTGCCGGCTAGCACGTTATGCAGCTCGTCAACCACCAGCATGCGTACGCCGACCTGTCGCAGCAATGTCAGCGCCAGTTGCTCTATTTCCGGTAGCCGTGGACGTGGGCGTAATGGCGCACCTATCGCGGTGAGCAATGCGACGTAGAAGCGGACCACAGAGGGCTCGGACGGCATCTGTACGCACAGTACCGGGATGTGCTCTTGCTGGGTATCGGAACTGGCCCGATGCGTGCGCCGGAACTTCTCGATAATCATCGACTTGCCGTTGTTGGTTGGGCCGACCAGCAGCAAATTGGGCATGCGCTGCTTATTCGGCCACGCAAACAGGGCTTCCAACCGGTTCAATCCCTCCACCGCTCGCGGATAGCCGATCCAGCGATCGGCACGAATGTGCTGGATGCGCTCATCTGCTGGCAGCTGGGCCAACCCCTGCGCCGCTGGCATCAAGTGCGACAGATCGATGATCGGAAATTTGTCCACAGCTACCACTCCTCGATCTGGTCAAACGGCTGGGCCGGTGTCTGGTTTTCCGTCTGTGAATCAGTTGTGTCTGCTTTCGGTAGAACGGGTTTACTCGGTAACGCAGACGGCTGGAGATGCTGACGACGATCCGCATCGCGTCGCGCCTTGCGCGTGGCCTTCTGTGCAGTGGTCACGATGTTGCGCATTTGGCCAATCATGCGGAACAGCGCCGACTCGTCCACTTGCTCTCGTCCGAGCTGACGCAATCTCGCTAGCGCCTGGCGTTGTTCCCATAGGGTGACAGCCGGGTGCTCCAGGGTTCGATAAGGAACCTCCAGATAGTGCTGGCCTTCGGGTTCCAGTACCCAGATGCGGCTGATGTCACGCGGGTCGCGCCGGATCAGGAAGGTGGAGAAGCGGTCTCGTCGCGCGATCCACGGTTTGAGCGCGTCGGCGTAGTAATGAATATGGTCGATGACAAAGCCGGTGCGGGTCAGGGTGCGGCGGATGACGGGTAGGAAATCGACCAGAAATGCGGTGGCGTGGATGACGACGGGCGGTACGCCGATGCCAGCCACCGCCTCGGCCCAACGCGCCGCCGGTGGCTGGAGCAGACCGCGATGTATGGAGCCGTGATAGGTGCCTACCGCCAAAGCGAGCCATCGCTCCAACTCGTGCAGCGTGAGGGCGACCTTATTCTCTGAGTCGTACTCACCGCGCTGGTTCGGATTGGAGAAGGTCGTCCCC
>RCNE010001134.1_pt1 | contig 14592 bp, 15 predicted proteins | sample 2041361 | NCBI WGS metagenome assembly RCNE01 (sample SAMN09708229, study PRJNA481090) | Marine sediment metagenome, whole genome shotgun sequencing project.
GTTTTTCGTTGGTTGATGTTTGCATTTTCACTTCCAGTAGTTTTTTATGCTGGAAAGGATTATTTCGTATCTGCTTATAAAGGCCTTAGTTCTAAAATTTTAAATATTGATGTGCCCATTGCATTAGGTATTGTCGTGCTCTTTCTGAGAAGTACTGCCGATATCATTTTCGAATGGGGCCCAGGGTTTTTCGATTCCCTAACGGGGTTGGTATTCTTCCTATTATTAGGCAAATTCTTCCAGCAAAAGACTTATTCGTTTCTTTCTTTTGAGCGGGATTATAAATCGTATTTCCCTATTGCGGTTACCCGGATAACATCCGAAGGAAAAGAAGTAACCACACAAGTTCATGATATTATTAGAGGAGATAGATTGTTGATACGAAATGCCGAATTGATTCCCGTAGATGGTATTCTAATCCACGGAAATGCTAGAATTGATTACAGCTTTGTAACAGGAGAATCAGAACCTGTTCGAAAAGAATCTGGAGATAAGATTTTTGCAGGCGGGAAGCAAATACATGGAGCTATAGAAATGGAAGCCCTAAAAAAAGTTTCGCAGAGCTACTTGACTCAGTTGTGGAGCAATTCCGTTTTTCAAACCAACAAATCAGATGGCTTTCAAACATTGACCGATAGTATTGGCAAAAGTTTTACCATTACAGTCTTATCAATTGCCACTATCGCTTCCGCATTCTGGATGTATCATGACCCGAGCAAGACCATGAACGTCTTCACAGCCGTATTGATAATTGCTTGCCCCTGTGCAATTTCATTGGCCGCTCCTTTTACTTTAGGGAATATGTTACGCATTTTTGGCCGTAAGAAATTCTATCTAAAAGACACCCAGACTATTGAGCAATTGGCGCAAATCGATACTGCAATTTTCGACAAAACAGGAACATTAACCACAGCCAAAAAAAGTGTTGCCACTTACGAAGGAATGCCTTTAACCGATGAAGAAGAATCGCTCTTAAAAAATACAATTCGAGCTTCCAATCACCCATTGAGTCGAACCTTGTATGATATGCTATCTGAACAAAACATAGTGACTTTAGATGAGTATCAAGAGCACCTGGGCAAGGGAATCGAAGGTAGTATTGATGATAATCACATCAAGGCGGGCTCCGCAGATTTCGTTGGAAGTGATATGCATTTTGATGCACTTACAACTTCTGTTCACATCAGCAGCAACGACAATTATAAAGGCCGCTATGTTTTTCACAATCAATACCGTGAAGGAGTTTCAGAAGTTTTTAAAGCAATGTCGCAAACGCTTCAACTAGCAATTCTGTCTGGTGATAATGAAGGTGAAAAAGCTAGATTGGAAAAACTGTTGCCGAAATTGACCCCTCTTTATTTCAATCAAAAACCAGAACATAAATTAGAGTTCATCAAATCCCTTCAGAAACAAAATAAAAAAGTGATGATGGTAGGTGACGGATTGAACGATGCAGGTGCCTTGGCTCAAAGCAATGTTGGTATCGCTATTTCAGAAAATGTAAATGTATTTTCCCCTGCATGTGATGGCATTTTGGATGCAACAAAATTCCGACAATTATATCAATATATTCTTGCTTCTAAAAAAGCTATAAAAATTATCAAATTTAGTTTTATCTTGTCTCTATTATATAACGTTATCGGTCTCTATTTTGCCGTTACGGGACAATTGCAGCCTGTTATCGCAGCTATTTTAATGCCTTTGAGCTCAATAAGTGTAGTGGCATTTACTACCGTTATGACGAATATTTTGGGAAGGAAGATAAGTTGAAAAACGAATTGAAATGATAGAAAAAATAAAGCAAAACAGTCTTTTAAAAATTTCCATTGGTATTGTTTACCTCTGGTTTGGTGCGCTAAAGTTTTTTCCCCACCTGAGCCCAGCGGAGGGGCTTGCCACCGATACGATTACTGAACTTACTTTTGGTCTTATACCTACAAACGTTTCGATTATTCTATTGGCCTTGCTGGAAGTTGGTATTGGAGTATGTTTTTTATTGAATATTCAACCAAAGCAAGTGGCACTTGTCGCCTTGGCACATTTAGCGTGCACTTTCACGCCGCTTTTCTTTTTTAATGATATTTCTTTTAATGGCTATCCTATTTTTTTAACCCTCGTAGGACAGTACATCATCAAAAACTTAATCATTATAGCTGCTCTTTTATCAATAATTAGGGGAGATAAGTCTTTAAAAAAAGTTTAATACAGTAGAAAATTTATAAATTAGTCAACATGACAAAAGTCATATTAAATAGAAAATCACAAGCGTAGTTTTACGCGAGAATTCAGGTAGGTATGAGTGTTATATATGTGTTACTGACCATCAGCATTTTTGTTGCGGTCATCTTTTTCATAGCGTTTATCGTGTCGGTGAAAAGTGGTCAATACGATGATTCGTATACGCCATCTGTACGTATGCTTTTTGAAGATGAGCTTGTCACTAAAAAATCTTCTGAAGAAATAAAAATTGAAAATATCCAACCTAACAAACAAGAATAACTATGGAAGTACAACAGTTCTATTACGATAATAAAATCGTAAAAAACTTTCTCTATGCAACCATGCTTTGGGGAATTGTAGGTATGTCGGTAGGTCTTATGCTGGCATTTATGTTCATGTTCCCAAATTATACTGATGGTATTTCTTGGTTGAGTTTTGGTCGTTTACGCCCATTACATACCAACGCTGTCATTTTTGCTTTTGTGGGTAACGCCATTTTTGCAGGAGTCTATTACTCTTCACAACGCCTTCTCAAAGCAAGAATGTTTAGTGATGCGCTAAGTAAGTTTAATTTCTGGGGTTGGCAGGCGATTATTGTTGCCGCGGCCATTACACTCCCCTTAGGATACTCCACATCTAAAGAATACGCAGAACTGGAATGGCCAATTGACATCGCCATTGCACTAGTTTGGGTCGCTTTTGGCGTGAATCTTATTGGAACCATGATCAAAAGAAGGCAACGTCACTTGTATGTAGCCATCTGGTTTTACCTAGCAACTTTTGTAACGGTTGCGGTACTGCATATTTTCAATAGCTTAGAGCTTCCAGTAAGTGCTATGAAAAGCTATTCTGTTTACGCGGGTGTTCAAGATGCCCTAGTACAATGGTGGTACGGACATAATGCAGTGGCATTCTTTTTGACTACTCCGTTTTTAGGTTTGATGTACTATTTTGTTCCTAAGGCTGCAAACAGACCTGTTTATTCTTATAAGCTATCGATTGTACACTTCTGGTCTTTGATATTTATCTATATCTGGGCAGGGCCACATCATTTACTCTATTCTTCCTTACCAGATTGGGCTCAGAATTTGGGTGTAGCATTTTCAATAATGTTGATTGCTCCTTCATGGGGTGGTATGATAAACGGGCTTCTAACGCTTCGTGGAGCTTGGGATAAAGTCCGAACAGATCCTGTTTTAAAGTTTATGGTTGTTGCGATTACTGGGTACGGTATGGCAACCTTTGAAGGCCCTCTACTATCTCTGAAAAATGTAAACGCTATCGCCCACTTTAGTGATTGGATTATTGCACACGTTCATGTTGGTGCTTTAGCTTGGAACGGATTTTTAGCCTTTGGGATGATTTACTGGATGGTGCCCAAAATGTTTAAAACAAAATTAGCTTCTAGAGGTTTGGCCAATTTCCATTTCTGGATTGGCACCTTAGGAATTATTCTATACGCATTGCCCATGTATGTTGCAGGGTTCACTCAGGCATTAATGTGGAAAGAATTTAATCCTGATGGAACATTGGCATACGGTAACTTCCTAGAAACTGTAAATGAAATTATGCCGATGTATTGGATGCGCGCCATTGGAGGTAGTTTGTATATAATTGGAGCATGTGTCATGATTTACAACGTGGTCATCACCATAAGGTCAGGTAGCAAAGTTGAGGATGAATTAGCTGAAGCAGCCGCACTAACTCGTGTTTCAAAAAAGAGAACCGCCGGAGAGACTTACCATACCTGGTTAGAACGCAAGCCTATTCAATTAACTATTCTAGCTACAGTAGCTATTTTAATTGGAGGTGTTGTTCAGATTGTACCCACGATACTCGTAAAGTCAAACATTCCAACCATAACTAGTGTCAAACCTTACACACCTTTAGAACTTGAAGGTCGTGATCTTTATATTCGAGAAGGTTGTGTTGGCTGTCACTCGCAAATGGTGCGCCCATTTAGAAGTGAGGTGGAACGTTATGGTGAATATTCAAAAGCAGGGGAGTTTGTATACGACCACCCATTCCTTTGGGGAAGTAAACGTACAGGGCCTGATTTACTTCGTGTTGGTGGAAAATATTCTGACAACTGGCATTTGAACCATATGTATGACCCGCAAAGTACCTCTTCAGGCTCTATAATGCCTTCCTATTCATGGTTGATCAGAAATAAACACGACCGCGATAATATACAAGGGAAAATGGAGGCCATGGTTACCCTAGGCGTACCATATACCGAAGAAGACATTGCGAATGCTGTGGCTTCGATGGATGAACAGGCAACGCAAATTGAAAAAAACCTATATACCGAGCCTGATTTTGCCAAAAACTATGAAGAAGACAAAAAGAATGCTGCTGAGAATGGTGAGGAATTCATTGAAATGAGAGACCGTGAAATTGTAGCAATGATTGCTTATTTGCAACGTTTGGGTACCGATATTAAAGTAAAAGAAACAAACGAAACCATATCACAAAACTAAAAATCATGTTCAAATTCGTAAAAGGTTATATGGAGAGTATAGACGGTGTTGCGACATATCCAATAATATCGTTGCTGATTTTCTTTGCCTTCTTTGTAATACTGTTCTTGTGGGTATTTACCGCATCAAAACAACATATAAAAGAAATGAGCAAAATGCCATTAGAAAATGATAACCAACAAAACCTCGAGATATGAAGAATTCACTTTCATGGTTAAGAGTAATAGTAATATTCTTTACCGTATTTGCTTTAATGGAATACTTTATAGATTCCGGAGACAAACCCGCATTTATTGAATACCCAGTAGCATCATTATTTATGCTGCTGATATTGGTTATTTTGATTGGTATCGAGATGATACTTGCATCGGTTGAAAATGTAATGTTTCTAACCCTTTCAGAAGAGGCTAAAGAACGCTACTTGGCTAACAAATCAAAATCATGGGAATGGAAATGGGGTAAAGAAACCTATCAAAATTTACTTGGTTCCAAACCCATTGAAGCTGAAGGAGAAATTGAACTAGACCACAATTATGACGGAATTCGTGAATTGGACAATAAACTTCCGCCATGGTGGGTATACATGTTTTATGCTACCATCATTTTTGCAGTAGCATACTTAGTACGATTCGAAATTATGAACGACTACGATCAAGACATGGAATATGAACAAGAAGTAGCCGCAGCTCAATTAGAAATAGAGGAATACAAAAGAACCGCAAAAGATTTGGTCGATATAAATTCAGTAGAATTATTGACCGATGCCTCTGACCTTAATGCCGGAAAAACAATTTTCGAAACCAATTGTGTCGCTTGTCATATGGCAGATGGTGGAGGCGGTATTGGCCCCAACCTAACTGACCCAAACTGGATTCTTGGCGGAGGTATAAAAAATATCTTCAATACGATTTCTGAAGGAGGTAGAGATGGCAAAGGTATGGTGGCTTGGAAACAAATTTTAAAACCAGCTGAAATGGCACAAGTTTCTAGCTATATATTGGGTTTTGAAGGAACCACATCAGCTAATCCAAAAGCTGCAGAAGGTGATATTTGGGTAAATCCTGATGAACCACAATAAGCAATGCCAAAGGTAGAAAAAGATTAAACGGTGACTGTTACTGATTCAACTACGGTGACTGTAAACTAAGTAAATTTTAGATTAAGGTTTGTAAACAAGAGGCCTCCCCTTTTTTCACGGGACAACACAACGAGAGCTATGGACGAGCGGAAGAATAGCACAAGGCGGAGGGGGTCAAAGCCCAAGCCATAATAAGTATGGAACTAACATTGAACAGATTCCAACCTTCGCGGGAATGAAAAACAAAGGTTTATTTAATGTCACAAGACCAAGAAAACTTTAGAGATACGATAGGCACCATCAATGAAGAGGGAAAACGTGCCTGGGTATTTCCTAAAAAACCTAGTGGTCAATTCTGGAAGTATCGCACCTACGTTAGTTACCTTTTATTGGCTTTCTTACTTGCGGCACCTTTTGTTAAAATCGACGGTAATCAGTTTTTGATGTTCAATGTATTAGAGCGCCGTTTTAATATTTTCGGATTCCCGTTTTGGCCACAAGATTTTCATCTATTTGTCATTTCAATGATTATCGGCGTCATTTTTGTCGCTCTATTTACGGTAGCTTTCGGCCGTATTTTCTGCGGATGGATGTGTCCACAAACCATCTTTTTAGAAATGGTTTTTCGCCGAGTAGAATTCTGGATAGATGGGGACCGAGGAGCTCAAATACGACTCGATAGACAAAATTGGAACGCTGAAAAAATAAGAAAACGCGTCTTAAAGTGGTTTGTCTTTTTTGTTATTTCCTTCCTAATAGCTAACGTATTTCTAGCATATTTGATCGGAAGCGATAGACTATTTCAATACATCACAGACGGGCCCTTGCAGCATGTAAGCACAATGGTTTCTCTACTAATTTTTACCGCTGTATTCTTTTGGGTATTCGCTTGGTTTAGAGAACAGGTCTGTATAATCGCTTGCCCGTATGGGCGAATGCAGAGTGTTTTATTAGATAATAAATCCATTGTTGTGGCCTATGACCATGTAAGAGGTGAGGCAGAAAATGGTCGCAAGAAATTCCGCAAAAATGAAGACCGAGAAGCTTTAGGTAATGGTGATTGCATTGATTGTTTTCAATGTGTAAATGTTTGTCCTACAGGAATCGATATTCGAAATGGCACACAACTAGAGTGTGTGAATTGTACCGCCTGTATTGACGAGTGCGATACCATTATGGAAAAAGTCAACCTCCCTAAAGGTTTGATTCGTTACGCTAGTGAAGATGAAATCACCAAAAAAGAGAAATTCAAATTCACACCACGTTTAAAAGGATATACAGCGGTACTGTTCCTTTTAACTGGTATTTTAGTCGGAATGTTATTCCTAAGAAATGATTTGGAAGCGAATATTCTAAGACTTCCTGGGCAGTTGTATGAACATAAAGAAGGAAACATCATCAGCAATGTGTATACTTTCAAATTAATCAACAAAACCACTAAAGACGTTAACGATGTGAGTTTTAAACTGCTATCGCATAAAGGAACCGTGAAACTGGTTCGAAATGAAGATTTTCAGGTGCTCGCTCAAGATTTGGCAGAAGGTACTTTGTTCATAGAAATCAATAATGCCGCAATTAAAAGTGATAAAGAAAAAATAAAAATTGGTGTGTATAGTGGTGATGAATTGGTTGAAACCACGATGACGGCATTTTTGGCTCCTAGGAGTTATAAATAACGCCTTTGCGAGGAGCATTTTCGCGACCTGGCAAACTGTTGAATTCGCGTTCCAAATTGACAGATTGCTTTGTGCCTCGCAATAACGAATAATTTAAATAGATTCCTTCCTTCGTAGGAAGGACATTACAATAATTCAATTATGAAAATAAATTGGGGTACAGCAATCGTAATAGCGTTCGTAGGTTTTATTAGCTTTATCTTATTCTTCGTAGTGCGAATGAGTATGGATAATAGCGCTAATCATGATTTGGTTACCGAAGAATATTACAAGGCCGAATTGGGTTATCAAAAAGAAATCGATGCGGAAAACAACGCCAATAAAAATTCGGTAACACTCGAAATTAAGAAAACAGCAGAAGGACTACTAGTGGAATTTCCTAAAAGTCTAGATACTCAAAAAGTGAAAGGAAAAATATCCTTATACAGACCATCGAACAAACACTTGGATTTTGATTTAGACTTAAATCTGTCCAATGCACATTTGCTCATACCTGACAAACGTTTGTTGGATGGTCGTTGGGATATTAAAGTTTTTTGGGAATACGACGGAGAAGACTATTTACATAAGACAAGTATAACATATTAATATGCTTTTATCAGCCATCATACTGGGTTTAATGGGAAGTCTGCATTGCGTTGGCATGTGCGGTCCTATTGCCTTTATGCTTCCGGTAGATAGAACAAATAACTACAAAAAATTCGGACAAATATTCATTTATCACTTTGGTCGATTATTGGCTTACGGAACTATCGGACTTGTTTTTGGCCTTCTAGGAAAAGGGCTTTATGTCTTCGGAATGCAACAAAAACTATCCATCGCAATCGGCATATTGATGATTATCGTTGTGCTTATTCCATACAAAACGTTTAGCAAATACAATTTATCCAAACCCATTTACAAGCTTATCTCAAAGGTCAAGAACCGTTTGGGTCAAGAGCTCAAGAAAAAATCTCCTGATACATTTTTAACCATAGGTTTTCTAAACGGATTCCTACCTTGCGGATTGGTGTATATGGCTCTTTTTGGAGCAATTGCCATGGGTAATGCTGTAGAAGGAAGCCTTTATATGATTCTCTTTGGTACAGGAACAATTCCCCTGATGACCACCGCTATTTATTTCAGCGGGCTTTTAAAAGGTTCTATACGGCAAAAAGTGCAGAAATTAATTCCGGTTTTTGTGGTTATTGTGGGCGCTCTATTCATTCTGCGAGGTTTGGGGTTGGGTATCCCCTACTTATCCCCGACACCCGTTGTAGAGTTAGCTTCAAGCGCTATTGAATGTCATAATTAAAATCATTTTTATATGAAATCGCCACCCAATGATATCGTTTTACGACCCCGGTTTCAATTAGAGTTGTCAGATGCTAAGGAAGAACTGTTGCAATCTTTCGAAAAATCTCAGGTTGACCCCTTCTTAGTAAAAAGGCTTGACGAACACATTTTTATCAAATTCAATAAAAAAAATAATCATTTCTGGTCACCCCAATTACATCTTGAAATTGACGAAATAGATAAAACGAACAGCAAGCTTTACGGCGTCTTCGGCCCCAACCCTACTCTATGGACGTTCTTTATGTTTCTCCATTTTGGTGTCGCAACAGTATTTATAGCTTTAAGTATTTGGGCATACTCAAGTGCCGCTTTAGATAAATCTTATAGTCTTCAATTAGGCCTTATGGGGTTTATGGCAACACTCTGGTTTGTACTTTATTTCTTTGGTAGAGCTGGCAAACATAAAGGAAAACCTCAAATGGAAGAATTATATCAGTTTATGATGAAAGTTTTGGTAGATTGAATTAAGTAGCTGAAAAACAAGAAAACATCGATTCTCAAAAAGATTTCCTTTTATTCTCAGAACAGCTATAAAACAGGAGCTGATTTTAAAAATTAGTTCGGGTTTTTAGAGTGATTTGTAATATCTACACTTATATATAGGCTAACCTTATAATTACAAATCCCTGAACACAATCAGGTTTCACGTACTTACTCTATATCAATATGCTTAATAAGCTCCCTGTCTTTCTTTTCGTACGGAAGGGTTTCTAGAATATGCTCTATTACCTCAATACGTGCCTTACTTTTTTTATTTGCTTTGATGATCGTCCAAGGGGCGGTTAGCGTGTTCGTGGTTTCGAACATTTTGTTCTTGTACTCGGTATAGTCATCCCACAGGGCCAATGCTTTCTGGTCTACGGCGCTATACTTCCATTTTTTTATAGGGCTCGATTTGATTTCTTCGAAACGCCTTGCCTGTTCTTCTTTTGAAATGGAAAAGTAGAGTTTGATAAGGCGAGAGCCTGATTCAATAATCATACGTTCGAAATCGTTGACCTGATTCATAAAAATAGCATATTCTTCGGGCGAGCAAAATCCGTTTACGGGTTCAACTACGGCTCGGTTATACCAGCTTCTATCGAAAAAAACTATTTTTCCCTCGCGTGGCAGTTGGTTAATATAGCGTTGAAAGTACCATTGACCCCTTTCCTCATCAGAGGGTTTCGGTAGCGCCACTACCTTGAATTCCCGCGGGTTAAGATGTTCCGTTGTGCGGCGTATGGCTCCTCCTTTTCCGGCAGCATCACGGCCCTCGAACAGAATGATTACTTTTTCGCCATTGGCTACTACCCAATGTTGCAATTTAATCAATTCTTCCTGTAGTTTTTTCAATCGCCCCTCATACTGTACATTGCGCAGCACTTTAGATATTTCGATATCACCTTGAGTCAAAAACTGTTTCAAACCTTTTTTGGAATTCAATCTTTTTAAATCCTTTTCACTTAATTTCATAATGCATTCAATCTATTTGTTTTACCATTCTGTGATATCGCTGGATAATGTTGGGGTCAGGAAACAAAGTGATACTCGAATCTCCTTTGCCCTCATAATCGAATTTGGATAGTACATAACGCATACTCTCTAATCGGGCTTCCAATTTACTGTTAGTACGAACAATAATCCATGGGCTAAAAGTGGTGTGAGTCTTACTGAACATTTGCTCCTTGTAATGCGTGTAATCGTTCCATCTTTTTTGACCTTCTTGATCTACAGGGCTGAACTTCCATCGTTTCAAAGGGTTTTCTAATCGAGAATTGAATCTCTTTATCTGCTCATCTTTCGAGATCGAAAACCAAAACTTGATTAGTTCTACCCCATCTTCGTATAACATGTGTTCAAATTCAGGTACCTGTACCATAAATTTATTGTATTCCTCATCAGTACAGAATCCCATTACGGGTTCAACAACCGCGCGATTGTACCAACTACGATCGAAGAAAACAATTTCACCCGGATCTGGCATTTCTTTGATATAACGTCTAAAATACCATTGTCCTTTTTCTATATCGGTAGGTTTTGTTAGGGCAGCCACTCGTATCGAACGTGGGTTTAGGTGTTCGATAAAACGGCGTATCGTGCTCCCTTTTCCTGCAGCGTCTCTGCCTTCGAAAATTATACAAACGCGTTTTTTATGTTTGGCCACCCATTGCTGTAGGTTTACTAGTTCGCCCTGAAGATGAAGTAACTCTTTTTCATACTGCACTTTGGCCAATAAATCATTTACCTTTTCTTTGGAATGTTTGGCCCTCAAAATCTGCAAAAATTGATTTTTATCTTGGGCCTGTTGAAAATCATCTAACTGCATCATAAGCGTTTCATATTTGCTAATAAATATAAGGTTCAAACTAGACTAAAAAAGATGATAACTATCATGTTTTGAAATTATATTACTCCTGATATTTGAACTACTAAAATCAAAATATGTGAATAGTATCAGCACCTGAAACTACTACTTTAATTAAATCAAGTTACCACTTAAAGGTATAATTCTTTAGATTGAATTAAATTAATTACTTAAAATCAATTATTTTGGATACTATAAAAAAGATTGAACAAAAATACATAGAACTGGGTGAAAACCCTGAAACTTACCTAAAGGGACTTCTGCACGCCAAACCCATTTCTTATTGGGATTATGTAGAGGTTGACACCCTATTATCACTACAAAAACCTCGTACCGATTTTAAAGACGAGACTATTTTCATAATGTATCATCAAGTAACTGAGCTAATGTTAAAAATGATGCGCCATGAAATCGAACAGATTGTGGAAGAAGAAAAAATATCCGAAGACTTTTTAATGACAAAGATCGGTCGGTTGAATCGCTATACAAATATGCTAATTACCTCTTTTGATATTATGAAGGATGGTATGAATTATGACGACTATAATACCTTCAGAGCTACTCTCACACCCGCAAGTGGTTTTCAAAGCGCCCAGTTCAGATTCTTAGAACTCTATTGCACTGGTTTGGAAAATCTAGTGAACCGCGAGGGAAAAAAAAGACTGTCTGCAAAACCTACGGTCGAAGAATATTTTGAACATCTGTATTGGAAAGATGCAGGAATCGATCGTAAAACCGGAAAAAAGACCTTGACCTTAAAGGAGTTCGAAAATCGGTATCTTGAAAGTCTAATTATCCACGCCAAAAAAGTTAAAGGCAATACGGTAGAAGACAAAATCAAACAGCTAGAAAATCCGTCGGAAGTATTAAAAGAAAAACTAAAGGCATTTGACCATCTGTACAATGTAGCGTGGCCCATAGTACATTTAAAAACTGCAGAGCACTATTTAAACAGCAAAGGAGAAAACAAAGCAGCAACTGGCGGATCGGAATGGAAAAAATACCTTCATCCAAAATACCAACAACGAAAATTTTTTCCGAGCCTTTGGACCGAAAAAGAGAAACAAGAATGGGGCACAATTTAAAACTAGTCAGAGTCCCATACTAATATAACCTGGCTACTTCGATAATTCTGTCTTAAAGCATAATCATCATATCTGTCGATAATATCAGAATTAATTTTAATTCGGATAAAGATATCCGAATTAAAATTATTAACTATCTTTATACTCATTTAAAACACAATCAGATTGTTTTCAAAAGCATGTGAATACGGTATTAGAGCATCCACCTATATTGCGCTTAAATCTATTGAGGGCAAGCGGGTTAGCTTAAAGGAAATCGCAAAAAAAATCGATTCTCCTGTGGCTTTTACGGCAAAAATTTTACAACAATTATCGAGGAACCAGATCGTTGATTCGGTAAAGGGTGCTGGGGGAGGATTTGAAATCGAGAAAACGAACATTGCTAAAATAAAACTGAGCCAAATCGTATATGCAATTGACGGAGATAACGTTTACGTAGGTTGCGGTCTTGGCTTAAAAGAATGTAATGTCAACAAACCGTGTCCTGTTCACGATAAATTCGTTGAGATTCGTGACGATTTAAAAAATATGTTGGAAAGCACTAGCCTTTATGAAATGACAGTAGGGTTGGAAGTAGGATTGACCTATTTGAAACGGTAAAAAAAATTAACATTAAATCGGATAATATTGTCCGAGTATTTATAAAAACAATTAATAATAGAAATCAAAACTAAAATAATATGAACAATACCATGGAAAAAACGATCGGCCAATTAGTCGCCGAAGATTACCGCATCGCACAGGTATTCAAAAATCACAAAATAGATTTTTGTTGTAGGGGAAACCGAAGCATTCAAGAAGTAGCCGAAAAAAATAAGCTGGATGTCAATATTTTACTAAGGGAAATAGATGAAGTACAGCGTCAAAAGAATAATGACAATACCGATTTTAAATCGTGGCCATTGGATCTTCTTGCCGATTATATTGAAAAGAAGCATCATCGATATGTTGAGGAACGCATTCCTGTTTTAAAACAATACCTAGCAAAACTCTGCCGTGTTCATGGTGAAAGTCACCTTGAGCTGTTTGAAATTACCAAACATTTCAATGCCTCTGCTGGCGAACTGACCATGCACATGAAAAAGGAAGAATTGGTTCTCTTTCCATGGGTGCGCAAAATGGTCAAAGCACAACAACAGAACGAGCCACTTGATAGGCCACATTTCGGAACGGTTAAAAATCCAATACAAATGATGATGCAAGAGCATGACAACGAGGGCGAACGGTTCAGACAAATAGCAGCCATTAGCAATAATTACGCACCTCCTTCAGATGCCTGCAATACCTATCGTGTGGCATTCTCGTTGCTCCAAGAATTCGAAGATGATTTACACCGACACATTCATTTAGAAAACAATATTCTATTTCCAAAAGCTGAAGAGTTGGAAAAAAAATTAACAACGATGGTTTAATTATTTATTGATGAATGCTAAACCCATAAAACGAAATAAAAATTTACAAGGAGTAAGCCGTGATGATGTTCACGGCTTACTCCTTTGTTGGAAACTAAGGATAGGATTCTCTAAAGGAATTGCTGAATATCGAATAAAAAAATATGCAGATTGGTTTTTCACCACCCATTTGATTTCGTATTTCAATCTTGAAAAAAATACATTTTCCCAATTCTTGGTAATGAAAACGAATTGATAAAAAAGGCTCTTGCCGAACACCGAAGGCTGATACGCCTTTTTAAAGATTCCGATACCGTCTCAAAATCGTTGAGCTTGATTGAAGAAGAACTGGAACAACACATTCGTTTCGAGGAACGGGTACTTTTTAACGAAATTCAAAAAGTCGCAACCGAAAAACAATTAGAATTAATTTCAAAATTACATACTGATGAAAAATTCGAAGACAATGCCAAAGACCCATTCTGGGAGTAGAAATGAGTTTGCAGAAATTTACAACAAGCTGTTGACAGAATTCAAAAGAAACCAAACAGGTTATGCCTCTATTGCCATCATACCCCAAAGCTGTATTGGGTCAGTTGCCGCAATGATGATTCTTATGAGCAATTAGCCTAAAGTAACATTATTGGTCTTACTCTTTTTAGTCACTATTCTCTGTTTGAGCTATAATGGGGCCGTACTAGCACAGTTGAAATCAAAAGTTATTTTTAACCTATTGATTTTAAGTATAACCTTCAGTTCTCTTGTTATCGCCGTGCTATTGATTTGATCATAGTTAACTTCTTATGCTTTCCTATTTCGAAAAAGAATAAAAATCAAACTCAAAAATATCAAAAGACTTCCTGTGGCCAACATTTCAAAGTATCCGGTAAAAATAGAAAATCCTTGCCAAGCGGCTATTCCTTTGTAGAAAATCAATATTTCGGTTAGTAGAAATCCTATTAAATACAGGGCACAGGTTC
>RCNE010002487.1_pt1 | contig 14592 bp, 11 predicted proteins | sample 2041361 | NCBI WGS metagenome assembly RCNE01 (sample SAMN09708229, study PRJNA481090) | Marine sediment metagenome, whole genome shotgun sequencing project.
CAAACAACTTCTGAAAGCTGCTCTTCTTGGCTGCGGTCGCCGCCATTCATGTCGGGGTGCAATACTTTAATCAGTGCTTTGTAGGCTTTTCGAATCTCTTGCTTTGACCAGTTGTCCTTGGATTCAAGGATCTCCATCGCGCGACGTTCAGTCGGAGGCAGCTTGCGCCCAACGGCTGGTCCACGGCCCGGATTGCGTGTTGCGTTTTCGCCTAGCACTTGATGGGGGTCATCGACGCCCAATCGCGCCCATGCACGTTCTTCTGTGCTGCGCTTGAATGGTTTTGTCGGACGCTCCCAAACACGGTCGCTGTCCATCTGTGCCGCCAGTTCAGCCTCTGACGTGGTATCAAAGAAATTCCACTTCAGATTATACTCGCGGACGTGCTGCTGGCAGAACCACAAAAAGTCATCCAACACGTCTGGCGACTTTGGCGCGCGGTATTTGCCCGCCTCTGCACAGCCGTCGTGATCACACACACGGGTCGAGGTTTCGGACGCACCCGACATCCCGCGCCGGCCGCGCGGGTTCTTTTTCTTCGAATTTGACACTGACATGTCAAAACCAAATGGGTCATTCTTTTTCATAATGCGTCTAGGACCTTTTCGACTCGGAGAAGTAACTCTAGTCTCTACAGCGAGAGATTGAAGAGGGCGGACCAAAAATAATGACACTAGAGGCAGAAATTCGGCAAGCACTGGGTAGTTTATCGCCCGCGCACTTGAACGTTATCAACGAAAGCGCGTTGCACAGCGGGCATGCGGGCGATGATGGGTCGGGTGAAAGCCATTGGCGGGTTGTGATCAAAGCGCCGCAGCTAGACGATATGTCGCGGATTGGGCGCCACCGCGCAATTCATTCGGCCTTGGGCAAAGACATCATCGGGCGCATCCATGCGCTTGCGATTGATATTCAGTAATTATTCTACAGCAACGTCAGCGTCCGGCTTTTTGCTGGGCTTTGGTGCTTCAGGTGCGTCTAGGATTAGCTTTCCAACCGTAGGTTCTGGATGAACCTTCGGGGCCTCGATCATAGGCGGCTTTGGTGGTTGAAGGGCTGGCATGTCCGCGTTTTTGACGCGGCGAAAAACAAGCATATTTTGGAATACGGTTGTCTTGCTCATAAAGCCTTCACGCTGTTCGCTTGGCAGCGTATCAGCGCGCAGGTATTCCCACCCGCTGGCGGCCTGCTCGTTCATTGCGGTTTGCAGGGCATTTGCAAAGCGGTCTTCGGGCGACTTTAGGCCCTTGGCTTTTAGACCACGCGCGGGCGCTGGTATCACTTTGTATTCGTAGGACATGATGCCCCCCTTATTTCCACCCTCAGGGATGTATCAAAAGTTGACCGTTGCGCCAACAGTTAAGCCTCGACTTGCCTAAAAGAGGGGTCAGAGGCCCAGTTTTTGCGCGACCATCTGGTTAACCGCTGCAGGATTTGCCTTGCCGCCCGTTGTTTTCATGACCTGACCAACAAACCAGCCAACCAGCTTTGGATTGGCTTTTGCCTTTTCGACCTGCGCAGGGTTCGCGGCAATGATCTCATCGACTGCCGCCTCAATTGCGCCAGTGTCTGTGACTTGTTTCATGCCTTCGGTCTCGACGATCTCGGCTGGGTCGCGACCTGTCGTGTAGCAAATTTCAAAGACGTCTTTGGCGATCTTGCCGTTGATGTCGCCTGCTTTGATCAGGCCAATCAATGCGCCCAACTGCTCTGCTTTCACAGGGCTGTCTTCGATGTTGTGGTCTTCTTTTTTCAACCGCCCGAACAGCTCGTTGATCACCCAGTTGGCTGCCAGTTTGCCGTCGCGCCCTTCGGCTACTCTTTCAAAGTACGCCGCACTCACGACCTCTGCGGTAAGCACAGATGCGTCGTAGTCGGACAAGCCGAAGTCGCTGATAAAGCGGGCTTTCTTTTGATCTGGCAGCTCTGGCAAGGTGGCTTTGATATCATCGACCCAAGCCTGTTCAATTTCAAGCGGCAGCAGGTCTGGATCTGGGAAATAGCGATAGTCGTGCGCTTCTTCCTTTGACCGCATAGAGCGCGTTTCGTTCTTGTCCGGATCATAAAGCCGTGTTTCTTGAACGACCTTTCCACCGTCTTCGATCAAGGCGATCTGGCGGCGGGCCTCGTAGTCGATGGCCAACTGAATAAACCGCATAGAGTTCATGTTTTTGATTTCGCAACGCGTACCAAGGTGGTCAAAATCTTGAGTTTCCCAATACTTTTCGTATTCGCCCGGGCGGCAAACTGACACGTTCACGTCGGCGCGCATGTTGCCGTTTTGCATGTTGCCATCACAGGTGCCCAAGTAGCGCAGAATTTGACGCAGTTTCAGCACAAATGCTGCGGCCTCTTCGGGGCCACGCATGTCGGGACGACTGACGATTTCCATCAATGCAACGCCCGTGCGGTTCAGGTCGACGAAGGACATGTTGGGGTCCATGTCGTGAATAGATTTACCAGCGTCCTGCTCAAGATGGATACGCTCAATGCGGACATTGCGTGCTTCGCCGTTGCCCAATTCAACCAGCACTTCGCCTTCGCCCACAATCGGGTGGTATAGCTGCGAAATCTGATAACCTTGTGGCAGGTCTGGGTAGAAATAGTTTTTGCGGTCAAACGCTGAAAACAGGTTGATCTGGGCGTTCAGTCCAAGGCCAGTCTTTACGGCCTGTGAAATACAACCTTCGTTGATAACTGGCAGCATGCCCGGCATGCCAGCGTCCACGAACGCCACGTTGCTGTTCGGCTCTGCGCCGAATTGGGTGGACGCGCCCGAGAAAAGCTTGGCTTTGGTGGCCACCTGCGCGTGGACCTCAAGTCCGATCACCAGCTCCCAATCGCTGGTCGCACCGGCGATAACTTTGGGGGCGGGGCTTGTGTAAGTGAGGTCAAGCATCGGGCGCTTCCTTTTGACTGTGTTGGCTTCGTTTAAAAGAACGCGCGGGCAGCTTCAAGTGAACATGCGCGTGACGGGGTTATCCCAAGATGCGCGTCACCATCTCGTTTGTATCGCCTGACAGGTTGGGTGTTTGCGCAATCCGCTGCAATGCGGCCTTCATTTTGGTTTGCCGATCTGCGTCATACCGCTTCCATGTATCAAACGCCGATGACATCCGCGCGGTTGTTTGCGGGTTGATCGCATCCAGTTTGATCAGCCAATCGGCGAGCAACGCATAGGCATCACCTGACCCATGATGAAAGCCTGCCGTGTTTGCCTTAAGCCCGCCAAAGACGGCCCGAAACCGGTTAGGGTTCTTGATGTCAAACGCGGGATGTCGGGTCAGGTTCGCAGCCGTGCTTGCCGCGGCTTGCGGGGCCGCAAGCATAACCTGCAAACCGAACCATTTATCCATGACCAAGCGGTCATGCTGCCATTGATCTGCAAACGCGACCAGTTCGGTTTCGCCCTTGGAAATCAGCAAAAGGGCGCGCAACGCACCCAATTGCTGGGTCATGTTATCCGCATTGGCAAATTGCACAGACGCTTGGTGTCCGCCGTCCAGTTTGCTTGTGAGCGACAGAACGGCATTGCCCAGCGCGCGTTGCCCCGCAGGTGCGGCGTCAGGTGTATATGGCCCTGCAACGGCCATTTCTGCGTAGATGCGCGGCAGCATGTCTTGCAAATGCTGTGCGATATGCAGCTTGAGCGTTTCATGCGCTTGGTTAATGATTGTCGGATCAGGCGTATGGCCTGCGTCGAAAATAACCTGAGCGGTATCTTCTTCACTAGGCAGGCGTAACAGAAGCGCGCGAAACGCAGGATCAAGTGTGTCGTCGCGCAACACGGCCGCCAAACCTTCCAAGAATGCAGTGTCCGGTGCTGCATCCGTCTGCGCCATGCGCACCAGTAGTTTTTGTGCCAAAACCCGCCCAGCGTCCCATTTGTTGAACGGATCAGTATCGCAAGCCAAAAGCTGTGCGCGATCCGCGTCAGCAACATCATGGTGCAGGATCACAGGCGCGGAAAAACCGCGCAGGACAGACGGGATCGGTTTCGTGGCAAGTCCGGTAAAGGTAAACGTCTGTTCCGCCTGTGAAAGTTCCAGCACGGTCGTCGGATGGGTCTCGTTGCCGGAGGTATCAAGCAAACCGACCGACACAGGTATCAAAAGCGGTTCTTTATGATCCTGACCGGGCGTGGCGGGCGTGTCTTGGCGCAGATGCAACTGATAGGTGCCGTCTGCGAAACTGTCCGTCACTGTCACGCGGGGCGTGCCCGCTTGGCTATACCATTTGGCAAACTGGCTTAGGTCGCGACCCGTGGTGTCGGTAAACACCTGCAGCCAATCCTCTATTGTGGCGGCATCACCATCGTGGCGGTCAAAATATAGATCAAGCGCGCGGGCATAGGCGACATCACCAACAAGCAATTTCAGCATCCCGATAATCTCGGCGCCTTTTTCATAGACCGTTGCAGTATAGAAATTGTTTATCTCGACAAAGCTGGCGGGTCGAACTGGGTGGGCCAGCGGGCCGTTATCTTCGCGGAATTGTGCAGCGCGTAGCACCATAGCATCGTCGATCCGTTTGACTGCATGGCTGCGCATATCGCCGGTAAACTGTTGGTCGCGGAATACGGTCAGCCCTTCTTTGAGGCAAAGTTGAAACCAATCGCGGCAGGTGATCCGGTTGCCCGTCCAGTTGTGGAAATACTCATGCGCGATAATCGCCTCAATGCGCTCAAAATCGGTATCTGTCGCGGTTTCAGGCGAAGCGAGCACGGCAGAGGCGTTAAAGACGTTCAGCCCCTTGTTTTCCATCGCTCCCATGTTGAAATCATCGACAGCCACGACGTTGAAGATATCAAGATCGTATTCGCGACCGTAAACATCCTCGTCCCATTTCATCGACGCCTTCAGCGCGCCCATGCCAAAGGCGCATTTGGCCTCATCCCCGCCGGGGCGCACCCAGATATTCAGTTCAACGGGCTTGCCTGACTTTGTGGTGAATGTGTCAGGATGGGCCACCAGATCACCTGCAACCAAGGCAAACAAATACGCAGGTTTCGGCCAAGGGTCGTGCCATTCGGCCCAGCCTGCGCCTGCGCTGGCCGGGTTTCCGTTGGAGAGCAGCACGGGCAGGTCGCCTTCGACGCGCACTGTGAACACGGACATCACATCAGGGCGGTCAGGGTAGTAGGTGATTTTGCGAAACCCCTCGGCCTCGCATTGCGTGCAGTACATGCCGTTCGACATATACAGCCCCTCAAGGGCGGTGTTGGTCGCAGGGCTTATTTCAACCTCTGCTTCGAATACGAAGGGCGCTGCGGGGACGTCGCATGTGAGGCCATTGTCATCCAGGTTGGGTGTGATCGCTATGCCGTCAATTTTTGCACTGTTCAGTTTAAGGTCTTGGCCGTGCAGAAAGAAATCAGTGCTTAAGGCATCCGGATTGGGCCGAAACGCGATGCGCGATAGGACCCGAGTTGCCGTCGGGCTCAGTTGAAAGGTCAGATGTACGCTGTCGACCAAATAAGCGGGCGGGGTATAGTCGGCCAAGTAAATCGTCTGAGCGGCTGTATCTTTCATGAGGGCAGTCCTTATGGGTTACCCCTTAGGTAGGCGCGTGAGGCGTGATGTTCCACCACGATTATGTTGAAAAACCCATCGATCAGATTAAGTGCATCGCTATGCCTAAAATGCGCCGCAAAGCTGACCTTCCCCAAAAAACATGCGCCACCTGTGGCAAACCATTCGCGTGGCGCAAGAAATGGGCCAAGGTCTGGGACGAGGTCCGCTATTGTTCAGAACGCTGCAAAACTAATCGCAAGACCGGGGAATCCGACCATGCGTCAAGATAAATACCGGCTCTTTGTTGCCTATCGGAATTATCCGCACTAAATCTCGGGCAAGGCGCATGTGTGCCACCGTATACATAAGACACTAGGAGAATACCCGTCATGACAGATCGTGTAGAAAAGCAGGGCCTTCAGGTCGCGGCAGAACTGGCGGATTTCATTGATAACCGCGCATTGGACGGCACGGGCATCGACAGTGCGACCTTCTGGAAGGGCTTTGCGGGTGTGATCGCAGAAATGACCCCGCGCAACCGTGCCGCTTTGGCCAAGCGTGACGACCTTCAAGAGAAAATCGATGCGTGGCACATTGCCCACCGTGATCAACCGATGGACCGCGACGCCTACGAGGCGTTTTTGCGCGAAATCGGCTATTTGGTCTCGGAAGGCGCAGATTTCGCAATTGATACTGCCAACGTCGACCCTGAGATCGCCACATTGCCGGGGCCGCAACTGGTGGTCCCGATCACAAACGCGCGCTTTGCACTGAACGCCGCAAATGCGCGCTGGGGCAGCCTTTATGACGCGCTTTATGGCACTGATGCGATGGGCGTGCTGCCGCCAAAGGGCGGTTATGATCGCGGCCACGGATCGCGTGTTGTCGCGCGTGCGCGGGTTTTCCTTGACGAGGCGTTCCCGATCGTTGGCACCAGCCACGCTGACGTGTCGCGCTATTATATCCACGACGGTGCGCTGTTGGTGGATGACAACCCGCTGCGCGAGCCTGCAAAATTCGTAGGCTACCGCGGCAACCCGAAAGCGCCTGACGCTATCTTGTTGCAAAACAACGGCCTGCATGTCGAATTGGTCTTTGACCGCGCGCACCCGATTGGTAGCCGCGATCAGGCATTGCTGGCTGATGTGCGTCTGGAAAGCGCTGTTTCTGCGATCATGGATTGCGAAGACAGTGTTGCTTGCGTCGATGCCGAAGACAAAGTCGAGGCCTACACGAATTGGCTCGGCCTAATGCAGGGGAACCTGACGGCAGAATTCCAAAAGGGCGGGCAGACGCAAGTCCGACGCCTAGCCGAAGATCTGCCATACATCGCAGCGGACGGGTCCGACCTCGTTTTGAAGGGTCGTGCGCTGCTGTGGATTCGTAACGTGGGTCATCTGATGACAAACCCTGCGATCCTTGATGCGCAAGGCGACGAAGTCTTTGAAGGCTTGATGGACGCGATGGTCACCGTACTGATCGCCATGCATGATCTTAAGCGCGAAGGCGGCAACTCTGCTCATGGGTCCGTCTATATCGTGAAGCCAAAGATGCACGGCCCGGACGAGGTCGCGATGACCAATGACATCTTCAGCAAGGTCGAAGATGCGCTGGGCCTGCCGCGCAACACAGTTAAAATCGGCATCATGGATGAAGAACGCCGTACGACGGTGAACCTGAAGGAATGTATCCGCGCTGCCAAATCCCGCGTGGCCTTTATCAACACAGGTTTCTTGGACCGTACTGGCGATGAAATCCATACGTCTATGGAAGCTGGACCCTTTAGCCGCAAAGACTTTATCAAGCGCAAACAATGGATTGGCGCATATGAAGATCAGAACGTCGATATCGGTCTGGAGTGCGGATTTTCCGGCAAAGCGCAGATCGGCAAGGGCATGTGGGCCATGCCAGACTTGATGGCTGCAATGATCGAACAAAAGATTGGCCATCCGCAATCTGGCGCAAACTGCGCATGGGTGCCAAGCCCGACAGCGGCCACATTGCACGCGCTACACTATCACAAAGTCGACGTGATGGCGGTGCAGGCCAAGCTGCGCGCAGGTGGACGTCGTGCTTACGTGTCGTCGATTTTGGATATCCCATTGGCGCAATACCAGCGTTGGACCGACGCGCAGAAAACAAAAGAAGTCGAAAACAACGCCCAAGGTATTCTTGGTTATGTCGTGCGCTGGATCGACCATGGTGTCGGCTGTTCCAAAGTGCCGGACATCAATGATGTGGGCTTAATGGAAGATCGCGCGACATGCCGGATTTCCAGCCAAGCTTTGGCCAACTGGCTGCACCACGACGTCGTCAGCGAACCCCAAGTTATGGAATCGATGCGCAAAATGGCCGCCGTTGTTGACGCCCAAAACGCAAACGACCCATCCTACCGCCCTATGGCCCCGAACTTTGACGGGATCGCATTCCAAGCGGCCTGTGATCTGGTCTTCAAAGGCCGCATTCAGCCTTCGGGTTATACCGAACCTGTCTTGCACCAGCGCCGGTTGGAACTCAAAGCACAACGCAATCACTAAGACTGATTTATAGGAGACGATACTATGGCTGAAATCTCAGCAAATAAGGCGCGCACGATCATTCGCAAAGCAATGGCGACTGGCACCGAGATGGGCTTCAAACCGTTGTCGGTTGTCGTTCTGGACGCAGGCGGCCACGTCAAAGCGTTTGAACGCGCCGACGGTGCGGCACCGGGACGTTATGGCATCGCGCACGGCAAGGCCTACGGTTCGGTTATGTTGGGCATGGCTGGCACGGCACAGATGGCACGCGCCGAACAGCAGGCCTATTTTATGGCGGCTGTGAATGGCGTCTATGGCGGTCAGGTCGTACCTGTCCCCGGCGGTGTGTTAGTGCGCGACAAGCGCGACAATATCATCGGCGCAGTTGGCGTGACCGGTGATTCATCCGACAATGATGTCATTGCTGCAATGGCAGGCATCGAAGCTGCAGGGCTTCTTGGCGAAGCCTAAGCTGGTCCAATTATCCCTATAAAATTATCTCTATAACATGTGCGCCTATTCGGGTGCACATGCGCGCGGCAATCGTCTTTTCATAGCTGGCAATCACAGCTAGATATGAGGAAATTGCGAAAGGTACTCTTATGGCGCGGCCTGTTGTCGGCATTCTTTCAAACAGTCACTTGATCAACGATCAATACCTGATCCATGGGGCAGGGGTGATGAACGCGCAGGCCTTGGCAGAGGTCTCGGGTGTGATGCCGATTGTGATCCCGTCTGACCCCAGCGTGATGCTGGTCGAGGAATTGCTGGCCACTTGTGACGGGTTCTTTTTCCCCGGTGGCAGACCCAACGTACATCCAGAAGAATATGGCGAAGACGTCACCGATGCGCATGGCACATTCGAGCGCAATCGCGATCGCATCAGCCTGCCGTTGATCCGTGCTTGTGTTGCGCGCGGTCAGCCGATCATGGGTGTCTGCCTTGGCTTTCAAGAGGTCAATGTCGCCATGGGTGGTACGCTTTACCCTGAAATCCGCGATCTTCCAGGGCGTGATAATCACCGCATGCCACCTGATGGTACCATGGAAGAAAAGTTCGAACTGCGCCATGAGGTGACAATGACCCAAGGCGGCCCGTTCCATCAATTGTTCGGAGCGCACAAGGTGATGACCAACACGTTGCACGGCCAAGGGATCAAAGAACCGGGACCGCGTATTGTGATCGACGGCTATGCCCCCGACGGTACACCAGAAGCGATTTATGTGGCTGATGCGCCCGGGTTTACGCTATCTGTGCAATGGCACCCTGAATGGAATGCGGATGCCGATCCGGTGTCGCGTCCGCTGTTTCAAGCTTTTGGCGATGCATGCCGGAATTGGGCCGCTGGCGGTTTACGTAAAGCAGTCTAGGCCTGCTCCAAACCTTTCAAAAGCTGCGGTATCTTCTCTTTAAAGCGAAAGAAGCCATGGGTCGCGTGTGGCCAAGCATCGGCATCGAAGGGCCGCATGATCTGAACCATATCGGTTTGGTTCAATGCATCTGCTGTCGGGCCAACAGGCAGATATGATGTGACAAGCTGTTCAATGTCATGTGCGGCAATCCAATCTGGCAATGCCTCGGGCTCCAACACACTGACAGGCCCAAGCCTGCCTGAAAAACGCGCGTGACAATCCGTCATTGCATCATGGACGAACTCTGTGACGCGTGGACTGACCGCAAGCGGGCAGCGCGCGGCAGTTGTTTGGACGACAGCCGTCGCAATTGGTGTGACCCGGTCCAATAGCCAACCGGGCGACAGATCTTCCTCTGTCAGAATGAGACCGACGCGCGCCTTGGAACTGGTAGTCCCTGACGCGGGCAACGGGCTGCGGGCGGGATGCGGTGTGCCTTCAAGGGCGTCGCAAAAGTAGCCAACCCTTCGGGGTCAAACCGCCCATTTGTGTATTTTGCAATGTTGTCAGGCCGCGCAAGGTAGGTTTTCCCTACCGTCTGCAACCCACCAACCCAGCGCCAAGACAGTGTATTCGACGCCGGATCGCCGTCCAGCAAATGACGCATAAAGAAATCAGCGCCCAACGTCCAAGGCAGCCGCAACGTGAATATCCATATCGAGGCGAACCACATGCGCGCGTGATTATGCAGATAGCCTGTTGCAGCCAGTTCGCGCGCCCAATGGTCAAAGCACTCAATGCCGGTTTCGCCTTTACAGGCGGCCTCCCACTCATTGCGCAGCCCGCTTTCGGTCTGGACGCGGTTGATCGCTGCATTCAGGTCGGCGCGGTATGCGGTCCAGACGCTAGGCCGTTGTTCAAGCCAGCCTTTCCAATAGGTGCGCCAATAGACTTCCTGGATAAACTTCTCAGCCGCCTGTGGGCTATGGCGGGCCAATGTGGCGCGCAAAACTGCGTCTTCGGCGACAATCCTGTGCCGGATGTATGGCGAAAGGGTCGATACATGCGCCGCATCATCAAAGTTACGTTTGCTTGCGTAGTCGCGACCCGCGCGCGGGATAAAGCGTTGCAAGCGGGTCAGGGCGGCGGTGTGCGTTGGGTCAAACATAAAGTGCAGTTAACCCGCGTTTGTCCCGTTTCAAGCAAAAGGTTAGCTGCAACAGGCCCACGCTTTTGACCCAAGCGTTCTTGACACTGTGCTGCGGTCAGGACAACGCTACGCAATGCTTGATTTGCGCCCTGTGGGCTATGTCATTGGTCTGCTTGTGGCGTCGCTTGGTCTTACCATGCTCGGCCCGTTGGCGGTCGACCTTGCGGCAGGCAACGGGCATTGGTTCGTATTCTTTGAAAGCGCTGTGATTACCGTTCTGACAGGCGGACTAATTGCTATGGCCTGCGCGAATGGCGTGTCGCAAGGTCTGTCACTGCGGCAGACGTTTTTGCTTACCTCGCTGGTGTGGCTGACGTTGCCAGTCTTCGGGGCCATTCCATTTATCTTGGGCGCAACCGATGCCAGCTTCACCGATGCGTTCTTTGAGGCGATGTCGGGCCTGACAACGACTGGGGCAACCACAATCGACGCGATTGAAGGACTGCCGGACGGTCTAAAGCTGTGGCGGGGTGTGCTGCAATGGCTTGGCGGTGTTGGTATTGTCGTTGTCGCGATGGTATTTTTGCCCGAACTGCGGGTCGGTGGTATGCAGATTTTCCGCTCCGAAGGTTTTGATACCAGTGGGAAAATCCTGCCGCGCGCGGGTGAGATCGCAAAGCAAATCTCATTTATCTATATTAGCCTGACACTTGCTTGCATGGCGTCCTACTCCGCGATGGGCATGAATGGTTTTGATGCAGTCGTGCATGCAATGACGACCGTTTCTACCGGCGGCATGGCGAACTATGACATCTCTTTTGCGGCGTTCGGGGCAGGGGTTCACTATGTCGCGGTCGTGTTCATGGTGCTGGCCGCATTGCCCTTTGTGCGCTTTGTCCAGATTTTGGCGGGTACGGCACGGCCATTACTTTATGACCACCAAGTCCACTTATTTTTGATGATCATCAGCTTTTGTGTGGTCGTTGTCACCATGTGGCTATGGGGGCGCAGCGGCGTGATGACAGAGGCTGCGTTTCGCGATGCTCTTTTTAACGTCACGTCGATCATGACCGGCACTGGGTATGCTAGCGCTGACTACATGACGTGGGGCACGTTTCCTGTCGTGATGTTCTTTCTAATCGGCCTGATCGGTGGCTGTGCGGGTTCTACATCATGTTCGGTCAAGGTGTTCCGGTATCAGTTGGTCTTTGCTGCAATCAAAAGCCAAATCAGGCAAATCCATTCCCCGCACGGGGTGTTCACGCCGCGCTATGACGGGCGGCCGATCAGCGAAGACGTCTTGAACTCTGTCATCGCGTTCTTGGTCGCCTTTATCTTGTCGTTGGGGATCACGGCGGTGTTGCTGGGTATGACTGGCTTGGATTTCATCACCTCAATTTCGGGGGCAGCGGCAGCCTTGGCCAATATCGGCCCCGGACTTGGGATTGAAATTGGACCCGCAGGAAACTACGCAAACATTAACGAGACGGCAAAGTGGATATTGGCAATTGCCATGTTCGTAGGCCGCCTTGAAATCATGGTCGTGCTGACCATCCTGTCGATCAAATTCTGGAGAAACTGACATGACAACGCGGCCCCTAGGTGCACAGATTTCGCATATGCTAAAGGATCGCGGCGTCGATACTATTTTTGGTATTCCAGGTGTGCATAACCAAGAGATGTACCGCGGCATCGAAGAGGCAGGGATCACCCACGTACTTGCGCGCCATGAACAAGGTGCTGGCTTTATGGCCGACGGCTATGCGCGGGCAACGGGTAAGGTGGGGGTAGCTTATGTGATTTCTGGCCCGGGTCTGTGCAACATCATGACGCCGATGGGGCAGGCTTATTCGGATAGCGTACCGATGCTGGTGATCTCATCCGTATTGGATGAAACAGAGGCAAAACGCGGCCAATTGCATCAAATGAAGGACCAAGAGGGGGCGGCAGCGACCGTCTGTGATTGGTCCGCAACTGCGCGGACAGCTGATGCAAGCTATCAATTGATAGATCGCGCATTGCTGCAGATGGAAACAGGTGTGCCATCCCCCAAGCACATCCAAGTCCCGATCGCCCAGCTTGAGGCGCAGGCCCCGCCGGCACCCGCCCGCGCCGAAGAATGGCCTTACCGTCCAGAGGCCGCACCTTTACAGCGCATTGCGCTGATTGACCGGATCAATGCGGCAAAGCGGCCATTGTTCATCTTTGGCGGAGGCGCAGCACACGGTGTTGATCGCTGGCTGCCCCATTTTCAGCGTTTGAATGCTGCGTCTTTCACAACCTATGCAGGGCGCGGGATCATCCCAGACGATAGCCCATTGCATTATGGTGCGGCATTGGCGCGTCAAAGCAGCGCCGATATTATCGCCTCTGCTGATCTGGTTGTAGCTGTCGGCACGCGGCTCAGCGAAGTTGATCTTTGGCGCGATCATCTTGGCCATACAGCACCGTTGGTGCGCATCGACCTTGATCCAGAATGTCTATCGGATCGCCACTCCGCAGATACCTGCATTCTTGCTGATGCAAGCGCACATCTGACGGAAAGTTTGATGCAGATTGATGGGATCAAGGAAACGACGTGGACCGCCCAAGACGTTGCCAAGACACGCGCGCGCTGGCGTGCTGAACTGGATGCCGAACGCCCGGGTATCTTGCCAGTTGTCGATGCCCTAAAAAACACATTGCCCGCCAATACGATGATTTTCTCTGACATGACCCAATTCGCTTATGCCGCGAAAGAGATCTACCCAATGGACCGCCCTTCGCATTGGCACCACCCTTTCGGGTTTGGCACGTTGGGCTATGCGCTGCCTGCCGCAATCGGTGGCAAAATTGGCGTTGGGGATCAACCTGTTGTGGCAATCTTGGGTGACTACGGTTTTCAGTATACTGTCCAAGAACTTGCTGTTGCGGTTGAATTGGAGCTGACCTTGCCGATTATTATTTGGGACAACGGCAAACTAGGAGAGATTGAAGACAGCATGGTGCGTGCCCAAATCGCGCCAAATGCGGTGATCCAGCGCAATCCTGATTTCCTTAAACTCGCCGAGGCATATGGCGCTGCGTCCGCACAGCCCCAAAGCTTGTCCGATTTTGCGGATGCATTGCACGCGGCTTTGGCGCGCAAGGGGCCAACGGTCATCCGCGTGCTGTCCAATATCGCGCTGTGATTGGTGTTGTCTGATTGACCCTTGGGGCACAGCACCCTATTGAACGGCGCATCAGCACACGAGGGTTCCGATGATCGATAAACCACGCAGTTTCCAAGAGATCATCTTGCGGCTTCAGTCCTATTGGGCGTCCAAGGGCTGCGCAATCTTGCAACCCTACGATATGGAAGTCGGCGCAGGTACGTTTCACCCTGCCACTACACTGCGTGCGCTAGGCAGTAAGCCTTGGGCTGCTGCCTACGTGCAGCCATCGCGGCGGCCAACTGACGGGCGCTATGGCGAGAACCCGAACCGCTTGCAGCATTTCTATCAGTACCAAGTCCTGATCAAACCATCGCCGCCCGATTTCCAAGACCTTTACCTTGGGTCGTTGGCCGTGATTGGCATTGATGCCCACAAGCATGACATCCGTTTTGTCGAAGACGACTGGGAAAGCCCGACACTGGGCGCTTGGGGTCTAGGCTGGGAGGTCTGGTGTGACGGCATGGAAGTCAGCCAGTTCACGTATTTCCAACAGGTCGGTGGACATGATTGCAAACCGATTTCGGGAGAGTTGACATACGGGCTGGAACGTCTGGCGATGTATGTGCTGGGCGTCGATCACGTGATGGATATGCCGTTCAACGATCCGGACGCACCGATCGCGTTGAGATACGGGGATGTGTTCCAACAAACCGAACAGGAATACTCGCGCTGGAACTTTGATATCGCAGACACGGATGTTTTGTTGCAGCACTTTGTAGATGCAGAGGCTGAATGCCAACGTATCCTTGATGCCCCAGCAGATGATCCCAAAACAGGGCGCACAATCATCATGGTGCATCCTGCCTATGACCAATGCATCAAGGCCAGCCATGTGTTTAACCTGCTGGACGCGCGCGGCGTGAT
>RCNE010001136.1_pt1 | contig 14590 bp, 11 predicted proteins | sample 2041361 | NCBI WGS metagenome assembly RCNE01 (sample SAMN09708229, study PRJNA481090) | Marine sediment metagenome, whole genome shotgun sequencing project.
AGGCGCTTACAAAAAGTCATTGGTGGATGATCCGAATCCTCCGGCTTTTTCGTTACCCACCGGTTCTTTTACAAAACCGTAGCGTCCCTGACAGGATTGCATTTCGAAGTTTGTCTCTAGTGCTATGGCGGCGTTCATTCAGATCGCCGCCGTAGCCATCCTGCCTAAATGAATACACGAAATATAAGCAAAATGTGCCTTTTGGGTCGCCTTTGTGCGGTCGCTGTCATTGTTCCGAATATCGCAATGGGCGCCGAAGGCGGTTACAGCAATTATGTTCCTGGCACGTACGGCGATTTCGGAATGGCTCTCGCGCCTGCCGAACGGTGGACGCTGCGCAACGACGTCTATTCCTACGATGCCAGTGCCGACCGGTCGGTCCGGTCCGGACAGCTCGAAGTCGGCGTCGACCTCGAGTTCCTGATGAACTTCACGACCATAGTGTTCAAGCCGAACATCGAAATCTTCGGTGGGCAATACGCCGCCGGTGTGTTCGTCCCTTTTGTCGACCTGGATCTCGATGCCAATCTCTCGATCGGAAATGCGGTCGCCAGCATCAGTGACAGCGCGACCGGACTCGGCGACATCGTGTTGATTCCCGCACTACTGTATTGGAACACGGGCAACATCCACACGTCGTTCACGCAATCCATTGTCGTGCCGACGGGTGATTACGATGTCAGCAACGGGATCAACCACGGACTCAACTACTGGAGCTTTGACACGAACTTTGCCCTGACCTACCTGAATCCGGAAACAGGACGCGACGTCTCGTTCAACATCGGTCACATTTACAACACCGAGAACGACGACACTGACTATCAGACCGGTCAGGAGCTGCATCTCGATGTGGTGTTCAACCAGTTCTTGTCCGAGACTTTCGCAGTCGGCCTGCACGCTTTTTACCTGAAACAAATAACAGGCGACAGCGGAGCCGGTGCCCTGCTCAGTGATTTCAAGGCCGAGACAGCTGGCATTGGGCCAGCGGCGCTTTGGGCGACCAAAATCGGTAATCAGGACGTGTCTTTTATCGCCAAGTGGTTACACGAATTCGACGCAACGAACAGGCTGGAGGGCGATCACATAATGCTTAGTTTCGCCCTGGACTGGTAGCCACCCGCCACATCGGCTAGTAGCGAACGCTCCAGGCGATGGCCAGCGTGTCGCTGTCGGAGCCGGTGTCTTCGCGGGTCTCGCGTCGGAGGTAAGCGATCTTGAGTCCCTGGCGACGCCCGATTGGAAACCCGACCGACAGGGCCGTCAGGAGAACAGCACGCTTATTACGCTCCTGGCCGTCGAGTACATAGCGCCCTCCCCAACCGTACCCGGCGCTCAGAGACGCCCACAGTCCCGGCTTGAACATGCGAATGACATGACCCTGCACCGCGTGCAGCGGATCCTGCTCGAGCTCGCTGCCGCCAAAGAAGTCGTCGTTATCGCCAAAGAAGAAGGTCGAACCGGTTATTTCGTAAGACCACGGTCCGCGCGTATGCACGACGCCGATCTGGGGACGAATGGTGAAGCGATTCTGACCGAGGTTGAGGAGCTTGTCGTTATAGTACTTGCCCCACGGCACGGTCACTGCGATTGCAGCCCCGAATACTGTGTGGACCGGACGGGCCGCCTCCATGGCCGGCGGACCGCCGAGTATTACGGACAGCCGCAGCCGGGGATCGCCCAGCCCTGTTCGCTGGGTTGCCGCTGGCTGGCCGTCAAGGAGCCCGCGCCACTGTGCGCTCGACCAGGGAACCAGCGCATCAAAGCGCACCGGTCTTCCCGCCAGAGAAAAAGAGCGAACGTACGACACACCCACGGTGTCGGCGTCGAACTCCACGTCCTCGAGTCGAAGCACCGGGTCGACGAATATTTCGCCGGATGTGCGGCCGTAACCCACACCAACCACATTGACGCCGAGTGGAATCGGCGTCCAGCGCCTCGGTTCGATGTCCTGACCGATGGCCTGACCGATCGGTAACAAGCACGCCACCAGGACGCCAGCGACGATACGAAAAAACGGACTCAAGGAGCGCCGTTCATGGCCATCTCGCGGTCCTCGCTTGGCAGGCGGCCGAACAGAATCTGGTACTGCGCCGACAATCGGCCCATGTGGAGCAGGTTGTAACGCATCGCGATCTCGGCGATAGACAGATCGAAGTGATCCGGATCCAATAGATCGCGGCGTACGCGGTTCAGCCGGGCAGTCAGAATGTAACGTTTCGGGCCGACCCCAAGGAATTTTTTGAAACGTCGTTCGAGCGTGCTGAGGCTCGTAGAACACACGTCGCACAGATCTTCCATGCGGATGGTCTCCGTGAGCTTATCGTGGATAAACGCCATCGCTCGCCGCGTCGCGTCATGCTTGCGGAGACGAAGGTACGGGTCGTGGGTCACAACCCGACACTCGTCACTTTTTAGCAGCCGGGAAAGCTCGTTCAGGAAGGACTTCTCAAATGCCGATTCTCCCTCAGGTTCCGACACCTTGCCGAGTGCCCCGAGCACCAATTGCCGGATCGGCTCCAGGTCATTATTTCCAATTTCGTACACCGTGAGTGTTCGGGTTGCCGCGGCCGTTTCGTCGCTGTCGGTCGCGGGGCGACAGTCATTCATTGTGTCGACGGGAACCAGAATGGTCAGTGCATCGGCGCCCTGGCTAAGCACAATATCCATGCTCTCAGTGGGAGGGACAATGATCAATCGATCTGTGTTCAGCTCGCGACCATTGAACAGGATATCCGCCTTCGTCACCGCAAGTATGACGCTGAAAAAGCCATCACCCGACCTTGCAAGGCCCCAAATACGCCGGTTGACGGCTTCGCGCCCGTAGACCAGTTGTTCAGTCACGTGGCTGGACACTGAGGCGTGCAACTGGCCTTCGCCGACCTGACGATACTGGCAGACCCAACCGTGGGCGACGTAGAACGCGTTCAGTACCTGGATAGCATCGAACTCTTCGACCATAGGACCGAAGCCTGGACCACTATCAATTCTTGTTGCTCGCTGTTGCACTATGCCGCCCGTATTTAGATTTATTCTAAAATGCAGTGTGGCATATTTGGTAAAAATCCACCATGTTTTGACGAAAACGGGATACTCGACAGCCGAATCAATCCGTGACGAGCGGAATACCTTGCGCCATTGTCACGTCCGCCACGGCATCGAGTTTGTTATCGATCTGATAGAAACGTGCCAGCTTCTTGGGCGGTAGTACTCTCTTGAGTTTCTTTATGTATTTCTTGCGGATCTTGAGCAAGTCGTTCTGCACCTCCATGGAATCATTAACGAGTGATACCGCCAACTCGTCCGACAGGTTTTCAAAGTTCGCTGCGTAGTCCGTAATCAGCTTCACCATTCTGTCATTGACGCGCTTCTTCTCGGCCACGTACTCATCGTAGATCGGCCAAAACTTTGAACTTTCTTCGCCGCTCAGCTGAAGACCCTGGGTGACAACGGCTCTTCGCTCGAGTGCCGCGTCGTTGCGCACCATCTCGATCGTGTCGTTCATGTCGGTGAATTTCTCGTTGGTCTGCGCGGCCGCAAAAAGCGGCATTGCAAGCAGTACCAGTGCCAGGATTTTGGCTTTCATGTCATCGACTCCATTCAGTTGGGAATTCTTCACTTAGCGCCACTTGTACTGAAAATCCACGAGCACGAATGAGCGGCTGTCGTATTCACTCGTGATCTCGCCCAGACGCGGCAATACGCCCGTACTAATGCGACCGTCGCCGCCCTGCCCGTAGTTGAGATTGACCGTGATCGAGCGGTCGTTCGGGCGCTCGAATTCGGCCCCGAATCCGACAATCCAGGAATCATCGATACGAAACAGAAAGCCGCGCTCGAGGTCCGTGACGGGACTCTCGAGAAATCCCACGGCCGCCCCCAGGGTGACGCCTTTTTTGTACGGAAAGGAGAAACCGATTGAGCCCGCCAGCGCGTCATCGTATTCGGTACCGCGCTCAATCAGGCTATCACCCGCGAAAGCGAACTCCGTAAGCACAAAATCGGACCAGCCGATATGTGCGAGATCGACCGACAGCGCTACTCCGTTGTCGAACTCGTGGAAAAGCCCCAAAATGGCGATCGGCGGCAGTTCGCTCTCAATGCTGATCTCCCGATCTGCCCTTCCGGTCGCGTCGATCAGGGACTGCGTATTTGCACTCAGGTTGCTGAACTCGGGAACGGCCTCCAGCTCGGCATCGGTGCCGCCGCGGTACGTGAATCCGACCCGGGTTTTCTCATCGAACTCGTACATCATCCCCGCAATAAAGGAGGCGCTGACGCTGTCCGCTTCGAGTTCCGAGTCGCCGTCATTGGTGCCCGGGCTATCGACGTTCAGCACCTTCGACTCGACCGTGTATTTCGTGTAGTTCAATGCCAGAGCACCGCCGATCGAGAACTGATCGTTGATCCTGTATGACAGTGCAGGATTGACGGCGATGTAAACCAATGTCCATTCCGTCGCGAAGTAGCGCCGGAAATCCTCTGCGCCGTAATCGTCTCCGAATCCAGCGGGCGCGGTGATCGACAGTCCGAAGTCCCATTTATCGGACAGCGGCCGCGTATGGTAGAACGCCGGTATAGCAATGCCGCCGTAATCCGACTCGTCGCGACTGATACCAAGATCCGGGATTTGCCCGGTCGATTCGGATTCGCCATACGCTAGCGACAGTTGCACGATCGTTTCCCTTGTGTGGAAACGGCTCATGCCGGCGGGATTCGTAGATGCCGTCATTGCTGAGTTCCCTCTGGCCGTCAAACCGCTGATCGTTGGCCACGGCCCGCTCGAGATACCGATCCCGTCTGCCATCAGGCCTGGTGTTGAGTACAACAACAGCGCCGCAGCTATTGCTGTAGCGCGCATCGTGAAGTGATTGTGAACAGTCATGTGATTGTCCTTGATCCTGGAGTATCGAACGCGATTTATATGGTATGAGTAAGTCACTCAAAGATTGTATAGTTACAATCACCTAGATCAACATTTATGGAGCTCGACGTGCGGACAGGACCTGTATTGCTATTAATGGCGGCGGGATTGCTGCTGTCGCTCAACGCGGATGCTCAGCTTTTCGGCAAAAAGAAGGACGTCGATACAAAGCGCAATGAAATTCTCGAGATGCGTGGCGAGACGCTCGCCCGGTTGTATGAAGAAAAATCATCCGCTGAAGCGATGATCGAGAAATCGGTGGGCTACGCTGTTTTCTCGAACATGGGAATCAACGTGCTGCTGGTTTCGACGGCGAACGGCAAGGGAATGGCGCACGATAACGAGTCGAACACGGATACCTACATGAAGATGATCTCCGCTGGCGGCGGTATTGGCTTGGGTGTCAAGAAATTTAGTGCCGTGTTCATCTTCCACGACCGCGATGCTTTCGACCAGTTTGTTGACAAAGGCTGGAACTTCAGCGGCCAGATGGACGCCGCCGCAACCAGCGATGCCGAAAAAAACAAAGAGGCCGGTTCAATGGAAACCGCGGTGGGATTGAACGAAGGCGTGACTGTTTATCAAATGACTAATAAGGGCCTTGCTTTGCAAGCAACATTGCAGGGAACGAAGTACTGGAAAGACGACAAGTTGAACTAGCGGACAGTAAACGATCGAACTATGTACCACACAGCCACCATAATCGTATTCGGACTCCTGGCGGCCGCGACGCTGGCGGACCTGAATGAGTTGCCTGATCCACTGTTTCAGGACAACGAAATACTTCATGTGACAATGACCGCACCGTTTGAAACGCTCGTCCGCGAGCGTCCCAAAGACGATTATCTTAAGGGCCAGTTCCAGTACGCGGATTCCGATGGCACAACCGTCAAACTGGATCTTCAAATTCGGACTCGCGGCAATTTCCGGCACAAGAACTGTAAGTACCCTCCTGTGAGTCTGAACCTGAAGAAATCGCAGACGCGTGGCACGTTGTTTGACAAGCAGAATAAGTTGAAGCTCGTCATCCCCTGCGAATACTCCGCGCACTACGAGCAAGCCGTGCTCAGAGAATATCTCGCCTACAGAATACTCAACGCCGTCACCGACATGAGTTTCAGGGTACGCCTGCTGCGTGTCACGTATGTCAACACCGAGGTACCGGGACGCAGGGAGGTACGATACGGATTTCTAATTGAACACAAGAACCGTCTCGCGAATCGTTACGACCTGAAGGAACTGGAGATCGAGCGCACAACGGTCACAGCTATACAGCCAGACCGACTGAACCTCACATCGGTGTTCGAGTTCCTGATTGGCAATACCGATTTCTCGCCAATTGCCGGTCCACCGGATAGCGACTGCTGTCACAACTATGTTCTGTTTGGCAATGATGTCGATCCGGTGATAGCGATCCCATACGATTTCGATCAGTCCGGGTTCGTTGACGCACCCTATGCGGAACCCGATCAGCGATTTCGTATTCGAACCGTACGACAGCGACTGTACCGTGGCCGCTGCGTCAACAACAAACACCTACCCGATTCGTTGCGCAGATTCAGAGACCGTCGCGATTCGATTTATGCGCTGGTTAATGAGCAGGAGGGGCTGGATTCCCGCGTGCGAGAGCAGCTCGTCCGCTATATCGACAATTTCTACGAACTGATCAGCAATCCTAAAGAGGTCGAGCGAAAGTTGATCAAGAAGTGTGCCTGAGTACGACATCGCTTCAGTAACCGATTGTAACGAACGCTGCGGGGCCATGGTGGCGCACTTTCAAAGAGCCATTGACGCTGTCCTCATCCGAGGACAGCTCCATGCCGTAGTAGTTATAGCCAAGGCCGACACTCATGGTTTTCCCTATACGGCGCTGGATGTCCAGAGACGCGTAGTTCAGCGAACCCTCGTAGCGATCAAAGTCCGTACGGAAGATCTGCAGCTTCGCACCGACCGTCGTCTTGTCGCTCAGGAAAATAGACGCATGCACCCCGATGACGGGCAGCGGCGTACTGGAATTCGATCGCTCTGCCTGTCCCGTTGCACTTGAGGTCAGATCGACTTCGAGTTCGGCAACATGGAAACCGGCCATAATGCCGAGTTCCTTTTGTGCATCTCGTATCAACGAATAACTGTAGCCCGCACGAAAAATCTGCGCGTCGATATTGGTGTCGAGAATCGTCCCGGCAGGAAAAATCTCGTCACCGAAAGAGAGATCTTCGGTGAGCGTGGTAACAGAGTTACGCTCCAGCTTGAAGTAGCCGAACTCAAGTCGGTGGTAATTGCCGAGTCGAACATTCGCGTCCAGTTGAAGCACAGCCTTCTCGTCCGCTGCGCCGAGAAAATCCTCGATGTCTGTTTCAAAACCGGGAACTCCATCGACGGTATCCCTCGCCACCTTGGTACTGATTTGATCGTAAAACGCGCCGATCCTGAAATCCCACTTGGGCGCTTCTGGTGCAGAGAAATCATAATCACGTGGCTGAAAGACATTGGTGTTGTACGCAAGACCGATGCGCGCGGACCAAATGTCATCGCTATCAACAATTGGGCTGTCTTTGATCGCCGAGTCCAGAAACTCAAGGCCGACAGCGCCGGATAGCAACCACTTTTCATTAAGGGCGTAACCCCAGCGTGCCTTAACGGCCAGGTTGGTCGCTGCATCGCCCGAATACGCGGGACGGGTGGGTGTCGCTGCGGCCTGCTTTACCGAATAGTAGTAACCGACATAATCGCTGTTCTGATGAATGACCTCGATGCTCGGCACCAGGTAACCGCGCGACCACTCCAGCGGCAATGAAAAGGCGAGCTCGCTGATAAGGCCCTCATGACGATCGGATATTTCCACATAGGTCTTGGCGTTAATGTGTACTGGCCAGCCACGCCAACCGACCATTGGCCCCAATTCCAGTGCCCACTCCCGGTCCGCGATACCGATGAGTTCTTCAGCGTCACTATCGCCAAGGCCGAGCGTTTGTATTCGCCCAACAACACCCAGCTCCCAACCGCTGTCACCGACCCAACGCAGGCCGATATCGCCGTCCCGGACCAGGAGCCAGTCCGCGGAGAAAGCCGAGTCACGAAAGGACGTAAGAAACGGGTAGGCGTAGCTGCTGTTCTCTGCCCCCGTGTACGGGTTCTGCTCTCCCGTGACGGCGACGCCGAGCGCGTAATCGTTCAGGTCGTAGTTACGAATGTAGTCGAGCAGCGGGCCCGCGAAAGCCCACTCCGGGATCAGGAGGAACAAAACAAGTATGGCTAGTGAATCTCGCAGTAAATTAAACCGTCTACTCACGGGGTGGCCCCAGGGTGCTGTTGCCGTGTCTCGTTGGCTGAAAGCCCAAGATGCCTTTTAAATTGTACGTTCGATTGATCCACTTTTGAAGAAATTTGCATCTAATATGTGGCCCGCGTCGAAATTCGGATAGGTTTTCTTTTTTCGGCTAGTTGGCCGGGCCAAGATGGTACAAAATTCAATGCAAATACTGGGTCAGATTTGGGAGAAATTCAACAATATAAAAGCGTTGGATTGCTAAAACTAATGCATCCAACATTTGCATAATACTGGATAGGACTCGTAGTCGTGATTGAGTTATCATGAGAGTGAGTAACACAATAGTCAAATGTTTGAGGGAGTTACAGAGATGGCAATCAGGAAATCAAGCACCAAATCAAAAACAAAAATAAAAATTGACACCAGCCTGAAATACCTTTTGTTTAACGCCAGCGAGCGGCGCTCCGATCAATGGAGTGAGCTCCATATACTCAGTGGCAAGCTCACCTCTGTGGACGTATCGAAGCAGAAGGCGGGCGAACTTCATGCCAGGGCCGATGCATTGCTGACCCAGATGGCCGCGTACGAAGGTTTCTGGGCTTTTCCGGGTAAGGTGCTTTTTGGCGCAGCGGTTGATGCGTTGCAGGACGCTGACTACGGTTACTTCCAACATGTAGTTGCGCGCATCAGCAATGCGTTGAAAAACGAGGCTTATCGCCGCAGCTCCGATGCCTGGGATCTGAATTCAGAAGTGGAAGACGATACCCTCATTATCCCGGACTACCACAATCAGCACGGCAGCAATCGCCCTTATTTCGAAGTACTGGCGGTTGCCGCCAATACCAGCGAGGATCACCGGGAACGGGTTCGCCAGGAAATTCGTTCGCTGCGCCGTCCGGAAGACCCTTTCCAGTACGAACTTGTTTTTGTGTCGAATTTCGAGGACGCGATGATCGCGACCCTTGTGAACTTCAACCTGCAGGCGGTGGTAATCTATGATGGGTTTCCTTTTGCTTCGGATCTCGAATTCTCCGAACTGGACGATTATATGCGTCGCCAGATGCCGGTTGCCGATAGCATGTCGAATGAAGACTATGCAACTGAACTGGCACATCGAATTTACAGAGTCAGGCCCGAACTTGACGCTTACCTGATGACCGAACGCAGTGTCGAAGACCTGGCTGCCAAGGACCCTGCGCCGAATGTGCGCCGCGTATTCTTTGGCGTCGAAGAAATGATGGAACTGCACCTGAGTTTCCTGGCGGGCGTCGGCGAACGTTATGACGCACCATTCTTCGAAAACCTGAAAAATTACGCACGCCGTCCCGTCGGTACCTGGCATGCCCTGCCGGTCGCCCGCGGTAAATCCATTTACAAGTCACACTGGATTCAGGACATGGGCCAGTTCTATGGCGCCAACCTGTTTCTCGCCGAATCCTCTGCCACCAGTGGCGGTCTCGACAGTCTGCTCGAGCCCACTGGTAACATTAAGTCAGCGCATGAGAAAGCGGCGCGCTGTTTTGGCGCGGATCACACTTATTTCGTCACCAATGGTACCTCGACCGCCAACAAGATCGTGGTACAGGGAGTCTGCAAGCCGGGTGATATCGTGCTGATCGACCGTAATTGTCACAAGTCTCACCACTACGGTCTGGTGCTTTCGGGTGCCCAACCGCTTTACATGGATGCGTTTCCGCTGGTGCCCTATTCGATGTACGGCGCGGTGCCGCTGGAATCAATCAAGCGAACGCTGTTGCAGCTCAAGGCCGAAGGCAAACTTGATAAAGTCCGTATGTTGCTGCTGACCAACGTTACCTTCGACGGCCATTTATACAATGTCAGGCGAGTCATGGAAGAGTGTCTTGCGATCAAGCCGGACCTGATCTTCCTGTGGGACGAAGCCTGGTACGCATTTGGACGTTTTTCACATTTCTACCGTCGTAGCCGTACCGCGATGGGTGCGCGTGAAGACCTCGCCGAACGCTATAGTAGCGACGAATACCGGGAAGAGTACGCAAAATTCAAGAAGAGCATCGGCGCAATCGACATCAGCAATAAAAAAGCATTGTCGACCAGGTTGCTCCCCGATCCCGACCAGGTGCGTTTTCGCGTTTACTGTACGCACTCTACCCACAAATCGTTGTCCGCATTGCGCCAGGGTTCGATGATTCACGTCCACGACCAGGATTTTAAGGAAGACAATCATGAAGCCTTCGAAGAAGCTTTCATGACGCATACTTCGACTTCGCCGAATCAGCAGATCATCGCCTCGCTCGACGTCGCGCGACGACAGGCGGAACTGGAAGGGTACGAGCTTGTAACCAAGCAGATTCTGCTCGCCCTCGAGCTACGCCGTCAGATCAACAATCATCCAGTGATCTCGAAGTACTTTCGTTTTCTCGATCCGGTTGACCTGATTCCGGCCAAGTACCGGCAGTCCGGCTTCGAGAAGTACAATTCCCCGGGGGTTACCTGGAAAACAATAACGGATGCCTGGGAAGAGGATGAATTTGTACTCGATCCAACCCGCCTGACACTGGTCTGTGGAACCGCCGGTTACGACGGCACCGAGTTCAAGGGCCTTCTGGCGGACAAGTACGAGATACAGGTTAACAAAACGTCGCGCAACACCGTGCTGTTTCAGTCCAATATCAACAACTCGCGCAGCGCTACCGCCTACCTGATCGAGACCCTGCTCAAGTTGTCCAGGCAACTGGACAAACGTCTGGAGAGAGCCAGCGCGGCCGAGCGGACTACCTTCAACGCCCGGGTCAAGTCTTTGACCGAGGATGTGCCCGATCTGCCTGACTTCAGTCACTTCCACGACAAGTATCGCGACAACCCGAAAAGCAAGACACCCGAAGGCAATATGCGCGAAGGTTTTTTTGCCGCGTATGAATCGAAGAATTGCGAGCACATCAAGCTGTTCAGCAAGGAAATCGACAATCGTCTCAGCAAGGGGCCGGAACTCGTCTCAGCCAACTTCGTGATCCCTTATCCGCCCGGTTTTCCGATCATGGTGCCCGGGCAGGTCATCAGCCGTGGCATCATCAACTTCATGCGCGCACTCGATGTGAAGGAAATCCACGGATATCATGCGGAGATGGGAATCAAGCTGATAAAGATGCCCAAACCCAAACCCAAGGCCAAGGCCAAGGCCAAGGCCAAACGGTAACCATCCATTTCAATTAATTTGCGATACGGAAGATTATTATGAATATTGTGTATAAAGCGGATCGAGACAAGGCAGCAATCATGCGAGCCGGAGTGGCTTTTGCTTTGCTGTCACTATTGATTGCCAGCGTGATCTCTGGAAACGCGATGGCTGCTGACGCGGCCGCAAATGCCAGGGAAGCAACGGGTGTATTCGGCTTCTTTTTTACCTATCTTTCCAAAAATCCCTTTGCATTTCTATTCTTAAGCCTGGCCCTGGGTTATCCACTGGGCTGGATTACGTTCAAGAGCATCAGCCTGGGTACGACCGCGGGAACGCTGGTGGTTGGCGTTGCGCTTGCACTGGCGGCCTTCGCTATTTATGACCTGAGAATCGATGCACCCGGACTGGTATCGGATATTTTCCTGATGATGTTCATGTATGCCATCGGTATGAAGGTGGGCCCGCAGTTTTTCTCAGGCCTTGCGCGCGGTGGAATGGACTTTGTCGTTATCGGTCTTATCGTCGTTTTCAGTAATTTTCTGATTGTTGTCGTCGGCGCGAAAATGATGGACATGGCACCCGGCTATGCCGCCGGTATTATCTCCGGCAGTTATACCGTGACCGCGGTTATCGGTGTCGCACAGTCGGCAGTGTCATCAGGCGCATTCAAAATGCCCGAGGGTATTACTGCCGACCAGGTCGGCGCCAATATCGCCGCCGGTTATGCCATCAGTTATATTCTTTCCAGCATATTTATCATCCTGCTGATCAAATATTTGCCGTCCATGTTTGGTATCGATCCCGTCAAAGCAGGTAAGGAAGCTGAAGCCGAATTTGGTGCCGGTGGTGAAAACGCAGCCTTGCCCAGTACCGCAGGGTTTTCGCATAAGGGTGTTGTGCCGCTGGATATCCGTGCGTATAAAGTCGAGAATGAAGAACTGGTCGGCCAGACAGTAGAACAGCTTTTTAAAAAGTATCCTCGTGCGGCAGTGCTTAAAGTCGTTCGTGGCGACGAGGTGATCGATGGATCAGACAACCCCACCATTCAAATGGGCGATGTTATCGGCGTACGTGGCCGTTATGAGAATCTCATCAAGGGTGGAACAAAGGTTGGTGTTGAAGTTGATGAACCCCGCGCGCGTGATGTCGAAATCGAGGTTGCCGACGTCATTGTCGGTAAATCCGAGTATGCCGGTAAATCCCTCCAGGAACTGGGCGACACGATCGGTTTTGGCGTTAACCTCAAAGCAATGTTCCGACAGGGTAACGAACTACCGCATTTGCCGGAGACCATCGTCGAAGTAGGTGATGTTTTGCGCCTGGTTGGTTCGGATTTTTGCGTGGATCATGCCGCTAAGAAATTGAATAGTAAGCCCATTGTAGAAAGCACCGTAACCGAGACTTTTTATCTCGCAGTGTCACTTCTGATTGGTTACGTTTGTGGCAAATTGAGTGTGACTCTGGGTGGCATCCCGTTTGCGTTGGGTACTTCCGCTGGCTGTATGTTGACCGGCATCATGTTTTCCTACCTGCGGACACGTAACCCTGCTTTTGGTGGGGCGATGAGCGAGGGCGCGAGAAGCTTCCTGCAGGATATTGGTTTGAGTTTGTTTGTGGCGGTGCTGGCGGCGAGTGTCGGACCAAAAATACTGGCTTCATTCCAGGGTACCGTGGTGATTAAAATTGCCGGGCTCGGTTTACTGGCTGCCCTGTTGCCACCATTTCTGGCCTGGTTGTACGGCTTTTATTTCCGCAAGATGAACCCCGTTCTCCTGGCGGGCGCCTGTGCTGGTGCTCGTAACAGTACACCAGCGATGAAAGGTATTTCTGACCAGTCGCAGAGCGATATGCCGGCAGTAGGATATCCAGTACCTTATGCATTAACGTCGATGATCGTATTGATCCTGGGTTATATCGCGATGGTTATTTCCTGAGCGTTAGCGATCGGATGCTGTTATCCATACAGGGGTAAATGGCAGCATCCGATCAGCAACCGACCAACCGGAGCAACCTGTTATAGAAGCTCAACGCATTAAGATCGCAGTCAACGTGATGCGGGCACGTCTGACCGTTATTGGTTTTAATATCGCCGTGGTTTCGTTTCAATTGGACCGGTTGAGTATCATGCCAGGTGGTGTCGATATACCCGGGTTCCAGAATCCACTTCACGCGGGTTCTAACGTTTCATTATTATTGGCAATCCCCGTATCCATGGCCGCCATCGTCGGGTACATTTTTTCCAGCGAATATGATGAAACCGGTACCTGCACATCATGGTCGATCGTAGCAGCTGATATTTTACTGTATTTGGGGCTTGCGCTTACCATAGCTGGATTTTTTTCCCCTATAGGAGTCGCCCTGAATGTCGTTGAAGCTAATGCTAATGATCCAGTCGCTCACCTGATATTTGTGGCTAAATCGTTAGTCTTTATCGGCGGAATCAGCTGGTTTCTGGCCGCCTATGTTGGTCCTGTTCGTGCTTTGTGGAAATCGCCTTTTCCGCGCTTAATAAATTTTTGCCTGACATTAGCCTACATGATGGTTTTCGGTTATTTGGGGTTTATATCCGCCAGCGCAAATGCCGTCGATACGAACAGTGCCACCGCAATAACACTAACCCAGTGGTTGATAGAATTTGCGCAACCATTTCGATGGTAAGTTGCTCCCACAGGAATGAGATCAGGGTCAGGCCTCTCTTACTGCTTCAGTGATGGTAACTACCCTATGCGAACCACGGTGAGACTTAACAATGCGTAAACTATCACTTGCCAGGTGAGAAAATCGAACACCTGTCCGATGACCGCTGATCCGAAGAGCATCCAGGTGCACAATGCCAGAGTCTCATTGATTGTCATGGTTTACATACATTCGAGCAGGATATAGAGACTACGCGCTCTTCCTACGGCGGACGATCTCTACAAGTCGATGACGACCGACGTAAAGACATACTTGAAGGAAATGGACGTACCTGACGATGTATCAACTCAGATGTTCTCCGTTCCGTCTACCTCACTGCAGTTTATCTCCGACGAACAATTGGGCTCCCTTACTCGGATAGAAATGTTCGCAGGGGAAACGGTAGATTCTGCTAACTCCTATCCGTTTACCAGGAAATGCACGACGATTCCCGCCACGTAGCCCAGTGCAATGACCGGCATCCATTTCAGATGCGACCCAAAGGTGTAAACCCCACGTGCGGTTCCCATCAATGCCACGCCGGCAGCCGATCCGATGGAAAGCA
>RCNE010001137.1_pt1 | contig 14580 bp, 10 predicted proteins | sample 2041361 | NCBI WGS metagenome assembly RCNE01 (sample SAMN09708229, study PRJNA481090) | Marine sediment metagenome, whole genome shotgun sequencing project.
CCGGCATACGCTTGGTCTTTGGTTGCGACCGCGGCGCCCGCGAGCACGCCGAACAGCACGTAATCGCGGCGTTTGCGCGTTTCGGCGGCGGAGAGAAGCCGGTCGATCGCCAGGGCGGTCCACATCAGATAGGGCCCATCGAGGTTGCTGACCCGTCCGTAGTACGCAAACGACAAGCAGGTTGCGGCCCAGACCGCCGCCCATCGACCCGCTTCGGCGCTCACGGTGCGTCGGGCGATGCGCGCGATCACGAGAAGGGCGACGCAGGCCATGAGCACGCCCACGAGCTTTGCGACGAGCGAGACGCCGGTCATCGTCGGGACGGTGAGGATCTTCTCCATCAGCGCGGGGAGGGTCCAGCTCTCGGCCGAAAGGGCCGCGGGCAGTAGAATGGGGATGGACAGAACGCCAATCAAGAGATTGTGGAACAACGGATAGCGATGCCCTTGTCCCGGCGTCAGGTTGATGCCGATTCCGGCAAAGATGTCGCGCGGCGCGATACCGTCGTTTTCCCATCCGTACGAGCCTGGCAAGTCCCAGCCGATCGCGACGAGCTGAGAGAGCGCGAAGACGACGACAATCCAGGCGACCGTCCGATCCTCCCGGATGAGCCTCACGTCGCTCTGCCGGGGCGGAGCTTGTACGCGTAGAGTCGACCGAGGTGCCGAAGGAAGTTGAGCTGCTCCTTCAGCGAGAGCTTGCTTTCGCCGTGCTGCCGATCGGAGAAGTGAATCGGGACCTCGCTCGGCTGATGAAACCCGCCTTTGACGAAGATCTCGAGTGCGATCTTGTACCCGACCGGCGAGAGCCGGCTTGGGTCAGGCATGTTCACGCGCCGAATCGCGAAGAAGCCGCTCATTGGATCTTTGAGGGGACACAGAGGCTTCGCCATGAGCGATGGGATGATCGAGTTGAGCTGCCGAAACGCACTCCAGTCGTCGTGGATCGAACCACCCTCCACGTAGCGCGAGCCGAGCACGAAATCGCTCTCACCGCTCTGTAGACGCGCGATCATCTCTGGGATGGCGCTCGCCGGGTGGGAAAGGTCGGCATCCATCACGACCACGACGTCACCGGAGGCCACCGAGATGCCGTGAATGACCGCCGTCGCCAGCCCGCGCTCGCCCTTTCGCACGACGATTCGGGCGGGAAAGCGCACGGACAGCTCGGCGCAGATTTCTTCGGAGCCGTCTCCCGAATCGTCGTCGATGAAGAGGAGCTCGTAGTCGTATCCGGGGCCTGACAGGGCCTCGTCGACGGCCTCCGCGAGCAGAGCGAGATTGCCCGCCTCTCGGTAAGTCGGAACGACGATCGAAATCACGCGAGCGGATCTAGCACAGATCTCCAAACGCGGGCGAGCTCATCGATCGATGAAAGCCCGGTACCAGAGCTCGAGCATCATCAGCGCCCAGAGCTGATCGCCGCGCGGCTCGCCCCGCTGATGCTGCTGAAGCAATGCCTCGATCGCCGCCGGCTCGAAGATGCCGCGCTCGCGCGCGGTACGGTCGAGCAAGACGTCGCGCGTCAGCGGTGCGAGGTCTTCTCGCATCCAGCGATTGACGGGAATGCCGAAGCCTCGCTTGGGTCGCTTCAGAATACGTTTCGGCAGCAGGGGTTTGGCGACCTCTCGCAAGATGAGCTTGGTCGTGAGCCTGCGGAGCTTGACGTCGCCAGGCAGCGACGCAGCAAAGACCATCAGGTCCTGGTCGACCAGAGGGCAGCGCACCTCGAGCGAGTGGGCCATCGATGCGACGTCGACCTTGGTGAGAATATCGTCGGTCAGGTACGTTTGGATGTCGAGGTCGAGCAGCCGATTGATCGGGTCCGACGCAGTCGAGGCGGCGTAGAGCTTCGCGAATCGACGCGCGACCGGGTCATCGTAGAAACGCGCACGCATGGCCGGGCCGTAGAGGGCGAGTCGATCGGCGTGCGGAATGTGCGCTGCCAGGCCGAGGAAGCGAACGTGCTCGGGCTCCATGAGGCGGCGGCCGAAATCACGGACCTTCTGAGCCGCAGGGAGCGGGATGCTGGCGATCGCTGCGGCGAGCATGGACGGCAGGGGCCCGGGCAGCGCACGCAGCGCGCGAGCAGTCCGCGAATGGTTGTAACGTGGGTAGCCTGAAAACGCTTCGTCGCCGCCGTCACCGCTCAGTGCGACCGTCACGCCGGCACGGGTGTGCTGGCAGAGGTACCAAGTCGGAAGCGCCGAGGTGTCGGCGAACGGCTCACCGTAGTGTCGAACGAGCTCGGGTATGATCGAGGCCATGTCCGGCTCGACGACGATTTCGTGGTGATCGGTGCCGTAGCGTTGCGCCACCAATCGTGCGTACGGCAGCTCGCTGAAGTCTTTGCCCGAGAAACCGACCGCGAAGGTCTTGACCGGCTGCGAGGAGTGCTTCGCCATCATCGCGACGATCAGCGAAGAGTCGACGCCGCCCGAAAGAAACGCGCCAAGCGGAACGTCCGAGACCATGCGAACCCGGACCGCGTCTTCGATCTGTGCATGCAGCCGCTCGGTCAGCTCTGGCAGGGATCCGCGCGTGGGCTGGTCGAAGCGAAGCTCGAAGTAGCGCTCCGGCTCGCCGATTTGTCCGTTCTCGCAAACGAGCCGGCAGCCGGGCGGCAGCTTGCGCACGCCTTCGAATGCCGTCCAAGGGGAGGGCACGTACTGCAGGCAGAGAAAGGAGTCGATCGCCTCGACGTTGGGGCGTCGCTCGAAGTGATTGGATTCGGCGAGCGCGCCGAGCTCCGAAGCGAAGACCAGACCCTCGAACCCCGCGTGATAAAACAGAGGCTTCTTGCCGAAGCGATCGCGCGCGAGTACCAGCCGCCGCCGTGGCCCGTCCCACAGCGCGATCGCGAACATCCCGCGGAGGCGATCGAGGAAGGCCACGCCCTCTTCTTCGTAGAGATGGACGATGACTTCGGAGTCCGAGCGTGATTTGAAACGGTGACCTTTGGCTTCGAGCTCGCGCCGCAGCGCTTGGTAGTTGTAGATCTCGCCATTGACCACGATAGCGACCGAGCCGTCCTCGTTGGTCATCGGTTGAGCGCCTTCGGGTCGCAGGTCGATGATCGACAGGCGGCGATGACCGAGCGCGCAGGCGCCGTCGGCTAGGTATCCGTGATCATCGGGGCCGCGATGCACCATCGCGTCGCACATACGGCGAACCGCCTCGCCGTCCGGGTACCCCTCGGGGTTTGATGCCAGCATGCCGGCAATGCCGCACACGCCCTCAGGCCTCCTTTGGCTGCTTGGGCAGGCACCAGGCGCGTAGCCAGATCAGGTTCACAGCCAGCGAGATCCCGAGGCCGATAACGCCGACCTGGCCGAGCGAACGTAGACCCGGGCTGTCGGCGGTCATCAAGGCGCCGAACGCAACCATCGAGGTCATGGTCGATGCAGCGACAGCCTTGTACGTCGCGTATTGCTGTCGCGGGCTGTCGTAGTCGTTCGCCCAGCGGACGTGCACCGCCCCGTCGACGGCCAGGCCGACCACGACGGGTACCGCCAGCAGGTTGTAGAGATGAAGGTCGATCCCGAAAAGACTCAGCGTCGCAGCAAAGAAAACGGTCGACAGTGCCGTCGCCAAGAAGACGTCCCGCGTGACGCCGATCGACCGGCTCGCGATCGCCGTTGCGGTGATCAACCCAAGGAATACGAGCGAAAGAATCCAAGGCGAGTCTGCGATTAGAGCCGGTGTCACTTCCCCGAGGAGCGCCGCGGCGGATGCAAAGGTCACGTCAGGATGGGCTGCGCGCAGCTGATCGAGCCACGCTGCCAGCCGCTCCATCGCTTCGGCATTCGAGCCCCGCAGCGGCACGTAGATGATGCCGCTCTTTCCGATCGAGCCGTCCTTGAGGACTAGCGTTGCCGCGAGCCACTGTGGGATTTGGTCGGGCTGCGGCGGGCCCTCGACGTCGACCCAGGGCTCGAGCTCATCGAGCTCTTCGAGAAGCTCGCTGTCTTCCCGCTCGATCGCTTTTTCCCGCGCTCGCACCAGCGTCGCCTCGAGGTTCGTCAGGATTTCAGTCTTTTCATCCGAGTCCTCGGGGAAGATCACCTGCGCCGAGACGACGATCGGCTCGGCGCCCATCGCCTCGACGGCGCCGGCCGTCATCAGCTCGTCGCCGATCGCCGCATTCACCGCCTCCGCCGATTCGCCGACGTAGAGTGCGTTGATGTTGCCGCGCGCGCGCATCATCGAGTCGTCCATGCCGTGGTTGGCGCCCTTCGGCTGCAGCTTGCCCAGGTTGGGCTCGAAACCGATTCGCAAGGCGAAGGGAATCGCCAGCAGGCCTAGCAGCAGAACGAACCAGGCGAAGCCTTTGGCGCCCCACTGTTTCGCCGCCGGTTGCCGCTTGCTCTTGGCGCTTCCCGGGACCAGGCGGACCATGCTCGGGAACACGGCAAGCGTCCAAAGTAAGGTGACGATGATTCCAAGCGAGGCCATCCACCCCATCTGCGAGAAACCCTGAAAATCCGTCATCGACAAAGCACCGAATCCGCACGCCGTGGTGACGCCGGCAACGAGGAGTGAGACCCAGAGATCTTGAACACTCTCCTTCGCCGCGGACGCTGCGCTCAAGCCTTCGGAGCGTGCCGATTGGTAGTGCATCAAGAGATGAATGCCGAAGTCGATGGCCATGCCCGCGAGGATGGCGAGTGCAGCAGCGCTGATGATGTTGATCTCGGGCTCGATCAACGCGATCAAACCGACAGCAACCGCGAGACCGCTCAACATGGGCACCATGAGCTGCACCACCGCGGTGAGATCCCGAAAGAAGATCAGCACCATGAAAAGCGAACCGAGCGCGGCGAGGATCGAGACCAGTCGCAGGTCGTTCAAGATGATGCCGTGCTCGAGGGGGGCGACTCGGTACCGCCCGATGACCTCGATCCGCGTCCCCTCCGGAGACGACTGGACCAGCGGCACCGTAATCGCTTCGGCCCGCTCCTTGATCATCCGGGCGTAGCCAATGTCGCCCGGTGAGCCGCTCAGCATGACCTGGACCGCGCAGACGGTGCCTGCGTCATTACAGAGCGCTTGTTCCCCCTCGTCGCCCCCATCCTCCGCGCTCGAACCGGCCTGCTTTGCCGACTGGCCGGTGAGCTCTTGGAGCACCGTGCCAGCCGGCGATCGGTCGATCGCCGCGCGAATCTCGTCGCCGTTCGGGAGCTCGGGTGGGTCCGCGATGGTCACGCACAGCGGCGAGGCCTTACAGACCTCCCAGTCGAGCGCCTCTTCGGCAAGCTCACTCCACTCGTAGAGTGTCTCGGCGTCCACGTAGTAGAGCGCCCGCTCGGCGAGCGCGTCCAGACCGTAGCCGGTCATCACCCAGACCGTCTCGGGCCACTTCGCAAACGTATCGGCGAGCTGCGACGCCAGAGCCTTGCTTCGGTCGGGGTCGTCGGTTTCGACGAGAATCGTGAGCGGCTCTTCGAGGCCGAGCTTGTCGCGCGTTGCCTGAATCGACAGAACCGAAACCGAGTCGGATGGGAGAAGCGCTTCGAGCCCGGTGTCCAACTGAAGCCCGCTGGCGACCCAGACCGCGGCGGACGCGAGGCCGAGCGCGACGGCAAGTGTCAGGACGGATCGCGTCACCGCGCGGAACCATAGGCCTCGCCGCCCGGAACACGACTCCGACCGAACTTTCGACCGTCGTCCATGCCGAGCTGGAACGTCTCCTCCAAGCCGTCGGGGTTTGCGTAGTCGAATTTGTCGATCTTGATGGGCTTCGAAGGCTGCACCCACGTCACGCGTTTCGTCGACGGGAGCTCGCGCTCGTACTTGCGGCTAAGAAGAACGAGCGTTTGACCAGGCTCGTTTTCCGCCAGCCGAACGGGGATGTTTTCGATCAAGCCACCGTCCAGGACCTTTCGACCTTCGAAGTGCCCATCCGGCAAGATGGGAGGAATGCACGATGCGGCCAAGACCATGCTGATGTAGTCCTGCAGCGTGCTGCAATCGTGCGCACGCCCGATGAGCGGCTTGAAGCCGGCTCTCGCGGGCCATCTGGGGTGAAGCGGATCCTTGCGGAGCGTCTTCTCGAGGCCGTAAATGCAAAGCGCCGCCGTTGCGCCGATCGCCCCGCCAAGCCGTTTCGGATACGCGCTCATCAGGAAATGCACGGAATGCTTGCGGAGCGTGTCCAGATCCCCGGGCCCAACGAGCTCCTTGAGCGCTTCACGGTACATTCGAGCATGAGGAAGCAGCGCGCCGCGCGTGAACGGGCTGACGTTCTCCCAGTGGATGTTCCTCGGGTTTCGCGCGGTGAAGCCTTTGAAGAGCTGCAGCGCGTAGTGTGACCGGTCGAGTACCGCCGCCGTGGCCATTGCACAGCCGGCGCTGGTCGATCCGACGAACTCCACCGAGCCTTGGAGATCGAGCCCGGATTCTTTGGCGCCTTCCCAGAAGCCGAGCTGCCAAAAGCAGCGGCTGCCTCCACCGGCGAAGATCGCGTTTCGGAACGTCATGGGCTCGCCATTGTTGATCCGCAGAGGGCGGTCTGTCGAGCCGAAGCCGGTTGCCGAGGCCGAGAAATCAGGTAGACGAACCGCCGTCGCCTTGCCGCCCGATTTCGGGCCTCGGAGTAACGCCCATGCCCCCACTCGTCGTCTGCCTCGATCTCGAAGGAGTCCTCATCCCCGAGGTCTGGATTGCCTTCGCCGAGAAGACTGGAATCGAGGCTCTCCAACGCACAACCCGCGACGAGCCGGACTATGACAAGCTCATGCGCGGGCGCCTCGAGATCCTCGACGAGCACGGCTTCAAGCTCTCCGACATCGACGAGGTCATCGGCACGATGGAGCCCCTGCCCGGCGCCAAGGAGTTCCTCGACGAGCTCCGCGACCGCGCCCAGCTGATCATCCTCAGCGATACATTCTATCAGTTCGCCGCGCCGTTCATGCGGCAACTCGGGCAGCCGACGCTCTTCTGCCACGAGCTGCTGACCGACGAGAACAATCGGGTGACCGATTACAGGCTTCGACTCCCCGACGGGAAACGCAAGGCCGTTGCGGCGCTCAAGAACATCGGTTTTCGGGTCCACGCTGCGGGCGACAGCTACAACGACACGACCATGCTGAAGGAGGCCGACCGCGGCATCCTGTTCCGCTGCCCCGACAACGTCGCTGAGGAATTCCCGCAGTTCAAACGAACCGTTGCCTACAGCGAGCTCTTGCCGGCCTTGCTGGACTAGCGCTCGGCGCCGCCGACCCGGCCCCGCCTAGGCGCCGTCGCCGTACACCGCGGCGTGCACCGCTTCGGCTGCTTGGAGCATACCGAGCCCCGGGTCGGTCAGCAGATGCGTTTCGATGCTGCGGACCTGGCCTGCCTTGCAGGCGGCGAGCGATTCGAACCCCGGGTGGCGGCACAGGGAACGTTCCGTGCCGGAGTTCGTGATGATCCAAGGCGGGTCGAGGCTGAGAAGCTGCTCGTTGGTGAACGCCGGCCATCCGTTGAACCCCGCTTCTGCCGCAACGTCGATCAAACCAGCGGCAAGCAGGACGTCGTGAAAGCTCGTTCCCACGGTTCCGCCGTAGAGCCGGTCACCGTGGATGCCGACGTAGAGGCCGCGTCGCCTTTGGCCGTCGGGGATGCCCACGGAGACCGCATCGAGCTTCTCAACGAGTTGGTCGGCGAGCGCCTGGCCGCGCTCGGGCACGCCAAGCACGGAGGCGAGCTGCGCGATATTGGGCAGCAGAGTTTCGAGCCCGCGCATCGGGCCGAGGTCGAACACGTTGAGACCGGCCTCTTTGAGGCGCTCGACCTGGCGCCGATCGATGAAGTTGTTGATGAAAACGATATCGGGCCGCAGCTCCATGATCGTTTCGATGTCGCGCGCGTGTTCTACGCCAATCTTGTCTTGGTAAGGGCGGGACTCCTGGGACCGGAGCGTATGAGCGCTGACCGCAAGCAAGCGCTCCGGCTCGATGATTTCGATGAGAACCTGATCCGCGATCGTGCTGGTGCTGACGATGCGGGCGTAGTCGCGCACCCGGACCTGTTCGCCAGCGGCGTCTCGAATCGTTCCCGCGCTCGACGGCTGCTGTTCCTGCGGCGACCTCTTGGAGATGGCAGCAGTCACGCCCGCGCTCGCCACGACCGCGATGAGAAGGAGCGCCCCGTTGATGACGTTCGCCCGCTTCACGTTACTCCGGACTCGCGGTTTCGGAGTCGGGCTCGAACCCAATGCGAGCATTCTCGATGAGCTTTACGCCGTACACCGCGCGAATCGGCTCCGCGCTGATGACTTCCCGCGTCTGGCCTTGCTCGACCACGCGTCCGTCTTTCAACAACAACGCCCGGTCTGTGGTGCTGAGGGCGTCGGCGAGGTCGTGGAGCACGACGATGAGCGTGTGCTCGCGCGCAGCGAGCGTTCTGATCAAGCGCAGGACCGCCATGCCTTCGCCGACGTCGAGCGCGGCCGTCGGTTCGTCGAGAAGCAAGATCGGCGCGTCGGAGGCGAGTGCGCGGGCTAGCAGTACTCGTTGCTGCTCTCCCACCGAGAGCTGTGTGAAGATTCGATCGCGCAGTGCATCGGCATGTGCGGTCGACAGGGCATGGTCGATCGCCTCTTTGTCGCTTTTCGACATGCCGCCGAAGCTTCCGCCGTGAACGTAGCGCCCCAGCGCGACCACTTCCTCAACCGAGAGCGCGGATCGAAGCAGGCTGCGCTGCGGCACGTAGGAGATGCGCCGCGCCCGGTCTCGCGGCGAAAGAGCGGCGACGTCTGTCTCAGCGATTTCGATCCTGCCTTCGTATGGCAACAGGCCCACCAGCGCTTTGAGAAGCGTACTCTTGCCGGCTCCATTGGGGCCCAGGAGAGCGAGCACTTCGCCAGGATGGGCCTCCAGGTCGACGTCGCGCAGCACGGTGCGGCCGCCGAGCGTGACGCTCAAGCCGCGTGCTCGAAGGCCGAGATGTCCCTCGCCGCTACGCATAGGCGCGCTCCCGGCGAAGCCGAATCAGAAGCAGCAAGAACAGTGGCGCGCCGATCAGGCCCGTGACGACGCCGAGGGGGATCTCGCTGCGTGACGGGATCAGTCGGGCGACGACATCGCAGGCGACCAGGAAGATCCCGCCCGCCAATGCAGCTGCAGGGATCAACCGCTGATGCTTGGTCCCGGCAAACGGGCGCAGCATGTGTGGCACGACTAGCCCTACGAAGCCGACGTTACCGCCTACGGATACGGCTCCGGCAACCAAAACGCTCACCCAAATCGCCGACCACCAACGGGCCGCCCCAACGTTGGCGCCCATCGCTTGGGCCTCTTCTTCTCCGCTCAGCAGAAGGTCCAGCGAGCGCCCCCAAAACCAGGATGCGACCAACGCGATGCCGATGAGTGGCAGAGCGAATGCGAGTTGACGCGGACCGGTCCCGCTCACCGAGCCAAGCGAAAACGATACGACGGCCCTGCCGAGCTCCCAGGTCTCTTGTGCAACGCTGGTGACGAAGGCGCTGAGGCTCAAAAAGAGTGCGCTCAGAACGAAGCCAGTGAGCAGCAGCGCGAGCAGGTCCTGTGTGATGCGCAAGAAGAGCAGCAAAACCGCCAGAGCGCCGAGTGCACCAATGAAGCAACCGATCGGTACGATCATTTCGGGAACGATGAAGCTGCTGCCTGCGCCGGCGAGCCCATAGGCCAGCAGCGCCACTTGTCCGCCAAAGCTCGCGCCGGCGGTCGTGCCGAGCACCGACGGGCTCGCAAGCGGATTGCGAAACAGGCCCTGCACGACCACACCGCCGACCGCCAATGCAGCCCCAGCAAGAAACGCAGCCACGAAGCGATACCCGCGTAGCTTCAGAAACGTGTCGCGAAGCTCCGGGTTGGTGAGATCGCCCGAACCGACGAGCACGGCGAGGGCCGCAGCGATGAGAAAGAGCAGAAACAGCAAGGGATAGAGCCGCACCGCGCGTCCTTACCACGCGCTCCGAAACGGATCGACAGGGGCCAACGACGATTGACCCTCAAACGGGGATCGGTCATCGTCGACTCAAGCAGGGAAGTCGGTTAGAGGCCGGCGCGGACCCGCCACGGTATGTGACTGAATGTTCTGTCGTGATGCCACTGGGCGATGAGCCTGGGAAGGTGACAGGACCTGGGGTCGCGAGCCCGGAAACCTGCGATTGTGTTTTTGTGCTGATCACCTCGGGGATGGTGAGAGTCGCGCGTCGGAATTCTTGTTCCGTTCGATCGGCCGTTCCCGAAGCAGGAACGGGATTTGGAGCAGGTCGGGAAGCGGCGAATCGAGCGAGCGGTTGGGAGAGCGCTTTCCTTCCGCCTTGCGCCGTGTGCCCTCATCGCCGTCGCTGCGTTGGCCGCGCCGGCATCCGCTCAGTTCGGTTCGACGGCGAAAGTCACTAGGCCCATTCCCGCGACGAACTCACTCGACGCGACCGCGGCGGGCAGCGAGGTCCTCGTCCGCGACAGGATCGTTGCGCAAACCACCGATCAGCTTCTGCTGGAGTCAGCCGGTACGCGCGTGGTGAGTGAAGGAGCAGCCGGCTCCCCGTTTTGCGTGCGGCTCCGCGGCGTGGCCTGTGACCAAACCGCGGTGATGTTGGGCGATGTGCCGATCAGCGGTCCTGATACGGGCTCGTTTGACTTGAGCTTGGTGCCCTTGGAAGCCATCGAAGGCTTCGAGGTCTTTCGCGGCGGCACGCCCGCGTGGCTCAATGAGGGTGCGATTGGAGGCGTGCTCCGCTTCCGACCTCGCAAGTACGAGGAGACTGAAGTCGGGGCGCGCCTGGCGGGAGGTAGCTTCGGGGCTTGGCGCGCGAACGTTTTCGGTGCGGCCTCTTCGGAGAAGGTCTCGTTCTTTGGCACCGCGGGCGGGGCGGGGGCGCGAAACGACTATCCTTACGCGGACGACAACGCAACGCTCTTTGATCCCACGGACGACGTGGAGCGCCGGCGGCAGAACGCCGACTTCCTCGAAGGATTCGGTTTCGCCAACATGCGCACCGAAACCAGCGAATCGAGCCATCTCGACTTGGTGTTCCTCGGCCTCGGTAGAGAGCGCGGCGAGCCGGGGCTGGGTGCGACCCCCGCGCTCCAGGCACGCACGAAAACGACGCGGCTGATCGGTTCCGCCTCCTGGCTTCATGAAAAAGATGGTTCGCACCCTTACCGCCTCCAGGTGCTGGCAAACTACGACTACGGAAGAAACCGCCTCAGCGACGCCCTCGGGGAGCTTGGCAGAGGCGGTCCCCGTCGCACCGATGATCAGACCCATACGGCTTTCGGACGCGTGGCGGCATCGGTGATGGCCATGCCCTGGTTCGAGATCACGACGATCGGCGCGGCGCGCTATCAGGCGTACGACCCCAATAACGAGCTTTCCACCGCTCCCGAACCCGCCTCCGATCGTCTGACCGCGGCGGGAACGCTGGAAACCCGTTTTTTCGGCGATGTCGGGAAAGTGGGTTTGGAGCTGCGTTCGAGTGTTCGACTGGCGTGGACACGTGTTGCGATTCGACAGACGCCGCTGGTTGGCGAGCCGCCGGGAGAGTCCTCAAAGCTTCTTCCAACCTATCGCGTCGCTGCGGCGATCTCGCCCGTGGAGTGGCTGGCTTTTCGGGGATCCGTCAGCAGCGGGTTCAAGTTGCCTTCGTTGCTCCAGCTTTTTGGCAACCGAACGAACGTCGAAGGAAACCCAGACTTGATGCAAGAGCGCTCGCTCGCCTACGACGGAGCCGTGACGCTCCGAGGTCATCGCGAAGCGCTCAGCGGATACGCGTCGGTCGGCGCCTTTTTGACGCATCTCGACGATGCGATTCGATTTCGCAGAACTTCGGCTTCGACGTTCAAGGCGGAGAATATCGGAGGCGCCCGCAATCGAGGCGTCGAGCTCGAGCTTCGCGGTGGCGTCACGCAGCATTTCCTTCTCCAAGGCGAGGTCACCTGGACGCAAGCGATCGACAAAGCGAATGGCAATCAGCTGCCGGTGCAGCCGGAATGGGTTGCGTACTTTCAGCCCGAGGCGCACTCGGGGACGCTGTCGAAGTGGGTGTCCGACATCTTCGGGTTCTTCCAGATCGCCTACGTCGGCAAGGCGTACGAGGACCCTGCAAACCTCGTCGAGATTTCCGCGCGCACAGTGCTCGCTGCTGGCCTCGGGGCGCTTCTTTTCGAGGGGCGGCTCGGCCTGAGTTTTCGAGCTGACGACCTACTCGACATTCGCGGCCAAGACCTCGTGGGCTATCCACTCCCGGGGCGCCGATACATTGGGCGGGTCAGCTATCGGCACGCCTGGTAGGTTGACTTTCCTCGACGCCAAACTACCGTCGGCGTCCTTGCGAGGGTTGAAGGCGGCTTGGTCGAAGCCGTTGGAGATAGGCCGACGGAGAGAAATCCAATCGGCTGAACAGGGAAGTCGGTGAGAGGCCGACGCGGACCCGCCACGGTAAGTAACTGAATGCGCTGCCACGATGCCACTGGGTGAAAACCTGGGAAGGCGGCAGAGCCTAGGGTTACGAGCCCGGAGACCTACCATCGTGAGCTTACCCAAATCGTCTCGGGGATGGCGGGTAGCAGCACGGTTGAGCCTTCAATTTTGAATGCGCCTTGTTCCTAACCTTCCTACTTCGAAGCGGGAGGAAGCCAATGGAACGGGATCTGACATTCACTCTTCTCACTGTTCTCCTGCTCGCGGCCGTCGGCTGCGGGGAGAGCACGACGGAGGGCGCCGCCGGCTCCGGGGGAAGGGGCGGCACGGCTGCAGTCGGCGGCAGCGGTGGCGCCGCGGGCAGCCCGGCGCTCGACCCCCTCTCCAGCACGCCGCGCTATGCGGTGCTCAGCTCGGACTTCAGCAGCTCGTCCATCGCGATGCTGGACGCCGACTTCATTGCCATAGACGAGAGCTGGCTCAGCTCCGGGACGACGTATCCCGGCCTGGTTGCGACCCTGTCGGGCGACGTGGTCTTGCCCAACCGCCAGGCGGGCGACGGAACGGTCGCCGTGATCGATCGATTCTTCACGGATGTGGTGACTCGCTTTTTCGTGCCGAGCGGGAATCTCAACGGGCAGGTCCGAACCCAAGGTGACATGGGTGATTCGGGCTTCTCGTCGAACCCGCAGGATTTCATATTCGTCGACTCGGACAGCGCCTGGGTGCCCCGCTACGAATCCAACTTGAATCCAGCCGCGATCCCCGAAAACCAAGGGAACGACCTGCTCGAGGTCAATCCTTCCGACATGAGCGCAACGGGAGGCCGGATCGACCTCTCTTCGCTCGACACGACGGCGACAGTGGGAACAGGAAATGCAGCGGTCGACGTGGATGTATTCGCGCGACCCAGCCGCGGCGTGCTCGTCGGCTCGACCATCGTCGTCGGGCTCGATCGCATCAGCGCCAACTTCGATGCAGCGGGACCGGGAATGGTGGCAGTCGTCGATCTCGAAGACGAGTCGGTCGTGGGCCTGGAGCTGCCAGGACTAAAGAGCTGCGGGCGAACTGTCCCCGTGCCGGGGGAGCCAAGCAAGCTGGTCGTTGCATGCGTCGGCTTCGCGCAGCCGTTTGGAGACGAGCCGCAGGTTCGAGCGTCGTCGGGCATCGTCTTGCTCGACGTCGGAGAGGGCGGGCCCGTCATCGAGGAAATCTGGCGGGTGGCCGATGACCCGATGTCCGCGATCGCCGTCAATGCCGTGATCGCGATCGATGCCGGCCGAGTCCTCGGGGTCGCGAACGGAGACTTCGCCACGACCTCGGACCGGCTGTACTTGGTGGATCTCGAGACTGGAGCGCAGGAGCTCGTGCACGAATCCACGAGCTCGTTCGTCATCGGGGAGCCGGCTTACGATCCGGAGAGCGAGATGCTGTACGTGCCGGACGGTGCTGAAAATGCGGTGTTGGAGTTTGCCGCCGCGGACGGCAGCTTCGTCGAGCTTGGATCCGTCATGATTGCGCCGGGTATCGGACTCCCACCGACGAAGGTGTACCTGCTCGATTGAGCGCACCGTCTAGTTGGAGTCGGCCGGGGCGGGTCCAGTCTCGTTTGGGTTCTCTGACTCGTTTCCGGATCCGTTCTCGCCCTTCTTCTTCTTGATCTTGCCTTGGACTTCCTTCGCGCCCTTGCTGGCGACCGAAACTGCGCCTGCGATGTAAACGACGACGGCAGAGATCGTGGATTGAGTTCGCTCGTAGCTGACCACCGCCGTGTCACGATTGACTGTGGCCGCCAGAGCATCCCCTCTGCCGAAATAGCCGTTTGCACCGACGGTCAGACGATACCCCTTCGTGTCGAGGCCGACCGAGAACGAGGCCCCCCAGATGTTGACCTGGTCCGGGGTGTACTCGGTCGCCGTGGCAGGAACGTTCGGTGCCGCGGAGATGTTGGTGAACAGCCCCCCGGCTACGGCGACCTTTCCAAAGATGTGCTCAGCACCGATTGCAACGTTTGGCGTCCAACGCCTTTCGGTCGAGTTCGCGAAGTAGGTGCCAAGAGAGCGATTCATGCCTTGCAGCGCCGGTGGACGATCGAACACGGCGCGATCGCGAACCGGTCCAGCAACTGCACCGTCCACGGACAGCATCGTCAGCGCATTGGCCTGGTACTCGAAACCGGCCCGAAGCT
>RCNE010001140.1_pt1 | contig 14551 bp, 16 predicted proteins | sample 2041361 | NCBI WGS metagenome assembly RCNE01 (sample SAMN09708229, study PRJNA481090) | Marine sediment metagenome, whole genome shotgun sequencing project.
TGCCGAGACTTCCGGGCACATCACGCGGAGTTTTAGGACGGGACGTCCGCTGATGCGGATGTACGGACCAAGGTGTTCGAAGCTCTGGCAATCTGGCCCACGGGCCTAGGACTCGTCGAGTGTCACGGTCAGCTTCATGTCGCTGACGACGATGCCGCCTCGATCTCCCACCTCGATCGAGCCGTAACGTTGCGCGAAGACCGGCGGAAGCCGACGGTCGCCCGGCAACGACAGCCACAAACGAAGAAGGTGCCTTCGAAGTGCCGGGTCGGCGACGTCGACAAAGGCAGTGCGGTCGTGCAACAACGAGTGGTTGTAGACGAATTGAATGTCGCCTGGCTCGAGATCCATGCTGAGATGTACGCCAGGTTCGTCGACCACTGCGTCCCAAAAATTGAGCGCCTCGATGTGCTCGGGGTTCGCCAGCGGCGCACCAGGAAGGTTCGCTGCAGAGTCGACGTACGTTCGTTGGTAGAGCACGGTCAGTCGGTCATCGAACCAGGACAAGATTGGGATGTCGAACCACGGGTCGGCGCCCTCGGGAATCTCACCACGCCGGTCCGTTGCAATCGGTTCGAACAGCCATGCCGCCAGGTCGGGCCGACGCTCTCTCACGATGTGATACACGGTTTCCGCGCTTGCAAGCTGTGAGCGTCCGCCAGATAACGCAGTATGAAGGCACAAGAGCCCGACGGCATCGGTCGAGTCGGTGTGGAAACTCTGCCGGTTGTTTGTCTGATAGATCCGGGTGCCGGGGTCTGCGAGGTCACCTCCGACATCCTTCACATGTCCCAGCAAGTGCCCGGCCGAGTTCTGTGACCGAAGATCACCGATCAATCGTCCAAGAACCAAGAAGGCGACAGCCAAAGTCTCACCGCCGACCTCTCCGACGGGAAAGCCCTTCACAAGTGTGAAGCCATGGCGTTCGATCAGGTCCTGGCGTATGTCATCAGCGAGCGCGCGGAGCGATGTCGGCGCGTCAGCCACATCGAGCGTTGTCAGATCCGTACCCTCGACGGCTCGCGTTATGTCGAGCAAGTCTTCGAGTTGTTCGGGTGTCCAATGGCGGGTCCACCGTTCGGGGGCAGCCGCCAGGTCCTCGCCCATCCACGATGCTGCCGTCGCTGGAACTTGGGGGGCTGGAGATCTCATGGATTCACTGGCTAGTGAAAGCGTCGAGGATGCGAGACCCGGAAGCGGTCCACACTCCCTCGTGAGCAACAAGTGACGACAAAGCCCTACGCAACGCCTGGATCCGATGTGGCTGCCCGGACATCCACGGATGAATGACCAGCGACAGGATCCTTCCATCAGCGGGAGAACTCTCACGATGCACGGCCGCCATGGCATCTTCGACCTGTTCGGCGAAGGAGATCTCTGATTGCTGATAGTGCAGCTGAATCGTCTGGTCATCGAGCTCATGACTCATGGGCATCGCATGTATGGTCCCGCTCGTCGTAGTGAGGGGATACGGCATGTCATCGTTGTACCAATCGCCCACGAATTCGACCCCGCGTTCGGCCAGCAGATCGAGCGTGTTCATCGACTCGGAGCGAGCAGGAGACAACCAGCCGGTGACCGGCTGGCCGGACATCTCGCGGAGCACACCGAGAGACTCATCGATCTGGGCTGCCTCGTCAGCAATGTCGAGACCCCCGTAGTGGAGCTTGCCCATGTCGACGCCGTTCGCCATGACCTCCCAGTCACGCCCGGTCACTTCGTCCATGAGCTGTGGGTAACGCTGCGCCACCTTGGAGTTGAAGCTCACCGACGGCTCAATCCCCAATTCCTCGAGCAACCGGAACACACGGAACACGCCGACGCGGTTGCCGTAATCGCGAAGTGTGTAGTGCCGAAGATCGGGATACGGAGTGACCATGCCGCCCGGCGCTTTAAACGGAGCAGCTGGCTGGTCGAGCGGAAAGAACTCAAGCGCGACATTGACCCACAGAGCGACGCGGGCACCATTGGGCCACTGCACCTTGGGGCGCTCGTGGAGCATCGACCATTCGTATCGCTGTTGATCCATGCCGTACTCGCGATTGGCGAAACGCATGTAGGAGTCGGGCAATGCCATAGCGTTACCTCCTTTTGGCGGCGGCGATTGAAGCGGCGGCCGCGTCGTAGTGATGGTCGTAGTAGTACTCGGCGATCTCGCGGCCGGTGGTCACCCAAACGTCGTCATGGCCGGTGATGTATTCGAGGGCCTCCTCGAAGGCATCGATCCGATGTGGACGACCCACGGCATAGGGGTGAAGAGGAATACACATGACCGTGCCGCTCTCGGCTCCCTCTGCATAGAGCTGGTCGAAGTTCGCCTTCAACATCTCGGCATACCGGCGCGGCGGTTGCTGGTTGACGTTGTAGACGATGATGTCATTCATCTCTAGCGAGTAGGGCACCGAGATCAGTCGCCCGTTCCGGACGTTCACCGGTTGTGGTTGATCGTCGCAGAAGAGGTCGCAGGTGTAAAGAATCCCGTACTCGGCGAGCAGGTCCATGGTCCGCTCTGTGTGCGTGAGCGCAGGTGCGAGCCAGCCGGCGATTCGTTGCCCAGTATGGCGTTCGACCGACTCGAGTGAGTCTTCGATGATCGCACGCTCTTGGGCTTCGTTCATGCCGTAGGAGTAGTGGGTGTTGTAGATGCCGTGCGAGAAGATCTCCCAGTCGCGTTCGACACATGCTTCGATCAATTCCGGGTGGTGGTCACAGACAGCAACGTTCAACGACACACTGCCGCGGACGTTGTATCGGTCCATCACGTCCATCATCCGTTTGGTGCCGACTCGGTTCCCGTAGTCGCGGAGCGAGTAGTTCAGAACATCAGGCTCAGGGCGAGGCCAGGCCTTGCGCGTCGGATTGGGTTCTGGCTGAAGCTCGTAAAACTCGATGTTGGGGGCTACCCAGAACGCCACTTTGGCTCCGTTCGGCCAGGTGAGTTTCGGGCGCCCTTCGTACGGCCAGTAGTCGTACAGTCCTGGGTCCGATGGATTCGAGAAAGGCTCCGGATTCGTGTTCGCTTCAGGCATCATCGCCGCCGTTCTGCACGTAGTCGAGCACCTCTGCCACCGGTAGGACGTCGGCGTACTTGAGCGCAAGGTCACACAGATTGGAGAAGTGCGGGATCTCGTGTTTGTCGGCCACACACTCCTCAGGAACGATGGTCCGGTAGCCGCGAGAAAGGCTGTCGATCGCCGCTGCCCGAATACATCCCGAAGTCGACCCTCCCGTCAGGATCACGGTGTCGACCTGGTGCCATACGAGCAGGCTCTGCAACGGCGTCTCGAAGAACGGCGACGGCATCTTCTTTTCATAGACAGCATCGACGATGCGATCGACGTCAAGACGGTCATCAAGTTCGGCCCGCCTTGATCCGCGCTTGATGTTCTGCAGCGAATTCTCGGTGTCGGTGCGGGTGCCCCAGATCCCGCAGTCCTCACCAGACTCCATGTAGGCAACGTACGTCCAGACCACAGGCCAGCTTCGAGAACGCGCAGCACCAACGAGGTCATTCACGAAACCAAGCTGGTTTGGGTCTGTCTCGTAGGCCGTGGCGAACTCACCGACCTGTGTGTACGCGTTCTGGATGTCGATGTTGACGACCGCAGCCTTTCGACCGAACCCAAACCGGGCTCGGTTCGGGTTGGCCTTGATCTGTTCGTAGTACTGGCGTGGGGTGAGATCGGATGTTTCCATGATGACTCCGGCTAGAGGGGCGGGTTGTACGGATGTTCGCGGTCAATGACCCAGCTGGCGGCGAGAACATAGAAGCCGAAGGCCGTTCTGCCCGCCGGACCCCGGGAGGGGTCAATCGGGTGTTCTTCGAACCATGCGAGGTAGTTGTCGTACGCCGCACGATCCGTGAAGTGCAGTTCGACAATCCGGTAGAAGCTCTTCGCTGCCTCACTCGTCGAGGTTCCAGCGCTCGTGGCCGTGATTGGCCGGATGATGTCGTTGGCGACGAGCCGATCGAGGTAGGGGTTAGCTAACAAGTCGGGGAAGTGGATGTCGGCGAGCCATCGCTCGTACTCCTCGACGGAAACGCCCTCGACAATGTCGTAACCGAGCAGGGCTTTGACCTGCGGGGTATCGCTCATGATGCACTCCCCTTCGAGGCACGTTTGGCGATGTCGGCCTCCCAGGCATTCGCTTCGCCCAGGCCGACGATGTCGTTTACCTCGTTGAAGGTCGCCATCTTGTCGAGCCAGCCCAAAGTCGAGCCCTCGTCGCGAAGGTCAGCAAGCATCTGCTGAGCGACAGGCACAAGCGTTCGCGTCAACGCACCAGGATGGATGATGAACGAGAACCCGAGTTCAGCAAGGCGGGTGGCTGGGAGCAATGGCGTCTTGCCGAATTCGACCATGTTGGCCATCAGGCGGTAGTCGGAAAGTTCGCGTCCGACTCGTTCGAGCTCGTCCTCGGTCTGGGGAGCTTCGACGAAGATAAGATCTGCGCCGGCTTCTCCGTACCGGTGGGCCCGATCGATCGCTTCATCGAGCCCAAGCGGTGCGCGAGCGTCGGTTCTGGCGATGATCAATATCCCGTCATCATCGCTCCGAGCATCCTGAGCGGCATAGATCCGTTGCACCATGTCCTCGGCCGAAACCACGACCTTGCCCTCGAAGTGGCCACACTTCTTCGGAAACGCTTGGTCCTCGAGTTGGATCGCCGCCACGCCGGCGCGTTCGTACAGGCGAATAGTCCGGGCAACGTTGTGCACTCCCCCATAACCCGTATCGCCGTCGCAGATCACCGGGACATCAACTGCTTGGCAGACATGATCGGCCAGATTGACGATCTCGGTTTGCGTGAAGATCCCCAAGTCCGGTTGACCCAGCAATGAATTGGCCACTCCAGCGCCGCTCAGGTACACGGCTGGAAAACCCGCATTCTCGATGAGCTTGGCGAAGAGGGCGTTGAATGCACCTGGTGCGACCACGGGCCCGTCGCCGTCGAGCAGCGCCTTGAGTCGGGCGGCTGGCGTTGTCATGAGTTGTCCTTCGCAAATTTGGCCGCCAAATAGTTCTCCATACCGCCCGCTGAAAGGATCTCGCCGATCTCGGCTGGTAGAGCGACGGCAGGCAGAACCTGCCCCGTGTCGACGATGGTGACCGTTCCTGCGGCCAGGTCGATCGACACCGTTTGCCCTTCCTCGATGAGGTGAGACTCGGCGCATTCGACCGGCGCCATCCCAACGTTGATGCAGTTCCGGAAGAAGATCCGTGCGAACGACTTGGCGATAACGGCGTTGATACCTGCAGCTTGAAGTCCACGCGGTGCCATCTCTCGGCTCGATCCGGTTCCGAAATTCTTTCCGCCGACGATCACATCACCGACTGACACGAGCTCTGCAAAACCAGGTCTGACCCCATCCATGACGTGTTTGGCGATCTCGGGCAAGTCATGCACGAGGTACTTGCCGGGCACGATCACGTCGGTGTCGATGTTGTCGCCAAACGCCCAAACCTTGCCCTCGATAAGCGGACTGTTCTGCACTTTGATACTGGTCATACCGTTGCCGCCATCAGTTCGCGAGCGTCGATGATTTTGCCAGCCACCGCAGCCGCAGCGACGCTGTAGGGCGAGCCGAGGTAAAGGCTCGATTCCGGACTGCCCATGCGGCCACGGAAGTTCCGATTCGTCGTCGCTATCGCAATCTCACCCGCCGCGAGGATGCCGGTACCAATCCCGGGACATGCGCCACAGCCAGTCGACAAGAGATGGGCACCAGCATCCATCAGCACCTGGGCGATGCCGTCATCCATCGCCTGGCGAAGAGCCTCGCGAGATGCAGGTGCGACCTGGAGGAGCACGCCGTCGGCGACTTTGCGGCCGCGTAGGACTTCGGCCGCCATGGCGAGGTCTTCGTACTTCGCTCCGGTGCACGAACCGATGTATGCCCGAGTAATCACGGGTTCACCGAGCGATGAGATCGGCTCGACGTCGTCATGACGGTTCGGGCGAGCCACGACGGGCTCGATCGTGTCGGCGTCGTAGACCCACACGTCGGAGTATTCGGCATCGGGGTCGCTGAACGGCCCTGGCTCTGCCTCGATGCCGAGCGCAGCGAGGTGATCGATCGTGACCTGGTCGGCGGGAACCACCCCGGTCTTCGCTCCGATTTCGGCACACATGTTGGTGAGCACGCTGCGCTCCTGCACGCTCATCTGCTCGATGGCGGACCCCACGAACTCGAGGACCTGATACAGACCGCCGTCCATGCCTTTGTCGCCGATGATCGTGAGGATGAGGTCCTTTGCAGTCACACCGGGCCGCAACCGGCCATCGACCTGCACCCGAATCGTGTGTGGCACACGAAGCCAGGTTCGACCCGTGGTCACGACGCCGAGGATGTCGGTCGAGCCGACCCCGAGCGCCAAACAACCCATGACACCCGCCGTGCAGGTGTGCGAGTCCGATGCCAGGTACATCATCCCAGGTTGGGCGTAACCTTTCTCGACCATCAACGTATGTGCGATGCCCTGGGCCTCGTGAAAACGTTCGATACCGAATTCTTCGGCAAACGCGCGTGTCGTGGCGAGGATCTCTGCTGACGCGAGGTTGTTTGCGGGAACGTAGTGGTCACAGACCAGTACGATTTTGTCTCTGTCCCACAGGCCGACACCGAGCTTCTTCAGCGCCGGCCAGATCCGCCGAGGGCCGCTCGAGTCATGCATCATTGCCAAGTCCACATCGACCCAGAGGACTTCGTCTGGTTCGACCGACGCTCGCCCTGCGGCTCGAGCGATGATCTTTTGGGCCAGGGTCATTCCCACCTCAGACGCCACCCTCTGTTGGAGTGTCCGTGGCCTCTTTGGTATTGAGTTCCTGGCGCAGTCGCGCTACTTCGGATTCGAGCTCTGCGATGTGCGAAGCATCGCCAGATACCGTTGCGTCGGCTTCCCATGAGGGCGCGCTCTCATCGATCGGCTCACCTTCGGGCGCCATGGGCGCTCGCTCGAGAACGGCCTTGAGGAAGGCCTTCGTCCGATCGTGCTGAGGAGCGCCGAGAACTTGGCTCGCTTTCCCCTCCTCGACCACGAGTCCGTGGTCGATGAACAGAACTCGATCGGAGACATCGGCGGCGAAGCCCATCTCGTGTGTGACGACGATCATTGTCATGCCCTGCTCGGCGAGCTGTTTCATTACCAGCAGGATCTCACCAGCCAGCTCGGGGTCGACGGCCGACGTCACCTCGTCGAACAGCATGACCCGTGGGTCCATGGCGAGGGCTCGTGCGATGGCTACTCGCTGTTGCTGGCCGCCTGACATCTGCAATGGGTAGTGGTCGGCGCGGTGCGACAGGCCGACGGAATCAAGAAGCTCAAGGGCACGAGTTTTCGCTGCGGCTTTGTCGATCCCCTTGACCGCCATTGGCGCTTCGATGACGTTCTCGAGCGCCGTCATGTGTGGGAACAGGTTGAAGCGCTGGAAGACCATCCCAACTTCTTCGCGGACCTTCCGAATCTCGCTCTTTCCCGCGAACTTGATTCGGCCCTTCGCGCCGTCCTCACACAACATCTGGCCGTCGATCTCGATTCGACCACCATCGGGTCGCTCGAGCAGGTTCAGACATCGCAGGATCGTGGTCTTGCCTGAGCCAGACGGACCGATGATCGAGATGACCTCGCCGGCGGCAACCTCGAGGTCGATGCCGTGGAGTATCTGGTTGTCGCCGAAGGACTTCGTGAGGCCTTGTACTTTGACGAGCGGGGCTACTTTGACGAGGGGAGCCATGTCATGCCTTCAGTCGGAAAGCTCGCTCCAGCCCCTGTTGGGCGAAGACGAGCACGGTTGTGAGTGCGAGGTAGATGATCGCAAGGGCCAGCAAAGGTTCGAGTGCGTTGAACTCGCGGCTGATGATTCGGGTCGTGAGCAACGACATCTCGGGCACGGTGATCACGGTCGCGAGTGATGTCTGCTTGAGCGTGTTAATCGCGTTGCCGGTAAATGGCGGAACGATGATTCGCACACTCTGTGGGAGAACAATCTTGCGCATGTAGTGGAACTTCGTCATGCCCAGTGCCTCGGACGCTTCGAACTGTCCGGGGTCGACGGCAAGGATTCCCGAGCGAATCGCCTCGGCCTGATAACTCGCAGTCCATACCGATAACGCAGCGACCGCAGACCAGAAGGGCGAGAGGAGAAAGCTGCGTCCGAACTCGGGAAGAGCAAAGAACACGTAGAACATGATGAGGATCAGCGGGATGCCACGCACCAGCCAGCTGTAGAACCCGGCGACCCAACGAAATGGCCCAACGGGCGACATCCGCATGAGGGCCAAGGCAAGACCGAGCGGCGTCGAGAACAACATGGCCCACAGGAACAGTCGCACGGTGGTCGACAGCCCTTCGAGGATCTCGGGCCAGATGTCGATGATGAATCCAACGTCCATGATTGCCGCCTACGCCTTCAGAGCGAAACGTCGCTCGATGAAGTTTTGCGAGAGTGTCATCAACGAGGTAACCACTAGGTAGATGACACCGGCTGCGGCGAGAATCTCGATCGGCTTAAATGTGGAGTTCGCCAGCTGTCGAGCCCGTCCGGTGAGCTCGTTGAGCCCGATCACAGTCGCAAGCGAAGTCGATTTGAACAACAGTGTCGAGTTGCTGACGTAGTTGGGGATCATCACCCGGATGCCCTGGGGGATGATGATCCGGCGCATGTAGTGCGCCTTCGTGAACCCGAGGGCCTCGGATGCCTCGTACTGTCCTCGGTCGACTGCGAGCAGCCCGGCGCGGATGATCTCGGCCTTGTATGCACCCGACGAGGCACCCAACCCGAGAACCGCCGACTGAAACGGCGTGAGTCCGATGTTGTTGCCGAGCCAGAAGAACGCGAAGAACAGAATCACCAGGGCGGGAAGACCTCGAAAGATCCACACATATATCGCCGCAAACCATCGCAACGGTCCAACCTGCGACATACGCATCAGAGCGAGGACGAGGCCGAGGATCGTCGCGAGCACGAGCGACAACAGAAACAGCTCGATCGAGATCCAGGTCGCATCGCGCAAGATGGGCCAAGACCGTCTAATGATGTCGAAATCAAAGTCGCTCAATGGGTTATCTCCAAGAAAGTCATCGAGAGGTCACTGCGATGTCGGCAGGTGCGGAATGCACCTGCCGACATGACAGCACAAACTATGTACTCAGCAGTCGCCAGCCGGGTTGGTCGTGTAAGGACCTTCCTGGTTGTTGTCATCAGGGACCGGGATACAGCTGTTGAACCAGGTCTTCTGGATCTCCGCCAACGTGCCATCGGCAATGATCTCGTTCAACGCAGCATCGACAGCGTCACGCTTGCCCTCCATGCCCAACTGGAACGCCAGCGACAATGGATGCGCAGCGACCGTTGGACCAGCAACCGCGAGCTCCGGATCGTTGACCGATGCGAACCCGGCCACCAAGGTGTCCTGGCTCAACGCATCAACACGACCCTGCTTCAACGCAGTGAGGCCTTCACCAGCGCCAGCAAAGCCCGAGTAACTGTCGTACCCAAGCTCAGCTTCGTTCTCAAGGATGTACGCCTCTTGCGAACTCCCCTGAATGCCACCAACGTTCACCCCGGTCAAGTCACCAAGACCGGCCGAACCAGCATCCTCGGTACGAACCTGTGCCACGATGCCCGTCGACGTCATTGGACGAGAGAACAAGAAGCTCTCCTGACGCTCAGGCGTCGGCCAAATACCCGAATCGGCAATGTCATACAGACCATTCGACAGACCTTCGAGCTCAGCCACAAAGTCCACGGTCGGCAGCTCCAACTCGAGGCCAAGACGATCCGCAACCTCACGAACAATGTCGATCGTGTAACCAACGTTGTCGCCCGTATCAGGATCAATCGACGTAAACGGCGGGAAGTTACCCGTCGTCACCACGATCAACTTGCCATCCTCAACCAGACCAGGAACCTCAGCGGCAGGTGCCGCCGTCGTGGCCTCGTCGGGTGCTGCGGTGGTGGTTGTTGCATCTGCAGCATCGGACGACGTGTCGTCGTCGCTTCCGCACGCGCCCGCGAGAAGGGCGAACGCGGCCATCAGCGCCACCAATCTCCTGAGTCTCCTGCTTGGTTCTCTCATGATTGTTCCCTTTGTTTGTGTCATGGCGCGGTGCGCACCCCTCATATCGCTCTTTGAAGATCGTTTGTCCGGCCGTTCGCTGCCAGCGATGGCGACATCGTCGCCCAGTTCTTGCTGACCTCGGCGGCGGCCTGCCGCAATTCGTCGACTAACGACACCATGTGTGGCAGGCGATCAGCGGAGGCATACAAACTCAGCACGCCGATCGTCTTTCCGTTCACGTCGCTGACGGGAACTGCAGTCGCCGCTGCTCCGTCTACGGTCTCGCTCTCGCTGCAGCTCCATCCATCTGCTCGCACTTTCTCGACAAGGCTGCGCAGCTTCGGTCCATCGATGACCGTGTTGCTCGCGATCGCATGGAGCTCGTTCCGGCTCAGGATCTCGTGGCGCTCGTCGTCGGACAGGCCCGCAAGCAGGAGTCGGCCCACTGCACCCGACCAGATTGGGGCGCTCCAGCCCTGGCCGCGCACCCAACGAATTCCTCGCGACCCTTCGACTTCGGCGACGCATACCCGGAGGTCGCCAACTCGAACATGGAGACTGGCAGTCTCCTCGCTGATCGCAACGAGGCGGTGCAGGTAGGGCATCACGATGTCACCGAGCGTCGCCGTGCTGGCATTCGCTGCCGTGGTGAGGGCGAGCTTCGGAGTAACAACGTAGGCCTTGTCCGAATCGACTCGGGCCACCACACCTGAAGCGACGAGCGTATTCAGAATCCGATGAATCGTCGGGCGTGGAAGATCGAGGTTTTTGGAGAGCGCGGCGACCGTGAGCGGTCGTTCGGAGCCAGCGACGGCGAACAACACGTCAAAGGCGCGAGTGACCGACTGGATGAGGCCATCGTCGGAATTGTCAGATTTCGCCACGGCCCCCCTCGAAGTCCCGTCGAAACTTACGTGTCCACGATGCAGCCTATTGTCCGTATCGCGGACGTGAACCTAGGCTCGACCCTCATGCAGGTCAAGGCAAACGACAGTTCTTCACAAAACTTCTCGGCATTCGAACCAACGATGATCGGACAGGTTGAGTTGCGCAACCGGATCTTTGTCCCTGCACACACCACGAACTTCGGACTCGATCACCTACCGACCGACACCCACGTCGCCTATCACGAGGCCCGTGCACGCGGCGGCGTGGGCCTCATCATCATGGAGTCGCTCCGCGTCCACCCGACCAGCCTCGGGAAACCCCAGGGCCTGGCCGCCTTCGACCCTCGCTGTGTCGAACCGCTGTCTCGGATCGCCAACGCAGTGCATACCCATGGCGCGAAGATCTTCGGCCAGATCATCCATCTCGGCCGGCAGGTCGATGGCGACTCACTTCGCCTTCCATCCTGGGGGCCGTCGGCAATTGCATGGGACGCTGCATCGACCGCTCCCCACATAATGAACGAAGTCGACATCAGGGCCGTAGTCGAGGGCCACGTCGCGAGCGCCCGGAACGTCCTCGCCGCCGGCTTCGACGGTCTCGAGGTGCATGTCGGCCACGGGCACCTCCTCCAGCAATTCCTGTCGCCCGCAACAAACGAACGCTCCGACGACTACGGCGGATCCGAGACCAACCGGATGCGGTTCACAATCGAGGTGCTCCGTGCAGTGAGGGACGAAGTCGGCCCTGACGTGTGTATGGGTATTCGCATCAGCGCCGATGAGTACGCGCCAAGCGGACTCACGCTCGCCGACATGGAACGCATTGTGCCGTCGATCGTCGAACAGGTCGCGACGGACTTCGTCAACGTCTCGCACTCGGCCTATCACGGCAGCTACTCGCTCTCGACCCAGATGGCCGACATGACCTTTCCGATGGATGCCTTCCGCCACCTGGCACCACAGATCCGGCAGAGTCTGCGCGCTGCCGGACACACGATGCCGGTCATGGCAGTATGCAAGTTCCGTTCGATCGATGATGCGGAAGCTGTCTTGACGTCCGGTGGGGCAGACCTGATCGGCATGGCACGTGGCCATGTCGCGGACCCAGAGCTGGTGAACAAGGCACTCGAGGGACGAGTCGAAGAAACCCGGTCATGTGTCGGATGCAACCAGGGTTGTGCGGGATTTCTCGAGAAGGGCCTGCCGATCACCTGCGTCGTCAATCCGACCGTCGGCCGCGAGAGAACCTGGGGAGCTGACCCCTCACAGGAACCTGCTGACAGGGCAAAACGAGTCGTCGTCATCGGCGGTGGCCCAGCCGGACTCGAAGCTGCCTGGGTGGCAGCGGCACGCGGGCACCAAGTCGAGCTGTACGAGAAGAACAAACATCTCGGCGGACAGATGCGCTGGTTGGAACGGATGCCGAAACGACACGACTTCCTCACGATGATCGAAGAGCAGATTGCCGCCTGTGAACGACACGGCGTGACGATTCGGACCGACACCGAATTCCCGGTCGATGATGCCGACCACGTCGATCACGTTGTCCTCGCGACGGGCTCGCGACCCCGACAGGTCGCCTTCCCCGAGGGGGGTTCGGGGCTTACTCTGGCCGATGCACTAACCGCCGACTTCCAGCCGTCACAGAGGATCGTGATGTACGACCTACTGGGTGACTGGGCATCGATAAGTGTGGTCGAGCACCTCGCCGACCTCGGCCTCGATGTCACGTATGTGACTCCGGTTGCCGGTTACGCCTGGAAAGTCAGCCGGTACAGCAAGACTGCGTTGACCGCTCGGCTGCGCGAGGCCGAGGTATCGATACGACCGCTGCGTGAAGCGCGCTCTTTCGATGGAACCGAATTTGTCGTCGAAGACCTCACCACAGGATCACGTGAGAACATTCCGGCCAATGTGGTCATCGCAGCTGGCAACCCAAGCGCAAACAGTGAGCTCTTCGCCCAGCTCAACGAGAGAAGAACATTTGTGACACTCGTTGGAGACGCAGTGGCACCGCGCACAGCACTCGAAGCTGTCTTCGAGGGACACGAGGTCGGCCGTGCAATCTGAATCGAGCAAGACCGTGTTGGTCACCGGGGCCACCGGCTTCATCGGGCTGAACGTCCTCCATACGCTCATCCGTGACGGCCACAAGGTGATCGGCATAGCGAGCGGGGCCCTCCCCCAGTTCGCCGCAGACTCGCTCGGCCGAATCGGGGAGGTGCCACTAGTAGCGCAGATTGATCTTCGCGACGGATGGGCCGTTGACGAGGTGGTTGCGCAGTTCCGTCCTGACGTCGTGATCCATGCGGCCGCAGTGACCGCAGGGGCGGAGCGCGAACGGACCGACGCACGCACCATCGTCGACGTCAACGTTGGCGGCACGCAGTCGGTGCTCGACGCCTGCGCGAGAAATGGTGTCCGCAGGATGGTCCACGTTTCGAGTGGAGCCGTGTACGGCGCTGCGACGTTCCGCACTGACACCCTCGATGAGACCACCAGCGTCGAACCGGTCGGACTCTACGGAATCACCAAACTCGCCGCCGAACAGCTTGCGCGACGCCACGCCGAACTACACGCCACAGAGATCGTGATCGGACGACTCTCCGCAGTATTTGGGCCATGGGAATACCCGACGGGCGTGCGCGATTTCATGAGCCCAATGCTCCAGTTAGTTCGAGCCGGACGCAACGGCGAGTCCTCGCGATACGTCGAGGATGCGCCCCGCAACTGGGTCTACGCACCCGACGCAGCCCGGGCGCTCGTGGGCCTGGCGTTAGGGCCGGTCCCCCGATTCGATTGTTACAACGTGTGTCCGGAAGAACGTGGCACTCTTGCCCAACACATCGAAAGGCTTCGAGCGTTCGCCCCCGCTACGGACTTCCTCCGCGTCGACCGACCTGACGACGCGAGCCTGAGTTACGACGCCGACCCTCGCCTCGAACGAGCACCGGTATCGGGAAATCGGATTCGTTCAGAACTCGGTGACGATTTCTGGTCGCAGCACGACGATGCGTTCGAGTCGTACCTCACCTGGGTGAACTCAAACCCTGACTGGCTCTGATCAGCGAGAAAGCACCCCGGACTCGGCGAGATCGTTCCACACCATCTGCGACACGATCAGACCACCTTCGAGGACGAATCGGTCGATGAACCGGATCCCTTGGAATGTGCTGCCGTCGAGCGCTTCTCCCCCGAGTGTTCCGAACACGTACACAATGTCTCGATCCGACGCCGATGCGACGTCGACTTGTTCGAACGTCTTGGTGACACCTCTGAATCGGCCGGCCGAGGACGCAACTTGTTCGGCAAGACTCGTGAAGGTTCGGCCACCTGGAAAGACGATCGACACATCGTCTGCAAGATAGGCGGAGGCCGCCTCGAGGTCGCGTTCCTCCATCAGCCCCAGATAGGTGCTGACAATGTCCGCCGGGTCCGCTGTGTTTTTCACAGTCAGACCTCCTCGACAGCAGAAGCTGCGTCGAGCATCGCATGGACCATCGCCGTTTTCGGAACCAAGGGTTTCGGGTAGGCAGTCCTGCTGTGCGACAGACCCAGCGACAGCATTGCCTGAATGAGCTTGTACGAGAGCGGTCCGGGA
>RCNE010001553.1_pt1 | contig 14537 bp, 14 predicted proteins | sample 2041361 | NCBI WGS metagenome assembly RCNE01 (sample SAMN09708229, study PRJNA481090) | Marine sediment metagenome, whole genome shotgun sequencing project.
AAGCTTCATTGGTGGAAGGCAGAGCCGAATTTCGGTGATGCGATCAATCCGTTGATCGTGGGCCATGTGGCAGGGCGTGTAGTAGAGCATATTGGTCCGCGGAGGGCAGACTTGTTCGCCATTGGCTCGATGATGCAAGTGGTTAAACGCACACAGAAAGAACCGCGCACGCAGGGCGAAAAGCTCTGTGTTTGGGGAACGGGGTTGTTAAACCCGATCTTTGGCCATGACTTTTTGGACAATGTCGAACTCGCGCTGGTGCGTGGCCCGATCACGGCCGCGCTGCTCAAGCGTAAGATGAAGAAGTTTGGCGATCCGGGATTGCTGATCAACGATGTGTTGCCATTTGAGGGGACGCGGCAGGACCGCATTGGCATCGTCCCGCATCTGTCCTTAATGGAAGATCCTGCACTGATCGCTTTTGCGGCTTCCGATCCGGCGTATCTGCTGATTGACCCACGGGCTGACGCAGAAGAGGTGTGTTTAAAGATCGCATCCTGCGCGCATGTCTTTGCCTCGTCATTGCACGGCCTCATCATGGCTGACGCCTACGGCGTGCCGAATACTTGGATCGAGCCGAAGGGGCAAAGCTGGCTCAAGTACCTCGACTATGCCGCCTCTATCGGACGCAGCGATATGATTGCGCCAAAGAGCTTTACACAGGCGGCGGGAACGAAAAGTACACCCATTACCTACGCCGATGGAATAAGCGCCGCGCGTGAGGCCCTCTATGAGAGCTTTCCTGCGCGATTGAAATCAACGGCCTAGCGGCCAAACATAACACCGCGCCACGTGCGCCAGACAGAATACAAAGGAGCATTCAAATGCTGAGCATCAAGAACCTTCAGGTCAAACTGGAAGACGAAGACAAGCAAATCCTCAAGGGCGTCGACCTTGAAGTGGAAGCTGGCACGGTGCACGCGATTATGGGGCCGAACGGCTCCGGCAAGTCCACTCTGTCATACGTCTTGTCCGGTAAGGGCGGGTACGAAGTGACCGATGGCTCTGCCGAACTTGAAGGTGTGGATCTGCTGGACATGGAGCCTGAAGAGCGCGCCGCAGCCGGCCTTTTCCTTGCATTTCAATATCCCGTGGAAATCCCCGGCGTGGGTAACATGACCTTCTTGCGCACAGCCGTTAATGCACAGCGTAAAGCGCGCGGTGAAGAAGAGATGTCCGCCGCCGAATTCCTCAAAGTGGTGCGCGCCAAGGCGAAGGAGCTAAAGATCGACGCCGACATGCTCAAGCGTCCTGTGAACATGGGCTTCTCCGGTGGTGAGAAGAAGCGTAACGAGATATTGCAGATGGCCATGCTCGAGCCAAAGATGTGCATCCTCGACGAGACGGATTCCGGCCTTGACGTAGATGCAATGAAACTGGTGGCGGAAGGTGTGAACGCGCTGCGCTCTGAGGGTCGCGGCTTTCTCGTGATTACGCACTATCAACGCTTGCTGGACCACATCAAACCCGATTTTGTGCACATCATGGCGAATGGTCGTATCGTGAAAACCGGCGGGCCAGAGCTTGCTCTCGAAGTTGAGAACAACGGCTACGCCGATATCCTTGCCGAGGTGGTATAATGGCTGACGCAGCAGCAAAAACCGATCCAACAGAGGCGTTGATCTCCTCATTGGCTATGCCAGAGGGGACATGGGCGCGCGCGACGCGTGAGGACGCTCTCGCACGTCTACGCGCCATGGGCCTACCGCAGCGCCGCGATGAGTATTGGAAGTACACCCGTCCGGATACGCTGACCCAAGTCGACGCGCCGAAGGCTGCTGTGCTCGAAACAGATGAGACCCCAATGTTCGAGGGCATGGACCGTTTGCGAATTGTCTTTGTGGACGGTGTGTTTGATGCAGAAGCTTCCGATGATCTGAGCCTTGAAGGCATCACGATCGAGCGTTTGGCCGCAGCAGACAGTGATCTGCATTGGGCAAAAAACCTCTACGGCGTTCTGGAAACACGGGGCCAAGACCCTGTGCCGCGCCCTTTGGCGGCACTCAACACGGCGTTTGCCACGGATGGTGTTTTGATCCATGTGACCGGCAAGCCAAGCAAGCCCGTAAACCTCACTTATTTCCATAAATCAGATAGTTCTGATGCGATCCTACACCACTGCATCAAACTGGATGCAGGTGCAGAGATTACAATTCTTGAGAATGGTCCAGCGGCTGCACGGTTTAACAAAGTGATGGAAGTCGATGGCGCCTCATTCCACCACATTCGTACTCAAGGGCGCGATCACGAGCGGCGCGCAGCTACCCACCTCTTTACACGTTTGGGTGCTGAATCCGCGTTCCGGTCCTTCACGATGACTGTGAACGGTGTCTTGACGCGCAATGAATGTGTGATCGAACTGGCGGGCGATGACGCGATTGCGAATGTTGCGGGTGTCTGTGTGGGCGACGGTGATTTCCTGCACGATGACACGGTCTTCATCACACATGACGCTGTGAATTGCAAAAGCCGTCAGGTTTTCAAAAAGGTACTTCGCAATGGTGCGACTGGCGTTTTCCAAGGGAAAATCCTTGTGAAAGCAGGCGCGCAAAAGACTGACGGGTATCAGATCAGCCAGTCTCTGCTTCTGGATGGCGACAGCCAGTTCCTCGCGAAGCCCGAGCTTGAGATTTACGCCGACGATGTAGCGTGTAGCCACGGCTCCACCTCCGGTGCGATTGACGAGGATGCGCTATTCTATTTGCGTTCGCGCGGCATACCTCAGTCGGAGGCGACCGACCTGCTGACGCTGGCCTTTTTGGCTGAAGCTGTGGGTGAGATTGATAATGAAAGTCTGCGTGAAGACCTGACGGCGCGCCTTGGTGCGTGGCTCACGCGGCACAGGGGCTAAGATGTCGCTTACGCAGGATATATTCGCCACCTACAAAGGGCCAAGGCGCGTTGTTGCGCGCTTTTTGGCGCAGGGGCGCAACGAGGTGCGTGCGTTGCTGTTCGTGCTGATTGCAGGAGTGCTGATGTTTATCGCAGTGGCCCCGTATCAGGCGCGTGAGGCGCAGCTTGACCCCGACATCCCGTTGCAGGCGCGACTGTATTGGAGCGCGTTGTTCTATATTCTGATTGTACCGATATTTTTGTATCTCTTTGCTGTGATTGCATGGCCTTTCGTCTGGATTTTCCGGCGTCCGGTAACAGGATACGAAGTGCGCTTCACACTTTTCTGGGCACTGCTGGCCTCTACACCTGTCATGATGCTATTGGGTTTGACGGCTGGTTTCATGGGGCCGGGAATTCAGCTTCAGGCGCTTGGCCTAATCTGGTTCATTGTATTCGGCTGGTTCTGGGTTTCTGGGTTGCTAAGCACGGACGGGATAAGCGAATGATGAATACAGATGCCTTGAAAGCGCTGGCCTTGGAGACAATCCAGAGCCCGCGCACCGCTGCGCAAAAGATTTTGACCCTGAATTTCAGCCGCGACGTGCTGTGGTCTGGCCTCATCCTAGTCGCCTGCATAAACAGCATTATTTACAGCTTTTCGCTGTTCCTCGGGGATACTTCGGCACTGCCTGCACTGTTTCGCAATCCTATCATGTTTTTTGCGCTCGTCGCAGGCGTCTTGGTCCTGACGGTGCATGCCTTTTATTGGACTGGCCGTGCATTGGGCGGGCAAGGCGATTTGGGCGATCTGCTGGCCCTGATGGTCTGGCTTCAAGGGTTGCGCGCTATCGCGCAGGCCGCCTTGTTTCTGCTTATGTTCATCTCTCCGGCAATAGGGCAGCTGTTTTCGCTCTGCGTCGGTGTGTTGGGATTGTGGATCACCGTGAATTTCATCACCGAAGCGCTTAAACTGCGCAGCTTGATGCACGGCGTCGGCGTGATCGTCCTCGCTGCAGTCGGAATTGTGTTTGGATTGATGATATTGGCCGGGCTGATTGGCCTTGGCACTCTGGGAGTACCCGCAAATGTATGATGTCGCCGCAATCCGCCGTGATTTCCCGATTCTGAGCCGTGAGGTGAACGGCAAACCTCTTGTCTATCTCGACAATGGTGCCTCGGCGCAAAAGCCACAGGTGGTGATTGATGCAATCACCACGGCCTATTCCCATGAATACGCCAATGTGCATCGCGGGCTGCATTATCTGTCCAACCTTGCCACCGACAAATACGAGGCTGTGCGCGGAAAGGTTGCGCGGTTTATCAATGCGGCTTCCGAGGACGAAATCATCTTTAACTCCGGTACAACGGAGGCGATCAATATGGTCGCTTATGGCTGGGCCATGCCGCGCATGGAGGCAGGTGACGAGATTATCCTGAGCGTCATGGAGCATCATGCTAACATTGTGCCATGGCACTTCCTGCGGGAGCGTATGGGCGTTGTGATCAAATGGGTCGATGTGGATGCCGCTGGCGCGCTCGATCCCCAAGCGGTGATTGACGCGATCACACCGCGCACAAAATTGATTGCAGTCACCCATATGTCCAATGTGTTGGGCACGGTTGTGGATGTGAAATCTATCACTACTGCGGCTCATGCGCGCGGCGTCGCCGTATTGGTAGATGGCTCACAATCTGCCGTGCATATGCCTGTGGATGTACAAGATATCGGGTGCGATTTTTATTGCCTGACAGGGCACAAGCTTTATGGCCCGTCCGGCTCTGGTGCGGTTTATGTCAAGGCCGCCCGCATGGACGAGATGCAGCCCTTTTTGGGCGGCGGCGATATGATCCGTGAGGTGAGCAAAGAGGGTGTGATCTATAATGATGCGCCTATGAAGTTTGAGGCGGGAACACCCGGTATTGTCCAAACCATCGGCCTTGGCGTAGCACTTGACTACATGACTGACGTGGGGCTGGAGAATATCGCGGCCCATGAGGCGTCATTGCGCGATTACACAGTTGAAAAGCTGGCTGGGTTGAACTGGATCCAGGTCCAAGGCACCACGCCGAACAAGGGGGCGATTTTCAGCTTCACCATGGACGGTGCCGCCCATGCCCATGATATCTCGACCATTCTTGATAAAAAGGGCGTCGCGGTGCGCGCAGGGCAGCATTGCTGTGGACCTCTCATGTCGCATCTGGAATTGAACGCAACATGCCGCGCGTCCTTTGCCATGTATAACACGACAGATGAGGTCGACACGCTGATCGACGCGCTTGAACTCGCCCATGACCTTTTCGCCTGATACCCCCTGATTTTTGAATTGCAGGGGCAGGGAGGGCAGACTATACCGCCCTTGAGCGGTCCCATAGCTCAGCTGGATAGAGTGCTCGCCTCCGAAGCGAGAGGTCGCTGGTTCGAATCCAGCTGGGACCACCATTTTCTTATTTAAATCAACGCATTAACCCAGCGGATAAGAATATACATTATTCAAATAAGCTTCATCATCGATCCTGAAATGTGTCTCACCGATTTGTTTGAACCCTTGGGCATGGTAGAATTTAATCGCAGGCGTATTCTCGGCGTTGGTAGTGAGCCAGACAGAAGCGGCACCTTGGCTGTGGGCATGCTTGAATGCTCCTGCAAGAAGGCGTTTCCCGATCCCTTTGCCGTGATGGCGTGGCTGCACATAAAGCGTTGCAATCTCCCACTCAGAACAGCCTTTCACAGGTCCAGGACTTTGCGCTGACAACCGCACAACCCCATCAATTCCATCCTCATTGATCGAGACCAGCATGAATTGGGTGGGGTCAGCGATCAGCGCTGCGGTTTTGGCGGATGTGAACTCACCGAGAATATACTCCGCAAAGAACGCATTGATCCCTTGCTTGAGATATGTGCCTGTCCATACCTCGATGGACAGCACGGCAATGCTGGAGGCGTCGGAACTCTGGGCGCGGCGAAGTGTCATGGGCACAGAGTGCCTTTCTTAGCACTGTAGTTAAACAGAAAAGAACAGCGTGGACGGGGGTTTGAATTGCCTTTGCGCCGTTTCATGTCAATCTGATAGAACTAGGTGCCATTGTTGAGAAAGGGAATACCATGATAATCGAGGCTGGACCTGCGACCTGTCATTGGGGGTATTTCGACGCAACACTGCCGCCCGTCGCCAACATCAAAAGTGGCGATGAGGTAACGATCAATACAGTCTCGGGCGGGCCTCAGGTGCTGCCCGACAGCAATTTTTATGTTCCACCCGAATTGCTTGCGCTGCATGCCGAAGGGCCGCCTGCCATGCCGGGACACATTCTCACCGGACCCATCGCAGTAGAGGGTGCGCAGATGGGGGATGTGTTGCAGGTCGATATACTTGATGTGCAGCTTCGACAGGACTGGGGTTATAACATGATCCGCCCGCTCGTAGGGACACTGCCTCTGGAGTTTGAGGAAACCGCGCTGACAATCATTCCGCTCGACGCCGCACGAGGCGAAGCCACGATGCCTTGGGGTCTAAAGCTGCCGCTTGCGCCGTTCTTTGGCGTGATGGCCGTTGCCCCTCCTGCGCAGTGGGGCCGCATTTCCACAATTGAACCGCGCGCCCATGGCGGCAATCTGGACAATAAGGAGCTGGTGGCGGGAACAACTCTGTATCTGCCTGTCCACACCGAAGGAGCATTGTTTTCATGCGGGGACGGTCATGGGGCCCAGGGTGATGGGGAGGTTTGCGTCACCGCGATTGAGACGGCGCTTCAGGGAAGGTTTCGCCTCACCGTGCGCCGCGACATGGATGTCACCTATCCGCAGGCGGAGACACCGACGCATATCATCACCATGGGAATGCATGCCGATCTGGATCAATGCGTTGAGATTGCGCTGCGTCGGATGATTGAGGTCGTGATGGCGCGGGCGGGGATAAGCCGCGCGCAGGCCTATATGCTTTGCTCGCTGGCGGGGGACTTACGGATCACCCAAACCGTGAATCGCGAAAAAGGTGTGCATATGATGATGGCCAAAAATCTAATCTAGAACGCAAAAGGGCAGCACATTATGCTGCCCTTTCATATGGTTCAAAGGTGTTCTTTAACCGCGACGGCGGCCACCGACGCGGCCAGCACGGCCACGGCCTTCTTGGCCCGGCTTTGGGGCCACTTTGTTGAATTTGATCCAATCCCCGCCATGGGGATCACGGTCAAAGAGGAAGTTGGCGGCACGGATGGCCTCCATTTCCTTACCGGGGCGCGGCAAGGTCGAGCCCATGCCAAAGAGATTCACAAACACTTCGTCGTCCATCGCTTCGGGGATCACCAGCCCCAGCGCCGCAAGCTCGGCCTTCTTCTCGGCGATCTTTGTGGCGTTGATTGGCAAAGTGACGGGGTTCATAATCGCCGAGGTCATGCCAGCACCCATCGCCATGGGAAGGAATGCGTTGTTGATGCCGTGACGGTTGGGCAGGCCAAAGCTGATGTTGGACGCGCCGCAGGTCGTGTTTACGCCCAGCTCTTCGCGCAAACGACGGACCAGCGTGAATACCTGATGTCCCGCTGTGGCCATCGCACCAATCGGCATCACCAGCGGATCGACCACAATGTCATGGGCAGGGATGCCAAAATCCGCTGCACGCTCGACGATCTTTTTGGCCACAGCAAAGCGCACGTCAGGATCCTCGGAAATGCCGGTATCATCATTTGAGATGGCAACGACTGGCACGTTGTACTTTTTGACCAGCGGCAGGACCATTTCCATCCGGTCTTCCTCACCGGTCACCGAATTCAGCAGCGGGCGTCCTTCACACGCGGCCAGACCGTTTTCAAGCGCACCTGGAACAGAACTATCGATGCAGATCGGGCAATCAGTCACTGCTTGGACGCGGGCGATCATCTCCGGCATCAGCATCGGTTCGACAAAATTATTGTCGGCATAGCGCGGGTCTTCGGCCATTTTGTTGGAGAAAACAGCACCGGAGTTCACGTCGAGGATGTTCGCACCTGCTGCTACTTGGGCAATTGCATCCGCCTCAACGCGAGAGAAATCACCGCGTTCCAGCTCTTCAGCAAGGATTCTGCGGCCCGTTGGGTTAATCCGCTCCCCGATGACACAAAAGGGCTGATCAAAGCCGATGATGGCGGTTTTCGTTTTGGATTCGACGATCGTTCTTGTCATGTTCAGTCCTTCAGGAGGCAGCAGCAGGCACAGCAGCAGCGCCGCCATGTGTTTGCGCCCATGTGGCGTTTGTTTTGATTCCACCCAGCGGGAAGAAGTGGACGTGGGAGATGTTGAAATCAGGGTTCGCAGCTTTGTGCGCCGCAAGCTCAGTCAGAACTTCCGTAGGCTCGTAGGGCATGAGCAGCTTGGTCACGTCCATCGCGCGTTTTTGCAGCACTTTGAGCGAGGGGCCGACACCGCAAGCAATGGCGAATTTGATTAAGGTTTGCAGCTTGGCCGGACCCGCAATGCCGATGTGCACGGGCAGCGTGATGCCCGCCTGCGCGAGGCTGTCGGCCCATGCGATGATCGGCTTTGCCTCAAACGCAAACTGGGTCGCAATTGCCATTTTCGCATCGGTGCGGGTTTGGAAATCGTTTTTCCAACGCAGCGCTGCATCGACATTGGCAGTGCCTCTGGCATCAATATCTCGGTTGCCCTCAGGATGGCCCGCCACATGCAGATGTTTAAATCCTGCAGCGTCAAACAACCCCGTCTCCAACAGCTGCATACTGTCGCTGAAATCGCCATGGGGCTTTTCTACACCACCGGCCAGTAACAGCGCCTGGTCCACATCCGCCTCGCCCTGATAGCGGGCTATCCAGTCTGCCAACGTGGCACGGTCCTTGATGATGCGCGCAGGGAAATGCGGCATGACCTTATATCCATCCTTGTTCAGGCGCACGGCAGTGGCGATCATATCCTCGATGGGCGTGCCCTCGATATGCGCAATGTAGACGCGGGTACCTGCGGGCAAGAGGGGACGGAAATCCTCGACCTTCTCGGCGGTGCGCGGCATCACTTCGATCGAGAAGTCCTGCAAGAAGCTCTCGATCTGTGGGTTTACCTTATCGGTGGGCTGTTCTTTTTTGCGAAAATTCAGCAATGCCATCGGCTGGCTCCTTAAAGTATCAAAGCGGTGGAGCTAGGCCCAACCATCGTTTGCAATCAGCGTCTTAATGCGATCACGGTCATATTCGGCATCCAGACGCGCAGCCTCGGCATCGGCCACAGCGGCATCATCGCCCTCGATTGTGACGGGATCAGCTTTGCGCCATTCGGCGAGATAGGTGTCGGTATCCTCCGCGCCCACTTTCATGGCGGCGCGGTCAATGGCCTGCTCGAACCGTTCTGGCAAAATACGTTTTTCACCGCGGCGGCCTTTGCCGACAATGACTTGTGCAGGAATATCCCGCCAATAAACGATCACAACTTGCGCCATACGCGATTCCTCCCGAACCGATGTTACTTGCTCTCTCTAGCGGATGGACCGCGACCTGCGGCTGTCGTTTTCGACAATCGCAGGTTCATCCGCGACCTACCGCTACACGGTTCCGCGACACAGGGCGAGGCGCCGCAACCATCATAATTCGCATCAACATCTTGAGCTTGTCTAAAAATACGCTGACTGCGGTGCCAAGGACGCTTGCGCCCGTGCAGTGCTGGCCGTATCCTATGGCTAACTCGTAATGAAAGGCGCATGTCATGGCGCCAAAGCGCTCCAAAGGTGCGGGTGCGCTCGAACGTAAACCATCGACGGCTCTGAGCCCCGCGCCAGTTTCGTCCAGATCGAACGACCTCTATGCGGCCCTAGATCTGGGCACAAATAGCTGTCGCATGTTGATCGCTCAGCCGAAAGGCGGGGGATTTCATGTGGTGGATAGTTTCTCGAAGTCTGTGCAATTGGGCGCAGGGCTTGAGAAAACCGGGCGATTGTCGCGCGGATCAATGGCGCGCACCATACAGGCATTGCGCATATGCCAACAAAAACTCCGCCGCAATAAAGTTAACAAGATGCGCCTTGTTGCCACGGAGGCCTGCCGCCGTGCGTCTAATGGTGACGAGTTTATGCACCGCATCACCCGCGAGACGGGGCTGCGCCTTGAGATAATAGCGCCCGAGCAGGAGGCGCAGCTTGCCGTGATCTCCTGTGCGCCGCTCGTCAGCCGCAAGACGGAGAATCTGTTGGTGGTGGACATCGGCGGCGGCTCAACCGAGCTGGTCTGGATTGATATTTCCGGTGTTCCGAAAAAGGATCGCGCGCAATCCATCATGCGGCTGCACAACGGATTTGTTCAAGCTGTGACGGATATTCCCGCGGCGAAGGTTGTTGACTGGATCAGTGTCCCACTTGGCGTGGCGACCCTGCGCGACCAGTTCTCCGATGTTGAGGATGATGCGGCGCGGTTCGCACTGATGAGCTGGTTCTTTGAAGAGAACCTCGCCGACTTCACGCCCTACCAATCGGCACAGGCGCAGGAGCGGTTTCAGATTGTCGGCACTTCGGGTACAGTGACAACCGTTGCCGCCAGTCACCTCGGCCTGCGCCGTTATGACCGGTCCAAAGTGGACGGGATCAGCATGAGCACCGAACAAATCGACAAGGTCATTCATCACTATCTGGCGATGGGGCCAGAAGGCAGGCGGATTGATCCGTGTATCGGCAATGACCGCTCCGCACTCATCATGTCGGGGGCGGCGATTTTGCAGGCGCTTATGCGCTGCTGGCCCACGGACCGCCTAAGCGTTGCGGATCGCGGTCTGCGCGAAGGTCTGTTATACGCACAAATGAGCGCGGACGGCGTGCTCGAAGAAGGAACATTCTGATGGGCAAGACGCCGACAGGTAAGAACACGACCAAAAACACATCGGGTCGCGGACAGCGTGACCTGAAGGTGAAGGTCAAGTCCGCACGCGGGCGCAAACTCAGCTCGACCCGTTGGTTGCAGCGCCAGTTAAACGATCCCTATGTGAAGCGCGCCAAGGCCGAAGGCTATCGCGGGCGCGCGGCGTTCAAGATCATGGAGCTGGATGACAAATACCGCTTCCTGGTTCCCGGTGCGCGGATTGTCGATTTGGGGGCAGCGCCGGGTGGTTGGTGTCAGGTCGCGGTCAAACGCTCCAACATTCTGGGCGAGAAGAGCGGTAAGGCGAAGGGCACCATTCTGGCCATCGACTTGCAGGAGATGGAGCCGATTGCAGGTTGCGAGATTTATCAGCTCGACTTTATGGAGGATGATGCGGACGTCACAGTTAAAAACTGGTTAGGCGGAAACGCCGACGTTGTGATGTCGGATATGGCGGCGTCCTCGTCTGGGCACAAGCAGACTGACCACAACCGCATTATCGCGCTGTGCGAAGCCGCAGCTTATTTCGCATTCGACGTATTGGAAGAAGGCGGGACTTTTATCGCCAAGACGCTCGCCGGCGGGGCCGAGGGCGATCTGCAAAAGCTGCTCAAACAGCGCTTCACCAAAGTCTCGAACTTTAAACCACCGTCAAGCCGTCAGGACAGCTCTGAGAAGTTTGTCGTAGCGCTTGGCTTCAAAGGCCCAATTGAGGGCAACTAAACTTTTCCATTTTCCTGCGGAAACGAGACTAATCTTTACACACGTAAAGAAATGGGCCACCGTCAATCTGCGCTGACCATTCGGTCGGGACTTACGCGCAAAGGGATTAAGTTAGTCACCATGACAAAACCCAAGATCAAGACGATGGAGCAACTCTCCGCTGCGATTGGCGTATCGCGCCCTACCTTGTCACGGTACTTCCAAAGCCCCGACAGCGTGCGCGGCTCCACATCGGAGAAAATCCGCTTGGGGCTGGAACAGGTGGAGTATGTTCCCAACTTCTTTGCCACGCGGATGAACCGTAAGACGAGTGGTATGATCGGCGTGATCATTCCCTATCTCAATGATCTCTTCTTTACCAAACTTCTGGAATCAATTGAGATCGCAGCGATGGAGCAGGGGCTCAGCGTTATGACAAAATGCTCCCATTCTGACCCAGTGATTGAGGCGCGCGCTGTTGAAACCTTCATGCAGATGAATGTCGATGGGGCGCTAGTGGTGCCGTTGGGCAATCAAAGTGATCGCGCCACGTATAGCAGGCTGCAGGCGCGCTTGCCATTCGTCATGGTGGATTCGCGTCCCGAAACGATGCCGGATGTGGATTACGTTGGTACAAATCACCTTCAAAGTACTGGATTAATTACAAAATACCTGTGCCGTGTAGGTAAGCCCCCCGTATTCCTTGCAATGCCTCGGGTGAACTTTAACGCGGTGGAGCGTGAAAATGCTTACATCAAACAAATGCAGGAACTTGGATTTGAGCCTGAAATAATTGGCACAGAGCTACTGCATGAGGATTGGCTGTATGAAGCGCATGGCGAAGCAGTCATGGATCAATATTTCTCGCGTGGCGCCTACACGGATAGGTCGATTCTGTGTGCAAATGACCGTGTCGGGATCGGCGCCCTTCGCGCTGCATCGCGGCATGGCCTGACGCCGGGCCGGCAGAATGAGGGCGGCTTGCGGATCGCGGGTCATGATGATTATCCGCTATGCCCCTTCACAACGCCCGCGCTCACCACGGTTGCACAAGATTTCGACGCAATCGGAAAAGCGTCTGTTTCCAGACTAATCCAGCTAATGAGCACCGGCGGACAGAGTGGTGCACCACAAATCCAGCTGATGGAAGGCGTATTGAAGTTGCGCGAGTCCGCCTAAGCCGCAATCTCCGCAAATCACTCACGCCGCAACGCAGCAATTTGGGCCGCAAAAATTAGTGTTGACGCAAGCATCTCTCCCGTTCAATCTTTACCCATGTAAAAAATGGGAGGGCAAATAATATGTCTATGAAACACACACTGCTGAACACCGCTGTCGGTTTCGGTTTGGTGGCATCGCTGGCAAGTGCCGCGGCCGCAGAAGAGCTGACAATTGCTACGGTAAATAACGGCGACATGATCCGCATGCAGGGTCTCACCGCTGACTTCACCGAGAAGACTGGCCACACTGTCGAGTGGGTCACACTTGAAGAGAATGTCCTGCGCCAGCGCGTGACGACGGACATTACCACCAAAGGTGGCTCTTTCGACATCATGACAATCGGCATGTACGAGACACCAATCTGGGCCAAAAACGGCTGGCTGGTGCCAATGGACAATCTGTCCGCCGAATACAACATCGACGACATCCTGCCCGCCATGCGCAACGGCCTGTCCTATGAAGGTACTATGTATGCCGCACCGTTTTACGGCGAATCCTCCATGGTCATGTACCGCACAGACCTGATGGAAAAAGCAGGCATGGAAATGCCCGAAGCACCCACGTGGGACTTCATCCGCGATGCGGCCGCTGCCATGACCGACCGCGACGCCGAAATCAACGGTATCTGCCTGCGCGGTAAAGCTGGGTGGGGTGAGGGCGGTGCCGTTATCACAGCTATGTCCAACTCCTTTGGCGCACGCTGGTTTGACGCGGACTGGAACCCACAGTTCGATTCCGAGCAGTGGGCAAACACGCTCAACTTCTACAAGGGCATGATGGACGCTTCCGGCCCATCAGGTTACGCGACAAACGGGTTCAACGAAAACCTATCGTTGTTCCAGCAAGGCAAATGCGGCATGTGGATCGACGCAACGGTTGCGGCATCCTTTGTGACCAACCCCAAGGATAGCACAGTTGCAGACAGCGTTGGATTTGCGCTCGCACCTGACAACGGTTTGGGCAAACGCTCCAACTGGCTCTGGGCTTGGGCACTTGCCATTCCTGCAGGCACCCAAAATCAAGAAGCAGCTCAGCAGTTCATCGAGTGGGCGACTGGCACAGACTACATCGAGCTTGTTGCAGCAAACGAGGGTTGGGCAAACGTGCCTCCAGGCGCGCGTACATCGCTCTACGAGAACCCGAACTACAAAGAGGTTCCTTTCGCACAGATGACACTCGACTCGATCCTTTCTGCTGATCCGACAAACCCGACTGTCGAGGAAGTGCCCTATGTCGGTATCCAGTTCGCAGCCATCCCCGAGTTTGCGGGCATTGCAACAGACGTAAGCCAAGAGTTCTCCGCAGCCTATGCAGGTCAGCAAACTGTTGAGGAGGCATTGGAAAAAGCGCAAGCGATCACAAATGACGCGATGGAAGCTGCTGGCTACAAGTAAGCCTTAGCAATCAAATTCGAGGGCGGCGGTTGATTTGCCGCCCTTAACTGTAAGCCACTATCTCTCAAATTTGACATCTGCGATGGACTGCTCATCGCCCAACAAGGTGTATCCCAATGGCCACCAAAGCATCCCGATCCGCCGCACGGTTGATGATGGCACCCGCAGTGATCTTGCTTTTGGGCTGGATGCTGGTGCCTCTCACCATGACACTATGGTTCTCGTTCCGCAAATATCTGCCGCTGCGCGGCGGCGATCTGGGATGGGCAGGTTTTGACAACTATACCCGCTTTATTACGTCCAGCGCGTTCTGGCCCAGTATTCAGGCGACCCTGATTGTTGTAGGATCCGTGCTGGTCATCACCATCTGCCTTGGCATTCTGCTTGCGATCCTGCTGGACCAGCCGATGTGGGGGCAGGGCGTTGTGCGCATCCTTGTGATTGCCCCGTTCTTTGTGATGCCCACCGTATCCGCGCTGGTGTGGAAAAACATGTTTATGGACCCCAACAGCGGGCTGTTTGCGTATTTATGGAAATTCTTTGGCGCGGAGCCTG
>RCNE010001142.1_pt1 | contig 14535 bp, 15 predicted proteins | sample 2041361 | NCBI WGS metagenome assembly RCNE01 (sample SAMN09708229, study PRJNA481090) | Marine sediment metagenome, whole genome shotgun sequencing project.
GCGCCGCCAGACGCCGTGATAATCACCCGTTCAACCGCCGCCATATGTTCGCCAACCAGCGCCTGAAACACTGCCGAATGTTCACTATCTACTGGTAAAACCGTCGCACCATGTGCCTTGGCGCGACCCAATAACAACGGCCCGGCTGTCACCAGAGATTCCTTATTTGCCAATGCCAACGTGGTGCCGTGCGACAACGCCTCTAAGCCCGGAACCAACCCAGCTACACCGACAATTGCAGAAAGCGCCCAATCAACAGGGCGCGCAGCAGCCTGCGCAATTGCGGCATCACCCGCGGCGACCTCAACATCAGTATCTGCCAGTAAGTTCTTTAATTCATTATAACATTCAGGATGACAGGTAACCGCAATTTCAGCCCGCAGCGCTCGCGCGTCTTGCGCCAATTGGGCAACATTGCGCCCTCCCGTCAATGCCACGACGTCGTAGGCGTCTGGCTCGCGGGCGACCAGATCCAGTGCGCTTTGACCGATCGACCCTGTTGCTCCGAAAACCGATATTCGCCTCAAAAGACGACCCCAGGCACATCCACGATGTCCGCAACAATGATCAAAAACAGCGACGCGCCCAACAATGCATCAAAACGGTCAAACAATCCGCCATGCCCCGGGATCAAGGTCGAGCTGTCCTTGACACCCATCCGTCGTTTCAGCGCGCTTTCGGCGATATCACCCATCTGCCCTGCAAAGCTAAGCACCATCGAAATCACGATGATCCAAAGGCCCGCATCGGTGAATAGCGTAAAGATAAAGCCTACCAAAGCGGCGCCAATCCAACCGGCAGCGGTGCCGCTCCATGTCTTTTTAGGGCTGATTTTGGGCCAAAATTTTGGACCACCAAATGCTTTGCCAGCAAAGTAGCCAAAGATGTCCGTTACAATCACGACAGACATCAGCCATAAAAGCCAAGTAAAGCCATAGTCATCGCGAAAATGCACCAACCCCCAACCAGCCAGTTGGATGCCCAATGCAAATATAAAGAACGTCTTGATCTCGGTCTTAAGTTGGGTCGCACCTATCAGTGGCACAACCAAAAACAACAGCATACCCAACAGTGTACCTTCGGCCAGTTGGCCAGACATCACCGATGCAACGAGGGCCGCCAAAAGCATGCCTTTTGTCGGCTCATCTGGGCGGATCATCATCCACAATTCCCAGACCATCACAGCAGTGACAAACACCACTAACATCTGGAACCAGACACCGCCCAAAATCACGCCAACGGCGCCAACGGCCACCATAGCAGCGCTTGATATCAGGCGAACGGTTAAGTCATCCCACTTTGCAGGAGGTTGCGTTGATTGTGTCATTTAGGCCCTCACTGCACCAAAGCGGCGGTCACGTTTTCCGTAGTTTTCCAATATCTTAGCGAACTCTGCTGCGGTAAAATCAGGCCAAAGCGTATCGACAAATTCATATTCTGCATAGGCGGATTGCCACAACAGAAAATTCGAAATACGTGCTTCGCCGCTGGTCCGAATGACCAAATCGGGATCAGGCAAAACATGTGTATCGAGGAAGCTAGCAAGCTTTTCGGCATCGACATCCTTATGGTCCAAACGGCCCTGTGCGACCTCAAAGGCTAATCGTTGGGCGGCACGTGTGACTTCGTCGCGGCCACCGTAATTCAAGGCGACTGTCAAATGCACAAGGTCATTTTCGGCGGTGCGCAATTCCAATTCATCCATCAACTTGACCAGCTTGTCGTCCAAACGAACGCGATCACCGATAAAGCGCACGCAAACACCGCTTGAAAACAGCTCGTTTGCCTCGCGTTCAAGATATCTGCGAAACAGGCTCATAAGACCCGTAACCTCAGTCTGCGTGCGTTTCCAATTCTCGGTCGAAAATGCGAATATTGTCAGATATTTGACACCCAATTCAGGGCAAGCCGCCACGATCTCGCGAACACGCTTTGCTCCGGCATGATGTCCGAACAGACGCGGCCGACCTCGCTGCTGCGCCCACCGCCCATTACCATCCATAATGATAGCCACATGAGCTGGGGCAGTTCTGGCGTCGGCGTCCTTGGGCATAGTTGCCCCTTCTCTGCTCGGGTTGCGTGGATCAGACCTGCATGATCTCGGCTTGTTTGGTCTCGACTGTGTCATCGACAAGCTTGATATGAGCGTCGGTCACTTCCTGCACTGCGGCTTCCCAGAACTTTTGATCGTCCTCGCCCATGCCGTCGGCTTTGCCCTTTTTGATCTGGTCCATGCCATCACGGCGCAGGTTCCGGATCGAAACGCGAGAACTCTCGCCGTATTGCCCTGCGACTTTAGTCAATTCGCGGCGACGTTCTTCGTTCAACTCTGGGATTGGCAACATAATGATCGTGCCATTTAGTTGAGGATTGATCCCCAAGCCACTCTCGCGAATGGCTTTTTCAACTTTTCCGACCAACCCTTTGTCCCAAACATTGATCGTAACCATCCGCGGCTCGGGTACGTTCACAGTACCCACTTGGTTGATCGGCGTCATGGACCCATATGCATCCACCATCACCGGTTCCAACATAGAGCCAGAGGCACGGCCAGTGCGCAACGACGCAAGCTCAACGCGCAAATTGGCAATTGCGCCTTCCATGCGGCGGGTCAGATCATCGGTATCTAGTTCAAAATCGTCAGCCATTGTTCTTTGCTCTTCCTCATCTCGGCCTTACGGCCCGTCATTTTCTTTGTTTTAGGCCAAAGGGATGCACTTGTATAGCCAACACCCCAGCCGCCTTCTTCCGAGCGGAAATATCCCGGGGCGTTTGAGGGGCAGCGCCCCTCATCCCAAAAGAATCTAATCTTTCACCACGGTATATGTGCCCTCGCCAGCCAAAATACCGCGAAAGCCGCCCTCGTGATCAAGTGAAAACACGATGATCGGCAGGTGATTGTCACGGGCCAGCGCAATCGCGCTGGCGTCCATCACCCCAAGATGCTTTTGCAACACCTCGTCATAGCTTACCTCGTCGTAACGAACGGCATCAGCATGCTTTGCCGGGTCCTTGTCATAAACACCATCAACTTTAGTGCCTTTGAAAATCGCCTCGCAGGCCATTTCATTGGCGCGCAGGGTCGCGGCAGTATCAGTTGTAAAATAAGGGTTGCCAGTACCAGCCGCAAAAATACAAACGCGCTTTTTCTCAAGGTGACGGACAGCACGGCGGCGAATATAAGGCTCGGCCACTTCATTCATGGTGATCGCGGAAATTACGCGGGTATGAATATTCAATTCTTCCAATGCAGATTGCATCGCCAACGCGTTCATGACGGTGGCCAGCATGCCCATATAGTCGGCTGTCGTGCGTTCCATCCCTTGGGCGGACCCTTGCAAGCCCCGAAAGATATTGCCGCCACCGATAACCATGCAAATTTCGACGCCCATATCGTGGACTGATTTCACTTCGCGCGCGATACGCTGCACTGTTGGCGGATGCAGCCCAAAGGCCGTGTCGCCCATCAGCGCCTCACCCGAGATCTTAAGCATTACCCGTTTATATGCCGTTTTTCCGGTCGCGGTCATGGTGATCCCCTTTGTGCCATTGCTTAGCGCGCAAAATGTCGCAAAAATCGGACAGATTCAATGGCGTTCGGCGAGAATAGCCCAGATAAGCAGACCGCTTCACTGATTGGCGCAGGTCAGGTAAAGCTGATCGCGTATAACAACTGTCTGGCCTCTAATGTCCGCTATCACAATCACTCCTGATACGCCTGTTTTGATTGCAGGCCCGACTGCATCGGGGAAATCTGCGCTGGCACTGCATATCGCGCAGAACCAAGGCGGCGTCATCGTCAATGCCGACGCCATGCAGGTCTTTGATGGCTGGCGCATTCTAACGGCACGGCCTGATGAAGCTGACGTAAGCGCGGCAGAGCATGCACTTTACGGGCATGTTCCTTTCAACGCGCCCTACTCTGTCGGGCATTGGCTGCGTGACGTCACACCCTATCTGACGGGCGAAAAGCGACCGATCATTGTGGGTGGAACGGGTCTAAACTTCAACGCGCTGACCCGTGGGCTGGCAGATATCCCGGCCACACCGGCACCAATCCGCGCCATGGCGAACGAAATCAGCCTTGTTGATCTTTTAGGCGACCTTGACCCCGATACCAGCGCGCGGATCGATACCCAAAACCGCGTCCGCGTCCAGCGCGCGTGGGAGGTGCAGCGCGCCACGGGTCAAACGCTGGCAAGCTGGCAAGACGCAACACCACCACCACTTTTGGACCCAAAAAACGCGGTTTGCATCACGATGGACGCGCCGAAAGAATGGCTGAACACACGCATCGCACATCGCTTTGATCTTATGCTCGCACAAGGCGCGCTGGACGAGGCCCGCGCGATGTTGCCCAGCTGGAACCCAGATTATCTGTCCTCAAAGGCCATTGGCGCACCAGAGCTTATCGCGCATCTGCAAGGTCACATGACCCTAGACGCAGCCCGCGAGGCGGCGATTATCGCATCGCGTCAATATGCCAAGCGTCAACGCACTTGGTTTCGCGCTCGTCACAAAGACTGGCAGCAAGTTCCCGCCGATCGGCCTGACTTATGTGCAACACTACGCCTAGCTGATGCGGCAGCGGATTGATTCCAAACGGCTTTCTGCGCAGAATCAGTGAAAAATACATCGAGGCTCGTTGATGAACATGATGAACACACCCCTCCCCGCGCTCGCGCTGGCGTCCATCACCCATGGCGGAAACACGGGGCGTTGGCGCACCGAAGCCATGCGCAGTCACGCGACCGCACGCCTGATCCGGATCGGCAAAGGACAGGGGCGGATAACCGTCGCAGGTCTGACCAATGGGTATGGGCCAAACAACATTATCTATATCCCCCCCCACACAATGTACGGGATGGAAGTTGGCCCCACAGTTTATGCGCAAAGCCTGACAATTCCTGATGCAACGGGCTGGCCTGAAGACCCTTTTCATTTGCGTCTGCTGGATGTTGACCCACAAAAAGAGCTGGTCACTTTTATCGAAGCGATCGAGCGCGAATTGCAGCCGGGCCGTGATCCGCGCGCTGCGGCGTGCTATTTCGGATTGCTAACGATTTTTGTCGAACGCCAACTTAAGGCACGCGACCCTGCGACTATCGATGTGCGCCGCGCTTCTGCGGCGGCTAAGCTTGTGGCGCGTTATACCGCAATGATTGCGCAAGACTTCCACTCTGACCGCGGCGTGGCAGAGTTCTCTGCCGCACTTGGCGTCACCCCCACACATCTGACGCGCTGTTGCCGCAAGACTTGTGGACGGTCCGCTTTGGGGCTGCTGAATGACCGAATCCATTACGAAGCCTGTGTGCTACTTAAGGAAACGGCGACCCCGATTCAGGGGATTGCGCAGTCGCTGGGGTTTCAATCGCCTGCATACTTCACCCGCAGCTTTCAGGAGAAGTCAGGTCAGACGCCGTCAGACTTTCGGGGTAAATCAAAAGCCCGACTACGCGCATAGAACAGCGGGCATGCTGCATTGCAGCATAAAAGCGCTTTGGAAATTTCACAAAAATGTCCGTTTCCGACACCCAACGTGTCGTAAACGTGATACAATTTACCATTGCGGCTGTTGACGCGGGACCAAAAATTGTGCCGTATGGCCGTTGGACGGGTAGCGCACCAAAAGCATTGGAAGAATGCGGCGCAACTAAAATCCGAAAAATGAACGTCTCATAGGGAGAAATGAATGACGCATTCACAAAACACGATCCACCCAGCAGCGCTGATGTACGCCAAAGAAGAAAAGGCTGGCCAACTAAGCCGCCGTGAATTCATGGCACGTACGACCGCATTGGGTGTTACCGCGACCGCAGCCTATGCGCTGATCGGTGCGGCAGCCCCTGCACACGCAGCAGGTCACGCCAAGCAAGGCGGCACGATCCGCATGCAGATGGAAGTTCGGGCTCTGAAAGATCCACGCACATACGACTGGACGCAGATCGCGTTCTTCTCGCATGGTTGGCTTGAGTATCTCGTAGAATACAACAACGATGGTTCCTTCGCGCCAATGCTGCTCGAGAGCTGGGACGTCAACGCAGACGCGACAACTTACACTTTGAATGTCCGTAAGGGCGTCAAGTGGAACGACGGCAGCGACTTTACTGCAGAAGATGTTGCACGCAACATCGCTGGCTGGTGTGACAAGAACATGGAAGGCAATTCCATGGCTGGCCGTTTCGCGATTCTGATCGACGAAGAAACCGGTATGGCCGTTGATGGCGGCATCGAAGTTGTTGACGCATCCACCGTACGCTTGAACCTGCCAGGTTCTGACATCTCGCTGATTGCGGGCATGGCTGACTATCCTGCGGCGATTGTACCTGCTGAATTCGATGCCGAAAACATGACCGGCAATGCTGTTGGTACCGGTCCTTACCTTCCAGAGAGCCTTGAGGTTGGTGTGAAAGCCGTTCTCGTGCGCAACGAAGGTCATGATTGGTGGGGCTACGCGGCAGGCAAAGGCGCATACCTCGACCGCATCGAATACATCGATTACGGCACAGATCCATCCGCTTGGGTGGCTGCAGCAGCATCAGACGAAGTTGACATTTTCTATGAAACTGTTGGCGACTTTGTTGAAGTTGTCGAAGGTATCGGCTGGGAGCGTTCAGAGATCGCATCTGCGGCAACCATTGTTATTCGTCCAAACCAATTGGCCGAAGTTGATGGCATGAAGCCTTACGCTGACAAGCGTGTACGTCAGGCGATTGCTATGGCTGTTGATAACGCGGTTTGTCTTGAGCTGGGTTATTCCAACCTTGGTCAAGTTGCGCGCAACCAGCACGTCGGTCCGATGCACCCTGCTTGGGCAGATGTACCTGGCATGCCGTTTGATCCAGAAGGCGCGCTTGCCTTGCTGACCGAAGCTGGCATGGCTGACTTCGAGATGGAAATCGTGTCGATTGACGATGACTGGCGCAAGAACACAACTGACGCGGTTGCTGCCCAGTTGCGTGACGCTGGTTTCAACATCAAGCGGACAATCATCCCGGGTTCGACCTTCTGGAACGATTGGACAAAGTATCCGTTCTCATCCACGAACTGGAACCACCGTCCACTGGACACGCAGATCCTTGGTCTGGCTTACCGTTCTGGTGAAGCATGGAACGAATCCGGCTTTGCAAACGCCGAGTTCGACGCACTTCTGGCCGAAGCCAACGCAATCGCGGATGCAGATGCACGCCGTGTTGTAATGGCCAAGCTGCAGGCGATCATGACCGACGAAGGTGTGACGATCCAGCCATATTGGCGTTCGCTCTATCGCCATGCCAAGCCAGGCATTGTTGGTTGGGATCAGCACATCGCGTACCTCCCGCAAATGTATAAAGTCGCTTTCGCGGCTTAACAAAAAAAGGGCCGCTCCAGAAATGGGGCGGCCTTTTCTGCTATCGGATGTGGATCGTTGGAAAACCAAAGGCCACAATAACGCACGAAAAGTCAGGCAACGTCCTGACGTAGCTCACCGACAGGGGCCTTTATGGGACTGTTTATTCTGCGCCGTCTTGGGGTTATGATCCTCACGGCTCTATGCCTGACATTTATTGTGTTCTGGCTTACCAATCTTACACCAAACCTCGAAAAACTCGCCAAAACCCAAGGCAACGCCCGCATGTCGGACGAAGCTGTGGTCAGCTGGCTCGATAATCGTGGTTATTCACAAGCGTTGCCCGTCAAATACGGCCAATGGTTGGGCGTCCTGCCCGGCTATGTGATCGAAGGCGTCGACGGAGACGTTCGCGCCCGCTGTACCGAACCCGGTCAAGCGGTCGAGGACGCGTCGAAGTTTTGTGGCATCTTGCAAGGTGACTGGGGCTTTTCGACAGTCTTTAAGGATGATGTGTCCTCCATTGTTGCCACACGGTTAGGGCTGACAGGGAAACTGATGTTCTGGGTCATGGTGGTGATGATCCCCGGCGCGTTGATCTTAGGTGTGCTTGCGGGCATGCGCGAAGGGTCTCGCACCGACCGCAGCCTTTCAACGGTGTCGATCATTTCAACGGCTACACCGGAATATGTATCAGGTGTTGTCTTTATCTCGGTCTTTGCGACCGCGACATTCGGGATGCAGTGGTTCAAAGGAACCGCGACCTCGGCGATGGAAGACGCAACCTTTGAGAACTTCTTTCTGCCGGTCATGACCATCGCCTTGTACGGCATGGGCTACATCGCGCGGATGACACGGGCATCAATGACGGAAGTCATGACCGCCCAGTATATTCGCACGGCGCGCCTAAAGGGTGTGAGCTTTCCCAAGATCGTTCTCAAACACGCATTGCGCAACGCATTGATCGCACCGTTTACGGTGATCATGCTGCAGTTCCCGTGGCTTTTGAACGGCGTCGTCATCGTAGAGACTTTGTTTAACTACAAAGGCTTTGGTTGGGTGCTGGTGCAAGCCGCAGGTAATAACGACATCGAATTGCTACTTGGTGTCTCAATCGTTTCCGTCTTCGTGGTTTTGATCACACAGCTGATTTCTGACATCGGTTATGTGTTCTTGAACCCACGCATTCGCATATCTTAAAGGGAGGATCAGGACATGGACGCTTTAACATGGACCGGTAGCCTCGGCACCATCCTCAACCCCGCTTTGACAATTCTGGTGGCCTTGCTAGCCATCGCGATTGTCGCCCAACTGGTGCTCGGCCTCTTTGCCGCGCCAATGACCCTGCAATCAAACGCCGACGGCACACTGCAAGCACGTGGTGGCCCCTTGGGCGCATCAGAGACAGCCGCGAAGTACCTGTTTATGGCAACCGTCGCTGTGGTCATCGCATATATCGTCGTCCCACTTGTGATGCCCTACGGCAGCGCAGGGATCATCGGTGAAATGTCGCGACGGTTCTTGCCGGTTTGGATTGCACTGATTGTCTTGTACGGGGTCTCGATCCTCTACAAACGCAAGCTTGGCCTTTATGGCAAGCTGTTTGACAGCACTGTCGGCATGATCGGTTTCGGCCTCGTGATGTTCTGGGTATTTACCGCAATTTTTGTCGGCCTGTTCGATTTGATCGCGACCCACGACTATCTGTCACAAGTTTCGGGACTGAAGAACAAAGTTCCGGGCGTGCCCGTTCCAGACGGCACCGATGGGGCTATCCCGCATTACCTTTTGGGTGGCGACAACCTTGCGCGCGATATCTTTAGCCGCGTTGTGACCGGATCGGTCTTCGTGATCTCGATTGCACCATTGGCCACGATCTTTGCCTTCATGGTCGGTATTACACTGGGCCTGCCTGCAGGTTTCTACGGCGGCAAACTTGATACGTTCTTGTCCTTCGTGGCGAACTTGATCTTGGCCTTTCCTGTGATCTTGCTGTTCTATCTTCTGGTCACGCCAGAGATCGTCGAAACGGGTATCCCATCCTATATGGCTGCGTTCTTGTTCATCTTCCCGCTGATCTTTTTCGGTGTGCTGCTGAACTCGCGTTTTTATACCCAGCCTGCCAAACGCAATATGATCTTGGCACCTGTCTTGGGCGGTTTGGGTTGGCTTTATCTTTCAGTGATCAACCAAAAAGGCACCGTCATCGACTTCTTGCCCGGATGGTTCGACCTGTTTGATATCGATATCCTTGTGGTCTTCGTGTCTGTTGTCTTTGTAAACGCACCTACAGTGTTTCGTATTGTACGTGGTCTAACACTCGACCTGCGCACACGCGATTATGTCGCTGCTGCGCAAACCCGTGGCGAAGGCGCTTGGTACATCATGCTTTGGGAAATCTTGCCCAACGCACGTGGTCCACTGATCGTCGATTTCTGTCTGCGGATTGGTTACACCACCATCCTGCTGGGAACCTTGGGTTTCTTTGGCTTGGGACTTTCATCCGAAAGCCCCGATTGGGGAACAACGATCAACGAAGGCCGCAAGCTTTTGCTGATCTACGTACACCCTGCCCTGCCACCAGCGGCCGCCTTGCTGAGCCTTGTTTTGGGTCTCAACTTGCTGGCTGATGGTCTGCGCGAAGAGAGCTTGAAAGACTAAACATCGCGGGCTCCGCATGTAGCGGGGCCTGACGTGATGCCGGTCGATAGACTGGCCCCCAAAAGGGATAATAGAATGACTGAACAACCCATCCTCGAGATCGACAAGCTTTCGATTTCCTTCTTCACCCGCCTGCGCGAAATTCCTGCTGTGATGGATTTTTCCGCAAAGATTATGCCCGGTGAGGCGCTTGGCCTTGTTGGCGAATCTGGCTGCGGTAAATCCACCGTCGCCCTTGGTGTGATGCAAGACCTTGGCGTGAACGGCCGCATCGTCGGCGGCTCGATCAAATTCAAAGGCCGCGACTTGTGCGAGATGTCGCCAGAAGAATTGCGCTCTGTGCGCGGTTCCGAAATTGCGATGATTTATCAAGAGCCTATGGCGTCGCTGAACCCCGCCATGAAAATCGGCAAACAGCTGATGGAAGTGCCAATGATCCACGAAGGGGTCAGCGAAAAAGAAGCCTACGCACGTGCGTTAGAAGTCGTCACCGACGTCAAACTGCCCGATCCAAAACGGATGCTGAATAGCTATCCACACCAGCTTTCTGGTGGCCAACAACAGCGCATCGTGATCGCGATGGCGCTGATGTCGAAGCCGTCTTTGTTGATCTTGGACGAACCCACGACAGCGCTTGATGTTACGGTCGAAGCTGCCGTAGTCGAACTGGTTAAGGACCTTGGCAAAAAATACGGCACTTCGATGCTGTTCATCAGCCACAATCTGGGCTTGGTCCTCGAGACATGCGACCGGATTTGCGTCATGTACTCTGGTGAAGCGGTCGAACGCGGCTCAATCGAAGACGTCTTTGATAAAATGCAGCATCCTTACACGCAGGCGCTATTTCGGTCGATTCCCCTGCCCGGTGCAGATAAAAACGCCCGTCCTTTGGTCGCGATCCCAGGAAACTTTCCGCTTCCGCATGAACGCCCGCAAGGCTGTAACTTCGGCCCACGTTGCGATTATTTCGAACCTGGCCGCTGCGACGCTGGCTTTGTCCCTATGGATGCGGTTGCCGACAATGACCGACATCAATCACGCTGTGTGAAGTTCAATGAAATCGACTGGCACGCTCCCATTCAGCTAGGCGAACAGAAAGAAAAGCCCGAACCGGGTGAGGTCGTTCTGAAAATTGACAACCTCAAAAAATACTATGAGGTCGCAGCGAATGCGCTGTTTGGCGGCGGCGATAAGAAAGTCGTCAAAGCCAATGAGACCCTCAGTTTTGAAGCGCGCGAAAGCGAAACGCTGGCCATCGTGGGCGAATCCGGTTGCGGAAAATCCACCTTTGCCAAGGTTCTGATGGGGCTAGAGACCGCAACAGAAGGTGAAATCCTTCTCGATAACAAACCCATCGGCAATATCGCCATCGAAGATCGCGATACCAAAACCATCGCGGACATCCAGATGGTGTTCCAAAACCCATTCGACACGTTGAACCCGTCTATGACAGTAGGTCGCCAGATCGTCCGTGCGCTGGAAATTTTCGGCATCGGTAACAACGATACAGAACGCCGAGACCGCATGTTGACCCTGCTTGATCTGGTGAAACTGCCGCGTGAGTTTGCAGACCGCATGCCGCGCCAACTTTCGGGTGGTCAAAAGCAACGTGTTGGTATTGCGCGCGCTTTTGCGGGTGATGCACGCATTGTTGTGGCTGACGAACCTGTCTCAGCACTGGACGTGTCTGTACAGGCCGCCGTTACCGATCTGTTGATGGAAATCCAGCGCGAACATAAAACCACGTTGCTGTTCATCAGCCATGATCTGTCGATCGTGCGCTATCTATCAGACCGCGTCATGGTGATGTATCTGGGCCATGTGGTTGAATTGGGCAGCACCGATCAGGTCTTCTCGCCGCCATACCACCCCTACACAGAGGCCTTGCTGTCAGCGGTTCCGATCGCGGACACGAAGGTCAAGAAAAAGCACATCGTGCTTGAGGGCGACATTCCATCCGCAATGAACCCGCCCAGCGGTTGCCCCTTCCAGACACGGTGTGGCTGGAAATCAAAGGTGCCAAACGGTCTTTGCGAAAAGGAAATTCCGATAGTGCGCTTTGTGGCTGACGGTCACCAACTCAAATGTCACCTCAGCGATGCTGATCTGGCAGAGATGGAACCTGTTATCCAAATGGCGGCAGAGTAATTTTTTCTGCTCACAGAAAATGATATGACGATCTTGGCAACAAGATCGTCAATCGCCCCATATAACCAAGACGTAATTCTGGGTTTCCGCAAACGGCGGGATACCACTATGCCGCGCAACAGCGCCCGGCCCTGCGTTATAGGCAGCCAGTGCAAGCGGCCAAGATCCGAACGTTTCAAATTGCGCCCGTAAATACCGTGCGCCTCCTTCTAGGTTTTCCAATGGATCAACCGGATCCACCCCCAAGTCTCGGGCGGTACCTGGCATCAACTGCGCCAACCCAAATGCGCCTTTGGATGAAACTGCGGCTGCATTCCAACCACTTTCCTGCTCGATCAACCGTAAAAACAACCCCACTGGCACACCATGTGTCGTGGCAGCGGCGCGTGCCAATCGCAAATAGGGTCCGTTGTAGCCGCCCTGATATGACGGGGTTATCGTAAAACCTTCAGCCCGCGGTGGCTGCAAACGAACCGAATTTTCATACTGCGCTGCAGCCCGCCCATCCAAGACCGATGTCTGGCTTTGCAATAGTCCCGACCGCGACATCGTTGAAACCTGCTCTTGGGCCACAGCAGGCATCACGCCTGTCGCAGTCAAAGTCGCACAGATTATGATTGGCTTGAGCACTGGAAATGCACTTTCGTCGTTTCGCTTAGCTCTAACTTAGCTTCTTTATGTCCAACAACCAATCCTGCAAGCTTTCATTGTCCCTTAACCTTGTTGCGGCATCCCGTGTCTGTCACAAAAGCACAAATCAGAATCGTGGGAGGTCCAACAATGGCCGGATCAGTAAACAAAGTTATTCTTATCGGTAATCTGGGTGCAGACCCTGAAGTGCGCAGTTTTCAAAATGGCGGCAAAGTTTGCAACTTGCGGATTGCCACATCAGAAAATTGGAAAGACAAAAATACCGGCGAACGCCGAGAAAAGACCGAATGGCATACAGTCGCGATCTTCCAAGAAGGCCTCGTGCGGATCGCAGAGCAGTATTTGAAAAAAGGCTCCAAGGTTTATATCGAAGGCAAGCTGCAGACCCGCAAATGGCAAGACCAGTCCGGTGCTGATCGGTATTCAACCGAAGTCGTGCTGAACGGTTTTGACGGCACCATGACAATGCTTGATGGCCGCAGCGACAATGCTGGCGGCGGTGGCGGCGGCGGTGGATCCTATGGTGGGGGCGACAGTGGCGGTTCTTACGGCGGCGGCAGTGGTGGCGGCAGCAACTATGGCGGCGGCAACAGTGGCGGTGGTAGTGGCGGCGGCGGTGGCGCCCCATCTGGCGGCAACGATATGGACGACGAAATCCCGTTCTAAGCTATGCAGTTTTCGCCAGAATCCCAGATATTGATCCTGAACGGGGTCATTCTGGGTGTGGCGTATCTGGGGATTTTTCCCAGCCTCCAAGAGAAGACGCTCAATCGTATCATGACGATTGATCTTGTGCTGACGGTCATTGCATTGGTTGTCGCTGGCGCACTTTTCGCCGGAACAGGTCAGGCGTTCACGCTGCTGGTCGTTAAGACAAACTGGGCCGTTTTCACGCTGGTCACTCTTTTCGTCATCGAAATACCGCTGTTTTTCAATTTTGCGAAACGGCACGGGATCAGTATTTTTGACGATCCTGACGACAAGTAATGCGGCCTTTTAGGCCTTCAAAGCATCATCCAGAACTTGCAGCACGGCGTCACTTGGCACGTCGGAAGTAATAAACGCATCGCCAATCCCGCGCGCCAGAATAAAGCGCAACTTGCCATCCAGTACCTTTTTGTCTTGGCCCATGAGTTCAAGCAGTCCTGCAGCATCCGGCAAATCGCCCGCGATATCGCGGATATCAACTTTCGTGCCCATATCACGCAGATGCGCACGCACGCGGCTTGGGTCTTCTTGACTGCACAGTCCCATACGGGCGGATAATTCAAACGCCAGCGCACAACCAATAGCCACACCTTCGCCGTGCAGCAAACGGTCGGAATACCCTGTCGCAGCCTCTAGAGCGTGACAAAAAGTATGCCCAAGGTTCAACAAGGCGCGGTCGCCCTGCTCTGTCTCATCGCGCTGCACAATGTCCGCTTTCATCTCGCAGGACCGCGTCACGGCGCGCACGCGCGCATCCATGTCACCTCGCGCCAATGCTGGCCCTTCTGCTTCAAGCCAATCAAAAAATACTGCATCACCAAGCAGGCCATATTTCACGACCTCGCCGTATCCCGCCAAAAAGTCACGCGATGTTAGCGTGCTCAGAAGGTCAGTATCCGCCAAAACGAGGCTTGGCTGGTGAAAAGCCCCGACCAGATTTTTGCCACTGGGTGAATTGATCCCCGTCTTTCCTCCAACCGAACTATCGACCTGCGCCAAAAGCGAAGTTGGGATTTGCACGAACCGGACGCCACGCC
>RCNE010005127.1_pt1 | contig 14496 bp, 9 predicted proteins | sample 2041361 | NCBI WGS metagenome assembly RCNE01 (sample SAMN09708229, study PRJNA481090) | Marine sediment metagenome, whole genome shotgun sequencing project.
CGGGAACATCGATGCTCATGCGGTTGGCGACGCGCAGCACGCCGGCTGCCATATCGTCATTCGCCGTAAAAATTGCCGTCGGTCGAGATTCCAGCTCAAGAAGTTGTGCGCCGCAGGTTTCACCTGAGCCAAACGAGTTGTCGCCGGCAACAACCAATGCCTCTGAAAACTGGAGGTCGCTCTGCGACAATCCGTCCTTATAGCCGAGAAAACGGTGGCTCACCGCTTTGTGCTTGGGGTCGCCGGTGATAAACGCAATACGTTTGTGACCCAATTCGGCCAGGTAGCGCGTCATTTCGGCGCAGACCTCGCGGTCGTTCGTTGTCACTGACGGTTTCTTACTGCCTCCGTTGCCCGGTGACAGACTCACAAACGGTGTGCCCGTGTCCTCAATAGCACGCACGATGTTGGGCATATTGGAAAGCGGCGCAGCCAGGATAATGCCGGACAAACGCGTTTGCTCAATTAGCGCCTTGAGACGCTCTGCAACATCTTTTTCCCGAAAATTGCACGGGTGTATCAACAACTGCGCGTGAGACTCTGAGCAGGCTTTAAGAGCGCCTTGCTGCAGATCGAGAATGTAGCCGCCGCTAATCATGTCGTAAGCATCAGGATCGTCATAGACCAACCCAATTAAGTGTGCGCGATGGCGGGCGAGGTTTCTGGCGGAATGATCGGGCTTGTAGCTGAGATCCGCGATTGCCTGCTGGACGCGTTCTTTGGTGGACTCGCGGACGTTCGGTTCACGATTAACGACCCGTGAGACGGTCTTGATCGAAACGCCTGCGCGCTCGGCTACGTCGAAAATGGTAGCCCTAGGCATGCACTGACCGTGATGAGGTTTGAATTATTTTTATTCGCATATTGCATCGTATTAGACCTAGATATGACAACGCTGTCAAATCAAATGTCCTTAAAAACCAGCAACTTGTGGTAGCCCCTCCTTATGCGATCAGGGCATTAGCTCCGCGTACAGGTCCTGCATAACCAGTTTTGGCGTGCGCTCAACCCGAAACAGGCCCCAGTGCTTTTCAGGTTCCAGCGGGTCAGGAGAGCCTTTCCACGGCTCGTCGAAGGCTTCAAAAACGAACGTCAGGATTTTCTCGCGCGTTGTCCATTCCAGCAGTTGCTCGTAATAGCTGGCCTGCAACTCTTCAGTCGCGTTCCAGGATTCTATGCCGCGACCGTTGGACGCCGTGGTCCAGCCGGCCTCGGTGATCACTACCGGTTTGCCAGGGTAGTGATTCACAACCGAATGGTAGTTTTGCTTGGTGTACTCGAGCGCGTCTTCCATCGTTCGGTATTCCCAGGCGGGGTAGGTATGGATCGAAAGAAAATCGAGCTCCGCTGCCAGGGGCTCGAGTTTGTACGTCCATGGGACGTAGTTTTCGCAAAACGTCACCGGCTGTTTGATAGCGCTCTTGATGCGACGTACATGCTCGATCAGGCTTTCCACGGGCACCATGTGATCAGTCCATTCAACGCTCGCTTCATTGCCGGCGGCAACGGAAAATACGATGTCGGGATAGCGATTGGATAATTCGATCGCTTTATCGACCTGCGCCCGGTTGGCCTGGCGGTTGGCATCGAGCGTTTCTTCGCTGAACTCGGCGCCCCAGGGACAATGCGGATTGCTCATCTCGGCGCCCATATCCACGCCGAGCATGACCTTGAAACGCATGCCTTCGTCACTGATTACCTTCAGCACCGTCTCGGCGTGCGGGCTGCAGTCATACAGCCTCAGCAGGGACCAGTTCTTGGACAAGATTTCGAGATCTTCCTTGATCTCGGCATAACTCGGGTAGACCTGTCCGGGAACCTGGCCTTCACGATAGCCGGAATAGCAGATGGCGTTGCCATGCTTCATCTTGATGGCGCTGCCCTTGCGAATTCGCTTTTTGAGCTTTTTAAACATACTTCAGGTTTCCGTCCTTGTCCCAAAGGCCCCAGTAGGCACCGACGTCGCCCTCTGCATCGACCTTCCAGGTCTCGTCGAAGGAGGAGAAGTAGACGATCTCGATACCCTCTTCCTCGGCCCACTGGTAGGCATTGATGAAATATTTAATGGCATTTTCCACAGAAGGGACAGCGCCACCCTCCGGCGTGCCGAGGTTCGGCCAGCCCGTCTCGCTGATGATGACCTTTTTGCCATTGGCAGCGTGGACGGCCAGGCGGTACATCTCTTTCATGTAGAGCAAAGCGTGTTCGGCCGGACATTTTTCCCAGAATGGATAGCAGTTCGCGAGAATTACATCGCAGGCCTCCGTGACGCGCGGATGCACTGCGAACTCGAAATAGGCATCGACATAACCAACTTCAACGTTTGGCGCCGCTTGCTTCGCACGATTGATGTAATCGATCAATTCATCTTCGGACATGTCGCCGCGCAGCAGCACCTCGTTGCCGACGGCGAGAATATCGGCGTGTCCGGCCTTGGCAACTTCAATCGCGTTGGCGAATTCTATTTCGTTGTGCTCTTTGTCGTCATCAAGCCAGACGCCCACCATGGACTTCAGTCCGTTTTCAGCGGCTATCCGGGGAATCATCTCGTTGCCGTCCGTGCAAGAGAACGAACGAACCCAGTGCACGTAGGGCTTGATGATGTCGAGACGCTCGCGTATTTGCGCTTCGCCCAGCTGGGTTCCAGGACCCTGGCCTTCGACGTAGGGGCTAAAGGATAACCCGTGAATTTTGCCCTCGAGAATCTGCCGTACGAGTGCTCGCAGGTCGTCGATAGAATGCCCGGAAAAATCCATTCCGGACAAGGCGAGATTCTTTCTGTAATAGTTAGACATGGGTGCCTCTGATTTATGGCGACTTAAGGATTAAACGGCTGCAGGCAGAGCAGGTTACTCTGTAAACAGGCGTGTTGCGGTAATCTTGACGGTAATCTGGCGAATGCGGCCATTGCGTTCGAATAACGCGGCGCTCAGTTCGGGCGACAAGCCTAACTGATCAATGGACTGTCGATTCCCATCATCCAAGGTCAGCGTGATGCCTACGTCCTTGGCTAGTTCATAGACAATCGGCACCTGGCACCAGGTGAACGCCAGGCCGCCTGACGGCACAGGGATTTCCTGCCAGTTGTCATCGATATCGAGAAAACGAAATGCGCGCGGCTGCTGCACAAACTCGCGTTGCCTCAACAGAGCCGGCTCGATCTGCACGGCACCGCCGTCGACTCGTACGCCGAGCTCGCCAAAGCGCGACAGGACTTCTTCTTTAACCTGTCCGGTCATGCCCGGCTGCTTCGCGCCAGCGTCCCGCGGCGTATGCGAATACGGGTCGGTAGGGAACGCGCCGTATTCGGACGGCGTCTTGTTAAAACCAATGCCCACGCGCACGCGATAATACAATTCGCCCAGTCGATGGCAGACAGCTTCGTCGGCGCCCTGTTGCAGCGCGCTGAAGAAATTCTCCTGCACGGCAAGCAGCAGCTTTGACACCATGTGCCAGTAGATGCTGCCGAGCCCTTCGAATCCGAACATGCCGCCCGAACGCCCTGTGAATTCCTGGTGATTGAAGACTTCTTCGTAGAGCACTTCGAGCTGTGCTCGAACACCGTCGATCTCATTGCCGTATTCGGCGACGAGCGAATCCAACGCAGCATTCAACGCGCCGACATTCATGAAATCAGCGTTGAAACGATAGTGACCATCGGCGTCTCGCGCGATGACGCGCTCGTCACCTTTCGACAACATTGTTTGCAGCAAAGGAATTGCGGCTACCGATGCCTCGGGCACACGATTTTTCTCGAGAAACGTGGGCACAGCCCGATCCGGATACAGCATGAATGACTGCTGATCCTCGCGGTACACGTCGCTGGCAAACAGTGCTTCAATGATATGGACTGCTTCCGCCGGATCTATGGCACCCGCGCTCAAAGCTGCGACCTGGCCTTCGAGCATCGGGTACAGCGTGTCGCAATTGATTGCGTTGTCCTGCACATCCAGCAAGTTGTAAGCGTGATACATGCCATCGGCGCGGCGGTTGGTGGTGATGCTGTGGTCGATCGCAGCCTGTGCATCTTCGAGCAACGCCAGAATATCCTTCACATCCTGGGTGACGGTTCCCGAGAAAGTCTCTTGCTCGTAAACGCGCTGCCGATAGCGGCTGGACGCCTGGCCCAGTGCGACGAGTGCATCGTAGCGGCTGTTCGCGCTGATTGGACCGGATCCGAGCAATGGACGCGTATCGGCGAGAGCGGCCGCTGTTTCCGCCAGCCATTCGCTGACTTCGGTCGACAAAATAATAGATCGCGTGTCCGTCGCCAGCAGCTCCTGCAGGAACCGCACATAGCGGCGCAGGTAATACAGCGTCACCATCGATAATCCCTGGCCGACGAGCGCATTATTGGCATCGTTCCACTCAGGGCGTTGCGTATTCATCCAGATACCGCCGTCGATCACAAGGTTGCCCAATTTGGCCAGCAGCGGGACCAATAATTTCTCGAGCAGCGTTACCTGATAAACGGCGCCAGTCGCATCCAGCACGAGCTTCCCGTCAGCACCCATATCGCTGATGCGATGCTCGATCTTCTCGGCAAGCGCATTGTCGAAGTCGACCGTGCTTTTCGGGTCCTTGAGTGTTGCTTCGAACGTCCTAAGGCGGTACGGCACGTTGGCATAGCAGAACACCGGTTCGTGCAGCAGGTCGACCAGGCGAGTGGGATGGAAAGCGCGCGACAGTTCGAGCAGCTTCTGCAAGTAGATGATCTGGTGATCGCCCCAGTAGCCGATGTAGCTCCAGGGATCGTCAGGCTCTTCAACTTCCCAGTCGATGCCTTCTTTGGTAATCCGATACGGGTTATAGCCGTCAAACGTTGACGCGTTGACGAACTTCGCGATGATGCTCTCGACAAACTCCGGGTAACTGAAGGCGAGCGCTTCCCAGTTCTGAAAAATATCTCGCCAGTTGCCTTCGTAGGAAAGCAGTTTGTTGCCGTGATCGTCCCAAAGTTTTATGGCGAACTGATTCCATGGTCGACTCGGATCACCGTGGCGGCGACCGAACCGGATCGGGAGGTATTCGTGCGCGAGGCGTGCCAGCTGCGAATCACCGTGCTGCTGCACTTTGTCGAGTAGCTTCTTTAGCGTCAGGGAGTCGGGCAGGCCGTCCAGCAACTTCTGATTATTCTGATAAACGTCGCGGTTGAACGATCGGATCGTGCACAGGAAGTCCCATCCGGAGATGTTGTAATGATCGTCGAAGATCCCGCCGCGCAGCACATTGAATAGCACGTTGGCATAATGATGCATCGCGACGTTGACTTCCGCTGCGGCCTGAAAACCGTCTGCCCGACCCATGATGCGTGCGAGTTCGTCTGTGCCGCGATCGACAGAGTGGACTATTTCAGCTGATACCTGTTCCGGATTAGCCAGTCGCTTTCCTAACGCGACGACCTCGCCTTGGGTCTGCTCGATATTGGCAACAATCTGCCAATGCTGTGTCGCGCCTGCGTCGATGTTTAACGACGTGTTCACAAGATAGGCGCCGCGCATGCCACGACGCTGTATTTCTTGTTCGACGGATCCCCCGACCCGAAAAGTCTTGAGCTGCGCGGATGAAATCAGTACTTTCTTTTGTTCGAGGCCAAGGCAGAAAGCGGTGTTGGCTTTCAATGACTCGCAGGGCTCGGCCCGATCGGTTATGCCGGAAAACAATGTAAAGAGCGCCAGGCCCGTGCTCTCGTCCAGTTCGGACCATTTGTACGCATCGACGAGGTTGCTCGTATTTGTCTGCGCGAAACGCGGTGCACCGGCCGGGAGTATGTTCTGCAAGCCATCGACCAGTTCGACTGACGCTTGCTCGTTACCCAGGTTTTGGAGCTCACACTGCCGAACAAAGCCGTAGTTGTCGCTGGTCAGCCAGGTGTATCGAAACGCCAGCTCAAGGTCGTGGTTTATTTCCTCGAAGCAGAGCTTGTTGCCGAGGCGGTTCTTGTAAATATTGCGCGTGAGCGCGAAGCGCCCATCGTGTTCCTGGTTAAACGGTTCCCACTCTATAATCTCATTTTCCGACTGCACGCGGAGCAGGGTCTTGCTGCCGGTGTGCGTCGTGCTCTCGTGGATCTTGTCAACAGTAATGTATGGGAACAGCGCCGTTTCTGGTGAAACCCTGCCGGCTGTCAGGCCCCCGGTTGACGAGATAAAGAGCCAATGGTCGTTGTTGGAAATGACACTAATGAAGAACGGTGCCATCTTGTCGACATTGCGAATGGCATAGTAGCGTTCACCGGCGATCTCGGTGAACTCGCCCGATACATCACCGCTACTGTGTTTGTTGGTTTTTACGGCTTGTTGCATTGTTAAAGGGCCTCGACCAGTAGCAGTGATCCAAATACGCCGGCGTCGATATAGCCACGGTCCTTCGGCCCCTCGGCAATTTCCTCCGAGCCTATGAAGTTCTCACGAAGCTCGCTGCCGTCATTGTCGCAGTACGCGACCATTAGCCCCATGAGTTTTCCGGCGGACAAAGCGTTTGGCCGGTTGTCATTGGAGTCATCCACGTAGGTGTCATCGTATATATCAATTGCCACTTCCCATATGACCTTATCGCCTTGTTGCTGCCAGCGGCTTTCGACGTGATGGGAATAGCTGCGGGCTTTTTCATCTGTACCAATGTCGATGGCCTGACTATCCAGCGACAGGTGATAGGCAAACGCATTGTGACTGAACTGATGATTGCCGCCAGAAAAGTTTTCATCGATGAAAATTTCGAGGCAGTCGTCATCCCAGTACTGCACCAACGGGTCGCGGTGCGTATCGATCAGGATATCGTCAGACAGGCCCTTAGTCCACGCGACTTTATACCGTCCCGAGAAATCCGCCGCCGTGTGTTCCGGTCCCAGCCAGCGTTGATTCAGTTCTTGCCAGCGCGCGTCAGACCAGACAGCTTCGTCAGCAATGCCGTCTATTGTGAGCGGGGACGTTGATTCAGGTGCACGGTATTCGCTGCGTCCAGCCAGGTGGGTAGTTTCGGCGGACGCCGCCGCGCCCAAAGTGATGAGCCAAACGGCAGTCATTGCACGCACTGATTGGTTTACGTCATGCATAAATGTTGTTTCCCATTTATTCACCGTCTAATGCGATGTTGCTTGAATTGTACGATCGATCGCCGGCGCTTTATCCAGAACGTCGTCAACACTGCTTTCATAGTAGCGGGCGAGTGCACCGCCGACTTGTCTCGTCGGTGCAAGAGTCTGCCATATCCCCAGCGCTATTGTATGGCTCGCTGACAGCGCTGTCATCAAAAAGTATGGACCAATGATCAGCGTACCCGCAACGGGTACAAGCCCATTGTTGACAGCGTTGTCAGCATCACGTACATATACCTACTTGACAGCGAAAACCGTTTCAGGTGATACGAATTTCGGTATGCGTTGTTTCTAACATAACTGCCATTTTTGGCCAGTCGTTCGACAGCAAGCTAGGGGCCTTGAGTATGCAAAAACCGTCTTTCACCAGAACGCCTTTATCCGCAAGCATCGCATTCGCGTTGGGTGCTGGAGCTTTATCACCCGCGACCGCAATTGCGCAGGGCGCTGAAGACGTCATGGAAGAGATCGTTACTATCGGCATCCGCGGCAGTCTCCAGTCCTCGATGATCCAAAAACGCGATGCGCAGGGCGTGTCGGACGGCATCATCGCTGAAGATATCGGTAAATTCCCGGACACGAACCTTGCTGAGTCCATGCAGCGAATTACGGGTGTGTCGATCGATCGTTCGGCCATTGGTGAGGGATCAAAGGTAACCGTCCGCGGTGTGGGCCCCGACTTTAACCTCGTTACGCTAAACGGCCGGCAGATGCCAGGAACCACCATCGAAGGGACTGTCGAGAGCGCTTCTCGCTCCTTCGATTTTGCAAACCTGGCCTCCGAATCGGTCGCAGCAATCAACGTTTACAAAACCAGTCAGGCGCGCCTGTCCAGCGGCGGCATGGGCGCGACGGTCGATATCAAGACGTCACGTCCGCTGGATAACCCGGATATGGTCCTGAGTCTGGGCGCGAAAATGGTGATGGATGACTCGGTTGAGAACGGTGACAGTGTTACGCCGGAACTCTCGGGAATCTTCAGCACGTCGTCTGCCGACGGCAGATTCGGCGTCGGCGTCTCAGCGAGCTACCAGGAGCGTAACCTCGGCTATAACCAGGCCGGTCATGGCGCGGGCTGGCGGACGACTTTTGCCGGTTTGAACGACACCTGGACCAGCCTTCCAGCGGAAGGCTCCAACGGCACCACGACCACGAACAGGCCGACAACGGGCCTGTACATGCTTCCGCAGAATATTGCTTACACGTTTAACGATGTTCAGCGCGAGAGGATAAACGGGCAGCTGGTGCTGCAGTTTGCTCCGACGGACACCGTGACTGCGACACTGGATTACACGTACGCTGAAAACGAAATAAAGACCCAGGATGCCGAGCTTTCAGCCTGGAATGGTTTAGGTCCGACGGTTGTTTCGACGTTTACAGACGGTCCCGTGGCCGTGCCGACAAGCTACACGAGTGTTCGGGATCCGATTAGCTTTCCAAATAGCCTGGCCCCAAATGGCGACTTTGGCGGTAACCACACAAATTCAGGCATTAACCATCAGCTCGATTCCATTGGTCTCAACATTGCGTGGGATCCCAATGACAGTCTCAGCCTGGAACTGGATTTCCACGACTCCGAGTCGGACTCTGGTCCGGCGGGCCAATACGGGACCAATAACGACATTGGATGGTTTAGCTTCAACCGAGGCTCGACAAGCATTAACACCGCAGGGGATTTTCCGGTCCAGGGAATCGTATTCGCACCAGGCACGACATCAGCTGATCTATCGCAGATCCAGACAACCGGATCCTCGTTCCGTACCTCGCTCTCGAATAACACGGTTCAGCAGTTGCGTTTGGGCGGCAGCTACTTCTTCGATAATGATGCGTACAGTCTCGATTTTGGGGTAATGACGAGTGAGGTCGATAATCGGTCGGCGTTCGCGCAGATAGAGGCTGCGACCTGGGGCGGCGTTGGCTCCCCCGGCGATTACGACGATTCTCTTTTCCGGTTGGACAACGTGGCCGGTTATTTCAGTAACATTTCAGGTTGTTGCGATAGCGCCGTGACCCCCGAGTTCGTTCGGTTGAACAGTTTTGACGCGGCGATAGCGGCCGCGCGTGCGGCTGTGCCAGGGGATCGCTGGAACGCGCCAACCGGTCCTGCAGACCCGAGGGCCAACAAGGTCGTCGATAAGCTTACGACAGAAGAAACGATGGCAGCCTATGTGCAGTTCAACGCAAGTTTTGACGTCGGCGACAAGCCGGCCAATTTCGCTGCCGGTCTTCGCTGGGAAGAAACGGACGTAACCTCCAGTGCGCTCGTGCCGGTCGTTACGGCAATCACGTGGAATTCTATCAATGAGTTTTCTCTGGTCAACGAGGGCCAGGACTTTACAACCCTCACCGGCAAATACGACTACGTGCTGCCGAGCCTCGACTTCAACATCGAACTGACCGAGGACGTAATCCTGCGGTTTGGGTACAGTGAGACGATTGGACGTCCGGACTGGAACCAGATTCAGGGCGGGCAGACATTGAACAGCGTCAGGCGAGGACAAGGTGATAATCTGGGCTCGGAGGGTAATCCAAGCCTGCTGCCGCTGGAATCGACCAATTTCGATCTGTCGGTTGAATGGTACTACGGAACCGGAAGCTATCTGTCCGTGGCTTACTTCGACAAGTCTATTGATAATTACGTTGCAGAGACGGTCGTAGACGGCACGCCCTTTAATCTGCCGCACCCGACTGAAGGGCCAAGGTTCGCCGAGGCAGACGCTGCGACAGGCGGGCTGGGCGACCTGACGGCGATTCGGCAATATATATTCGACATCTATGGGAATACGCCAGAGGTCACGATTACTGGCACGGATGCTAGCGGTAATACCCTGGGTACAATCGCGGGCGTCGCCGGAGAGGACCCGGCGGCCGTATTCGGAATTACTACGCAGACGAATGCCGACAAGTCGGGCATCGATGGCTGGGAGCTGGCGGTGCAGCATTTCTTCGGCGACTCCGGATTTGGAGTGAGTGCCAACTACACGATAGTTGATACCGAAGATACGTATGACAATACGTTGACTGACGCAGGCGGTTTCCCGGTGTCGCAATTCGCCGTGGAGGGCATCAGCGATTCCGCCAACCTGATCGGGTTCTTCGAGAACGATAAGTGGTCGACACGAATTGCTTACAACTGGCGGGACGAATATCTGACGAACAGGAATTTCGCCGGCCAGGTGAACCCGGAGTATGTGGAGGAGTACGGTCAGTGGGACGGGAATGTCAGTTATAACGTCAACGACCAGCTGACGGTAACACTTGAAGGCATAAACATTACCGATGAGTACACGCGCAGTTACGTTCGGACTCCGGGCGCGACGGGCTTCGTCACGACTCTGGGTGCCAGATACATGCTTGGCGCGCGTTATGATTTCCAGTAACGAAATCTGAGAGTTTGCCCAAGCGTTCATAACAACCGTTGTGAGAAAAAGCCGCTGATTTCAGCGGCTTTTTTCTATCATATGGAGACGCGGCAGGAGTATTATAGGTGCTATCAATGCCGTTGAGCATGAGCACGCACCCCGAACAATCACACGTCAAGGCCGAGCATGACCAACCATGTCTTATTGAATAACGTCGATCACAAAGATCTCAAGGTGATCACAACACGGTCGGCGGCGTACGGGGATAACGTGCAGTGCGCGATCACGTTTTCCTGGGAGTTCCGCAGCATACAGGCACACTATCCTGTCTTTTTCAGCAAGAGTGGTGAAACCGGAGAATTTACCGCCGTCGCCATGTTCGGTTTCGAAGAAAAGGAAAATCTGTTTCTGAGTGACGAAGGGTGGGACGCGAATTATATTCCCCTTATGATAAGGCGGGAGCCGTTCCTGATTGGATTCCAGCAGCCTGGGGCAAGCGGTGGTTCCGAAAGAGAGCCGGTCATACACGTGAATATCGACAGTCCGCGAGTCAGCGAGAGTGATGGAGAAGCCGCGTTTTTGGCTCATGGTGGTATCAGCCCGTACCTCGAGCAGACCAACTCCATCCTGAACACGATCAATGAGGGTTACTCAGTACACCAGTTATTCCTCGAGGCGCTGGCGGAGCACAACTTGCTGGAGCCGTTCGCGCTCGACATCCAGCTCGACGATGGCTCGCAAAACCGGCTGATGGGGTTCCACACGATAAACGAAGAGGCTCTGTCCGAGCTTAGCGGTGACGTGCTCGGAAGCCTCAACGAGAAAGGATTCTTGCTGCCGATTTACATGGCGCTTGCATCCCTGTCGAATATCCGCGAGCTGATCGCAAGAAAGAACGCGCTGCTTGAGCAGTGAGCCGGTACGCGCATGCTCGAAATCGGCCAAACAGTCAAAGAGGTGCAGGGTGTAAGGGCGGACGCAGTTCCACCCGAAATCCTGACGTCGACTGAGCCGCTGTTGCTCAAGGGCCTGGTCGCCGAATGGCCATTCGTGAAGGCGGGCAGGGAGTCAGCATCTGCAGCCGCGAAATATCTACTCAATTTCTATACGAATACGCCGGTCGGTGCCGGTTATTGCCCGGCAGAGAATTCCGGTCGGTTTTTTTACAACGATGATATGTCTGGCTTCAATTTTGACCGTGACTTCGCCAAGCTCGATCAGGTACTCACCAAGATACTCAAATTTGAGCACGTCGATGATGCGCCGTCGCACTACGTCGGTCGGTTCCACGAAAATTGACACCTGTCTGCCGGGTTTCCGTGCTGAGAATGACGTCGATTTCGGCGGCATAGCGCCGCTGGCTAACTTCTGGTTGGGCAATCGATCTCGGATCGCAGCGCACTGGGATCTGCCGGACAACCTGGCCTGCTGCGCGGTTGGCCATAGGCATTTCACGTTGTTTCCGCCTGAAGAACTCGAGAACCTGTACGTGGGCCCGCTGCATCTCACCCCATCGGGTCGGGAGATAAGCCTGGTGGACTTTCATAATCCCGATTTTGAGAAATACCCGAAGTTTCGCGAGGCAATTGAGAGCGCCCAAGTGGCGGAAATGGAACCCGGTGACGCACTGTTTATTCCCAGCATGTGGTGGCATCACGTCGAGGGCATGGACAGCTTCAATGTACTGATAAACTACTGGTGGCGGCAGTCGCCGAACTATATGGGTACGCCGGTCAATGCCTTAAGTCATGCGCTGCTGACCATCCGGGATCTGCCCGCGGAGCAACGCAAGGTTTGGCACGACATTTTCGAACATTATGTATTCGAGGCTGACGAAAGCACCTTCGAGCATATTCCGGAACGGTTCCGTGGGCCTTTAGGTCCAATTGACGAGCAGGCTGCGAGAATGCTACGCGCGGATTTGCTGAACAAACTGAATCGCTAATTTTTACGTACAGAAAAGCAACGGGATCAACATGAGTAGTGAAGGTATAAAGAGAGTCGTAATTGCCGGTGGCGGTACTGCCGGCTGGATGGTCGCGGCGCTGTTGTCGAAGACCATGGGCAAGGTCCTTGATATCAGCCTTATCGAGTCCGATGAGATCGGCACAGTAGGTGTCGGCGAGGCAACCATTCCGCCGCTTGTCCAGTACAACCAGCTGTGTGAAATCAGTGAGCCCGAATTCATGGCTGCCGTACAGGGCACATTCAAGCTTGGCATATCGTTCGAAAACTGGCGTGACGTGAACGAGGACTACATCCACTCGTTCGGTAATACGGGTACTGATCACTGGAGTGCCGGGTTCCAGCACATATGGCTGAGTGGTCAGCGAAAAGGACTTGCGACTGACTACGGCGATTACTGTCTTGAATTGCGTGCGGCGGTGGAGAATAAGTTTGCACACTTGCCGAAAAACGGGCTTAACTATGCGTACCATATTGACGCCACGCTATATGCCAAGTTCTTAAGGAAGCTCAGCGAAGAAAATGGCACCGCCCGAATCGAGGGCAAAATCGTCAAGGTCAATACTCATTCGGAGTCAGGATTCATAACGTCGCTTACTCTGGACTCCGGCAAGCAAGTTGAAGGCGATCTGTTTATCGACTGCACCGGGTTCCGCGGACTGCTCATCGAGCAAACGCTGCATGCCGGTTATGAAGACTGGTCACATTGGTTGCCGTGCGATAGTGCGGTTGCAGTGCAGACCGAATCGACGGGTCCGGCCATACCGTATACGCGCTCGATCGCGCGTGAGGCCGGCTGGCAATGGCGTATTCCATTGCAGCATCGCGTTGGTAACGGCATGGTTTACTGCAGCCGTTACATCAGCGATGAAGACGCGCGTGAGACGTTGCTGGCAAACATCGAAGGCGAACTGCTTACGGAGCCGCGCGTTATCAAGTTTCGCCCTGGTCAGCGTTTGAAGCAGTGGAGCAAAAACTGCGTTGCGATCGGCCTTGCCAGTGGATTCCTCGAGCCGCTCGAATCAACCAGTATTCACCTCATCCAGAGAAGTGCGGTTCGCCTCATGCGAATGTTCCCTCACAACACAATCGAACAGACGGATATCGACGAATTCAACAGGCAGTCGCGATTCGATATTGAAACAATCCGTGACTTTATTATTTTGCACTATTGTGTGACGAACCGGACAGACACCCCGTTCTGGAATTATTGTCGCACTATGGACATTCCGGAAACACTGGCGCATCGAATCGAGCATTTTCGGAAAACCGGCAGAGTATTCAGAACACACAACGAGCTATTCGCGGAAAATTCCTGGATCCAGGTGATGCTGGGGCAGGGGATCGAGCCCGAGCAATATCATCGGGTCGTCGATGTCATGGACGACGAAGAACTTGATCGGTTCTTGAAGACTATAAAGTCAAATGTCGAGAAGACAGTATCCCAACTACCGGTACACGAGGAGTACATCAATCAATACTGCAGGGCCGCCGAGTAGGTAAGTGACAAACAAGGATCTGGTTGGCGATTTCGATCGCGATGGATTCGTTTGTGTCGATAACTTTTTCGATGCGGCGCTGATGGATGGGCTAGACGAAATCATTCGGGCACACTTCGGAAACAATCCCGAGTTTTTACACGACGATGATTTTCTCGAGAAGGCGCAGACGGATGTCATTCCCTGGTTCCCTCAAAATGAGGGCGTTGCAGCCTTCGATGCTATCGACGGAGATCCTCGACTGCTAAACCTGACCAGAGCTATTCTTGGCGGTGGTTGGCACAGTCAGTATTGCATGGTCATGTTTTCGAAGAAGGGTAGCGCCGGACAGGCATGGCATCAGGACTGCCCGCCCGTTGATGCAATGCATCACAACCTGAATCGACTTGTTTACACTCGCGATATCAACGACGAAAGCGGTGGTCAGACGGTTGTAGTGCCCGGTTCGCATAAAACAGGGCTGATACCGGTGGGCGACCCAGCGGGTGAATTTGAGAATCAGCGTGTGCTGCGGCCCATGAAAGGCACGCTCGTGTTGCTGCACGGTCACCCCTCGCACCGCTTTCTGCCCATC
>RCNE010002349.1_pt1 | contig 14419 bp, 9 predicted proteins | sample 2041361 | NCBI WGS metagenome assembly RCNE01 (sample SAMN09708229, study PRJNA481090) | Marine sediment metagenome, whole genome shotgun sequencing project.
ACCTTATTACTATGAAAAAACTAATACTTGTACTCATAGCGATGTTGTTATTGAACATAACTTCATTTGCACAAGCCCCTGAGAAGTTTAAATATCAGGCACATATTATGGACGAAAAAGGTAGCGTAGTTAATAACACAACGATTGGCCTTCAACTTTCCATTTATCAAAATAGTCTTAATGGAAATTTAGTTTATCAGGAAATATTTACAACTACTACTGGTAAATCAGGATTGGTAGATCTTCAAATTGGTATGGGTAATGCCACAACAGGTATATTTTCAGAAATTAATTGGGGACTCGGCCCTTATTTTCTTGAAACAGCCATAGATCTAAAAGGAGGTACCAATTATTCAAGTGTCGGTGCCAGCCAGTTACTAAGTGTCCCTTATGCATTATTTGCCAAGAAAGCTATGTCTGTGGAAGGCGATGATGATACAGATCCAACAAATGAAATTGAATTGCCAGTTGAAGATGGTACTGAAGGTCAAGTATTGACAACTGATGGTGAAGGTTTAGTATCATGGCAAACTTTTGGGAATTTTTCCAGTCCTAAAATCCCAATCTACAATTCAATTGAAATTGAGAACCTCACACCTGAAGAAGGGGTTGCTGTATATAATAGTACTGAAGATTTATTACTGATTTATATAGGAAATAAGTGGGCTTCTTTTGGTTCATCCTGCTGGCCTCAACCTACTACTGCATATGCAGGAGAAGATCAAATAATTAACGATTCCAGAGTTTCAACTACGCTTTCAGCTAATACTCCGGAAATCAATCATGGTCAAGGAAAATGGACCATAATTAGTGGAGAAGGAGGAATTCTTGAGGATGCCTCTTCACCTACAACTGTTTTTACCGGTGAACCGTGTCATGACTATACTCTCGCCTGGGAAATCACATCGGAATGTGGTTCAAATTTAGATGAACTAAAGGTTGCGTTTGATGCGAAACCAACAATTTCAAGAGCTGGGGCAGATCAAACTATTACTGACGGCACAACGAGTACAACCTTGGACGCAAATGAACCAGAAATAGGAACTGGTCAATGGACAATTTTTAGTGGTAATGGCGGAAGTATAGAAGATGATGGGAACCCTAAATCATCTTTCACCGGACAGATGGAAGAAACCTATGAGCTATCTTGGAGTATAAGTACACCTTGTTACCCATACTATTACAGTATTGTAAAGATTCATTTTTACGAAGATGGACCAGGCTCAAATATCGTTGACATCGAAGGAAATGAATACAAAACTGTCGAAATCGGTTCTCAACATTGGATGGCAGAAAATTTAAGGACGACTAAATACAATGATGGCGAGGACATTCCCAATCTAATAAGTTCAAGTGATTGGCTAAGTGATACAATTGGCGGATATTGTTGGTATGAAAATGATCCTGTTACATATAATGATTATGGATTAATTTATACATGGGAAGCAGTAGATACGCAAAAACTATGTCCTTCAGGTTGGCACGTCCCTATGAGATCTGAATGGGACGCTTTATTTGCATATATAGGTTATAATTATAATAAATTGATTGAGGTGGGAAATTCTCATTGGACAATTCCTGTTACAGGAGCGACAAATGAGACTGGATTTACTGCACTACCAGGAGGAGAACGTCTAAAAGGTTATAGCGAGGCGTATTTTAGAAATATTGGAGAAGCAGGCTATTGGTGGGCTCCAACCCATTTTAATACTCAGTGGTATAATGGCCTTTATTATGGCTTAAAATCTAATGGAAGTCTGTACTTTAATAATACTTACGCATATCAAGGAGCATGTGTTAGGTGTGTAAAGGATTAGTCAATCTATTTAAAAACTCCTCATAATTTGGGGAGTTTTTTTAGTAAAAATATTATTAATCAAAAAAAAAGGTAGAAGTAACTATTAGACCAAAAATAAATGCGAAAAGGATGTTTTTGAGTATAAACATACTCAAATCAACGTATAGCAACGCATTGCCAACGCATAATAACATAAGTTTTTTCATACGTTGGCGTGCATGCAAAAAAGAAACGGGTTGATGACCAATCTTGTGTATGCAGAAATAAACGTTACTTGCACCATACCTATCGTGCTCTTTTTTTCTCTAGATTTGCTTAAATTTATCAAATCCGACTGGCAAATAAAACGTTCATGGTATCGCCCTTTTTGCTCGGGCGGAGTTAAAAACAAAAAGATGTGGCATAACATACTCATTGTAATCATTCTGGTGGTCCTCTCTGGCACGTTTGCTGGACTGACGTTGGCATTATTCGGCATTAAGTTATCAACACTCGAAAGAAAAATAAAGCTTGGTAATGAACGAGCCAAAAAGGTATATGCAATAAGAAAAAAGGGCAATCTTTTGTTGTGTACCTTATTACTGGGGAACGTGGCTTCTTATACGATTATGGCCGTATTTATGGGCAGCATTACTTCGGGAGTAATAGCCAGTTTTGTGGCTACCTCTCTGATTTTTGTGTTTGGTGAGATCATTCCGCAGGCTGTTTTCCCAAGATACGCTTTGCAAATAGGTGCAAAATTATCCTGGTTAGTCTGGGTTCTTTTGATTGTTTTTTATCCTGTGGCTGCACCTATTGCCTGGGTACTAGATAAAATATTAGGCAAAGAGCCTCCGCTATTATGGAGCAAACAGGAACTTGGAGAAATTATTAAATATCACGAAGATGTTGGAGATGGTATTATTGATAAGGATGAGGAGCGGATCATACTCGGAGCGCTATCATTTTCCGAGATAACAGTTGCTGACATTATGATTCTACATGAAGAAGTGTTTTTCTTAGAAGCACAAACGATTCTAAGTAAGAAAGTGTTTGAAACAATAAAAGAAAAAGGATTTAGTAGAGTTCCGGTTTTAAGCCAAAACAGAAAAAATATAATCGGTATTTTGCTAACAAAAAATCTAATCGGTTTAACCGCAAATCACAACCAAACGATTGGAGACTTCTGTGACAGCGACAGGATGATTATTATTAATGAATCCAAAAAACTGGACGACTTATTGAATTTAATGGTGTATCAAAAAACACACATGGCTATTGTAGTTGACGAATTTAAGGATTTTAAGGGTCTAGCCACAATGGAAGATATAATGGAAGAAATATTGAAAACAGAACTTGAAGACCAAAAAACATAACAATCATCATGGCGTCTGATGCTCTAGGGTGGCGTTAAACAATTAAGTATAAGTAGTTTACAAAAAGGAAAACTATGAAAAAAACTAAAAGCACGACACGCCAACAAGGGCTAAGAAAACATGCAGGCGACAGGGTAAAATGAGCATTATAACCCATAACAAACTTTAGACAACGGCAGACAGGAACGTGTTCGAAAACCCGCACGTTTCTTAGCCATGACCGTTGTATGTAATTTAACTAACAGAAGAAATGACAGAAAAATCAGAGGAGTTAGATAATTATTTAGACAATCATTACATACATCGAAGTAATTGGTTGAGAGCTGCTGTCCTTGGAGCTAATGACGGAATTTTATCAACTGCGAGTATTGCAATTGGAGTTTCTGCTGCAAGTGATTTTCGAGAGCCTGTTATTTTGGCAACATTGGCTGGACTAGTTGCTGGTGCTTTATCAATGGCAGCTGGAGAATACGTTTCAGTAAGTTCCCAAACTGATGTGGAAAAAGCTGATATCGAGCGTGAAAAACAAGAACTGAATGAAATGCCTGAAATCGAATTACAACGATTGGCGGAAATTTATGAAAAAAGAGGTCTAAAAAAAGGAACTGCATTAACAGTAGCTCAAGAATTAACGGAACACGATGCATTGGGTACTCATATTAGAGACGAATTAGGAATTAATGAAATTAGTCAGGCTAAACCTATACAAGCTGCATTTGCATCTGGTGCTGCATTTACAGTAGGAGGTTTACTTCCATTTTTAGTAACGCTCTTTCTTCCTTTAAAAAGTTTGGAATATTCACTTTACGGTTTCGCACTATTTTTTCTGATAATTTTAGGAGCATTAGCAGCCAAAACAGGTGGTTCAAGTATTGGGAAAGCAATAATCCGAATTACATTCTGGGGAACTGTCGCAATGGGACTGACAGCTGTAGTTGGTTATTTGTTCAATGTGAATATCGGATAAAAAACTACACACAACAAAGTATATAATTTATTGCTAGTTCTAGCCTACTTACGAAAATTCTCGCGGATTTTCTATTCGGTTTTCTAGCTGAGAAAATCTCCATATTTCAATTACTTTAGTTCGACTGACTACATTGCCTTAGCAAGCTTTGCATATAGAAGTTTTAAAAAAGCTCCTGGATTTTCGCTCAATTTTTCATTACAAATACCTGCTTGTTTATTTTCAATCGTATATATCACTTTTTCTTTTATGGCATCTTTTAGTTTCTTGTTAAAATTTAAACTTGTCACTACCTTAACAATTTCATTGCAAACTTTCTCAGCTATTGCTTTATGCCCTTTTCGGGCTTCAACCCAATTCGGTGGCGCATTAATACCATAACAATCGTCCATTGAATTCAAATCATCCATAAAGTATAAAAGAAAATAATCTACTGGATTTTTAGAATATAGCCAAGCCTTCAATTTAAATGCCTCAAGATTTGGATACATATGTAAAATTTCAGATGACTGGATCAAATTGAACTTCTTATATAGTTTAGTGATTTTACTTGTTTCATTTATCCTAGATTTTTCATCATCTACAATGGCTAAAGAGATACCTATGATTAATAAGTCATTTTTACTAAACCCTTTTTTATTAGCTTCTTTAATTACCCATTGAAAAAAATTTGATTTAACCTTTGATTGCCTCCACATTTTTATTAAAGCTAGAGCACGATAATATTCGATACTATGCATACATTCATGCACCATTGAACATCCCATACTTATTTCAATATGATTATAAGCGGTTTTACCCATAAAACATTTTACTTTTGGAGTTAAGTTTGGATCTTTTAGTGATTCATCGAAATCATATGGCCTTGTAAATGCACCTTTGGACAATTCAAAACAAAAGTTCATTCTTACATCACTAGCAGTTTCATCTAATTTATCAAGATCCCTAATTACAATAACCTCGTCCTCATGAAGCCCTGTGTACATTACTATAGATTCCTTGAAATCTGGAAATGTTACTTTACCTACATGATCAACCCATTTTCCCTTAGGCCCTTTAAAAAAATGCATGAGTCTAACACCTGGTTGATAACAAGTGATGGTATAATTTTTTGGAATAGAGAATTTTTTCACCCTTCTTATTTCGTAAACTTTGTAATTTTTACAAAATGTATTACCATATCCCATAAGTTCGACCTTAGAACCAACTTCAACTATTACACTAGGGTATTTGTGTGCAGCACACACAGTAATAGCATGAAAAAGTGTTGGATAGCCTTGCCATTTTTTATTCTTAACTTCCCACGGTGGAATTATTTCTTTAGGAAAGTGACTTTCGATAGTTAAAATACCACCCTTAAACGATTGAAGATAAGGATAAATAGTGATATCATTAAGTTTAAATTTCATATTAAAGTCAGTCGTTTCTATTTAGATAATAACTCTTTATTTTCATCTAAAACCACCATATTGGTAGGTGAATTTACAGTCCAAGATGGCCCAAAAGGAAGATTACCAGTCACATATATTGCTACTAGTTCATCCCATTTAACAAGTTGGTCTAAACTAAAATCACTTAGTTGACTAACTGCTTTTGCCTTAATTGTTTCAGGTCACTCATAACTTAAACCTCCATCAACTTAAAATTACCAAACTCGTAGGCACTTCAACTAACCAAGGTTCCCCTTCAAATTTTGGACCTAACCAAAAACCAACATTGTCTAAATTTTGTTCTGCAGGAACCGTTTTTTCGCTTCGGTATAACCTATCTAGTGTTAGTTCAGTTTCAGATGACACCTTTCTTATGCGATAGGATCTCAGATCAATAATGATTTCTCTGTCTACTAAGTCGTCTGTAAAGTTTGTATCTGTGCCAGTAACAATTTTAGTTTCATGATCTATCGAAATTGTTCCTGGTGGTTGTTCACCAAAATCGTGTCCTAAGCTTTCAATGACTTCTGTAAAAACAGATAAGTAATTTTCTGCCTCATCGTTGTCTGGCAGTGTAGAAGTATCTGCTTCTGTTCCAAAGTTTGTACTCACTGTAACACGTTCAAAAACTTCATTTTCATAACCAGGTCTTATAGGCACTTCAACTTTTGCATAACCAGCTTTTAAGAATTGCTCAAACAATGGATCGTTATCTTTTAAGTTTAACGTGTTAATCCATTCTTCTTTTCTACCCCAGAAATAAGGATAAAAATTGTACACTATATTTTGCCATTCAAAAGATTGTTCATAAAATCGTACAAACTTGCCTTCTATTTCTGCATCTTCAAAATTGAGCTGTGGATATCTGTGAATACCATCTTTAGAGTAGTCCACTTCCATAGCATTAAAGGCCTCAAAATGTTGACCAGACATAATAGATATAGCTTGACGTTTTAATTCCGTGGCTTCTACCTGGCGATTAATAAGTGGGTTCTGTCCTTGAATATTTATGTCTGTAGTAAACTCTTGTTGTTCTAAATTTTCTTCATATTCGAGTTGTAAACCTTTATAAGCTTCTATAATACTATTATAGGTATTTATTTGCCATTCTGTATAGGCATTTTCAGTCCTTTTATTATAAACTACAACATTCAACAAGACAACAGCATTAATGTCTGTTGATATTCCAATCGATAAAGTGATATCGCCTTCATTTTCCTTATTCAATTGAAACTCAGCACCTATATTATCTATTTTCGAAATAGGATCCCAAGTACTTGCACTTTCACTTATATCAATTGACTCTATTATTTCATTACCACATGATACCTTTAATGTCAAATTCGAATTTTGCTCACCAACAACATCTCTTTGCCCATATCCTGCTGCCAAAGAATACTTACAATATTCTGCTTTATATCCGCTAGGAATTCCGATTATAGATTCTTTGGTAAGTCCATCTGGTTTATGATCTTTACTGTTAACAGTTAAGTTTAGATTTCCTGGAATTATTTTGTACAAAGGTGGAGGTGGTTCAATATCTGCAACATTGTATTTTCCTACCCAATACATATACCTGCTTTCCGTTATATATTTCGGAGTTAAAGGAATCGTTTTACCATTGTCGCAAAGAGCTGGTATTTCAGGTGGTTCAATTTGATTACTTAGCGGTTTTTCATTTTTCGCCATTTTATAAAATGCTGCAGGTTCAGGAATCATGAAACTTAAAATAGCGCGCTCTCCATAATTAACAATTTGAGCTTTATAGTATTTATTTAGCCAATGGTATTTACCTACGACATGATCACCACCATCCTTGTTGTTAATTTTATGATTATTTGTTATTTCTAACTCATTTATTGTTGTAGTAGAACGCCTGTTAAGTATGCGTTCCTTTATTTTTTGTACACTTTTACTAACGACTTCCTTTGCATAATTAGAGGAAGATCGTTGACTGCTGGATTGTGATTTAGTAGAGCCATAATTACCATGTGCCTCTAATTTTACGCGACCATAATCAGCAGTAATATTAATACCAGCTTCTTTTGTGGTTTCTTGATTTATAGTGTTTTCTGATTCCTTTTGCAATTCATAGCGATCGGTAGTTTGTAGATTTTGTTCTACTTCTTCAGTCCTTTCTGTTTCTTGAAATATGGTTTCCTCAATTCTGTCAAGCTTTCGGTGTGTTTTGGATTTACTTTCACCTTTAAGGACATTTTCAATATGTGCTAGTTCACCAGGTTCATAAGAAAGTAATTCTTGTTTCACTTTCTTTAAATCAAGAATGCCTAAAAATTCAACATAACCTTGAAGATCATTAACCAATGATGCATTGTCTCTTTTTTCAATAATTTCCACAGTATTGCATGGACCCGACCCAGGTATTAAATAAAAACCATCAACTAAAAATAAAAAAGGAACACTTGGCTGTAATTTAAACCCTAATTCCGCTTTTTTAAATTCCATTTTACTTACGACTTCGGGGGCATCGGCGTGTTCTATATTCTTAATGCCAAGTTCTTTATTCACAAATTTTTTGACATTGTCATTGACATAGCTACTTGGTAAATTATTCAAGGATTTAAAACGTTTTCTTTCACCATTTTTAACATTCGACAAAAATTGCTCATGCTTACTGGAAATCTCTTCTATAGCTTTAGAATAATTTTCTATTTTTTCGTTATGGGCATTTTTTATTGCTGTAACCTTCGATTTATAAGCTTTTTCGACAGTCTTGTTTTTAGTGTTTTTTTCTTTATTTTTATTAGGAAGTGGAAATATTTCTTTCGGCAACAAAATAATGGCATTAAGCAATTTGCTTATTGCTTTTGGATTTTTTTTGAGTGTATTGTCTGTAGTTACTTTTTCTATAATGTGGATGGCACGATATAAAGATCTTAAACATCTATTCCATGATAGCTCTTGAAAATCGGCTATCGCTCCATAGACGATGGAGTCTTCAATTTTTCTTTTGACTTCGAGCTTTATTGCAGGTAATGCATCCAAAACATTAGTCTGCATTATTTCATGAATTGATGTAATCGTTTCGAACTTCTTGGAAAACTTAAAAAGCTCTTTGTTTTGTCCTACAAAATCTGCCTCCCTGAAAAAGATTAAATTTTTATTTCTTTTATCAATTATATCTTTAATTTGTGCTTTGGGATCAGCCAGGTCTTTAATAATCCTCATTCCAGGCTGAGGATTATTTTTATCATATTCTATTTTAATAGAAATTAAATCAAGCTCTTCTGTTTCTAATTTTTTAGGATTACGAATAACACCAAATCGAAAAATCTCTTCTTGCATAACAAATAATATTTTAATTAAAATCAACTTATAATTACCAATGAAATGAGTAACTAAGCAAATCGGAGAACTGGGCAGTATTAAGAATAATACAGATATTAATTAATATATGAAGGGAGTTTGTTTGTAATATACAATAAATTATTTTCAATTTAAGCGTTGGCAAAAAACAGCTCTTTTAATTTTTTACAGTTGGCTTGAGCACGTGCAAAAACCAAATGTACTGATTGTGTGGCTGGCTTTTCAGCTTGTGTACAACGGTCTTGTATGAAACGTAGCGTGCAAAAAGACGATAACTTTTCGGATTAACACAGAGTCGAATTTTTATATTTTGTTTTTAACTTATCTATTTGACGATCTTTGTAAATAAACACAAATCTATAGAAAAGCCCTTGATAGCAATGTTTTATACAAGTTGTTTACTTTGTGTGTACTCGGAAAATCCTGCGGATTTTCCTCTGGCTCATTTTCTTCTGCTATTTTAGTTACTTAAACACGCAACGAATCCATACACGAACACGTTGTATGCAAGCTGGATCAATTTAGAGTAATTTTAATAAATCCTATCTTGATTGGAATTGGTGAACAAGTTTTAGTATAGGATCAATGCTAGTTTTATCCATAAAGTCAAACCCTTTGATTTCTTGTTTTCTTGCTTCAGGATCTTTATTGAACATAGCTCCAATTCTTACCATGATCCTGTCATATAATGTAAGTTTGCCCGGTATTTGCCTCCCACGTAAGGCAATATGATTCATTTTCGAAATAAAATTCTCAGGTAAACTGTTAGCAATCCAACCATCAAGTCTTTTCCCGGCTGGGGCACCAGAAACTGAAAAGAAAATTATAGGCTTACTCTCAATATGCCTTAGATGTCTTTTCACCCATTTGTGGATTGAGGGCTTGAAGTAGAGAATTGGACTTCCTATGATCAAATAATCGTAATTCGTAAGATCAACATTTCTGTAATTTACATTAAACATTGGCAAACCAGTCGCTTCAGCAATCCAATTGGCATACTGTTTTGTACTGCCGTACTTGCTATAATAAAAAATCGCACCTTTCATTTTATGTTTTATTAAGGTATGAATATAAAAGTACTATCAGATCATGAGATCAACAATGACTATTATCATCTTTGATGATCAAAGAAACTTCATATTAAATATTGAAAAAAATACTTGCACACAACACCGTGTGAAATTAATTGCTTAGTTCTAGCCTACTTGGAAATTCCTTCGGAATTTCCTCTGGTTCGTTCCATTTTTGCTAAATTAGTTGCTTAACCACGCAACTAACCATACCGCGAACACGTTGTAATTAACGGTAGTACGACAATACTAAATTTAGAAACAAGAAAACGGGAAAGCTGAAAACCGAACAAAGAAGACACTAAACTATCCATTATTAATATGAAAAAATCATCAAAACTTTTAAATCAAATAATTGTATTGTTTGCCCTATGCAGTTTAGCAATCGGATTTCAAAGCTGTGAAAAAAAACAAAATCATTCTGAAAAGATGGAATTATTTAAAAAAAAATTATCCAATTTATCAGAAGATGCCGATAATAAATTTTTCTCAATTCATTTAGAGTCTATTCTCAAAGTAATTAATGCAGAAAACTCTATTTATAAAGAAGACATAGAATTAGTCGAAAAAATGTATGATGCTTTTTTGAACGATTCCTTGGCTAATCCTTCAGATTTTAATAGTTATCTTACTCGAAAACGAACTTTGATTTTAGCTTGGGTTTCGCCTACCGATAGCGTTGTTTCTTTCTCATGGCTACGTTTGCCAAAAAACTGGGATGTGGAAAAAGAGTATCCTCTCTATGTTCAATTACATGGTTATTGGGATGTTGCCGCCAAACCAATTAGCTTTATGAGTTACACTTTCGTTGAAAAACCATCAACAACAACTGCCTTTGAAGATGGTTATTTTTTATCGCCATGGGGAAGAGGAAATGAATGGTATGAAGGTATCTCAAAAACCGATATATGGGAGTGTATTTCTGAATTTGAGAAAATTGCAAAAGTAGACCCTAAAAGAAAATACTTGTCTGGCCATTCTATGGGCGGATATGGAACGTGGCATATTGCTCAAGAGTCTCAAAATACTTGGGCTGCCATAGGAATTCATTCAGGGGCATTAAGGTATAATAATGCAAAATACATTACATCTAAATATGCCAACAAATTAAAAAACACACCAACTTATTTTTTATGGGGTGATGAAGAAGTTGAATTGAAAAAAGAGAATATAGAAGCCCACAAACTATTGGAGAATGCAGGAAATCCAAACCTAAAGATTGCAGTCTTTAAAGGTGGTCATGATTATAACGAAATTGATGTAGAGAAAATGTATAACTGGATGAAAACATTTAAAAAAGAATAATTTAATTGAAATTATTCTTTTAGGAAGATGATTAAAAACCGCTATTTTAGGCTAAACAAAAGGTCGTTGCACGTTTGCTAAGTCTGAATTTCCACTGGAAATTCCTCGCACGTAAACCTGCAACTATTCTTATACGAGACGTTGTACAAAATTAAAAAGATGAAATACCTAAATTTAATTTGTCTAGCAATTCTATTCTTTATTTATAGTTGCTCCTCACAAAAAAACAATATGCCACATTCTAATATTAAAACCGAATCCGTTAAAGCTAAATTTGAACCTGGTGATGGTGAATGTCTTTTCTTTATTGGGCAAGATATGATGGCCATTGGTGGTCTGGATAATTACTCAGATGGCTATTGTGACCATTTTGATGTCCCGGTAGGAATTACATTATATACAGGTTTTGCCAAAGGAACAGAATCCTATGGTTACGTACAAAAAGGTAATGATGGTATTAAATCAATTGCCAATTGGGGTGCGGAGGATAGTTGTGTACAATGCTATTTAGATGATGCCGATTTTAAACACAGTATGGTTGCTATTGGATTGTCTTTAGTTGGTAATGAAAAAAAGGTTGCTAAGGGACAGCATGATGATTTAATAAGAGAACTTGGCGAATGGATTAAAGGTATTGAACGTCCTGTGTTTCTGCGTATAGGTTACGAATTTGATGGTTGGGATTGGAATCACTATAATAAAGAACAGTATTTAGCATCATGGAGACGCCTTCATTCTATGTTTGCCGAAATGGAAGTTAATAACGTGGCTTTCGTTTGGCAATCTAAAGGAACAGGTTCTGGTCAGGAAATTCTTGAAGAATGGTATCCTGGTGATGATTTGGTAGATTGGTGTGGCTATTCTTATTTCGTTAATCCAGACGAAGAAATGCTAACCTTTGCTCGAAAACACAAAAAACCCGTCTTTATAGCTGAAGCAACTCCAATAATATTTGATGGAAAACAATTCTCGGACACCTTTCTTACGCATCCAGAACAAGCAAAACAAGCCTGGGAAGACTGGTTTGTACCCTTTATTAATACCTTAAACGACAATAAGGATGTCATCAAGGCATTTTCCTATATAAATGTAAACTGGCCTGCACAGCCTATGTGGAAAACTAATGGACTATTTAAACACGTAGACTCTCGAATTCAAGAAAGTGAGTTCATAACAAAAAAATGGTTAGAAGAAATATCAAACCCTCGTTATCTAAAACCCAGCCCAGAACTGTGGACTATTTTGCGGAATAAAAACTAAAATATTTAAAATTTAAATAACTTTGTACAACAACATGTATAATTAATTGCTTGATAGTGGTTAAAGTTTATCTCGGAAATCCCTAGCGGATTTCCTAAGCGCTGTCCTTTTTTTTTATCTTACTAGCCTATGTAACTAAATATACACCAAACGTTGTATACAATTAAAAAATATATGAATAAAGCCAATTATCCAAGATCGTTTTCACATATCGGAATTACTGTTCCAGATATAAATAAAGCTGTTGAATTTTATGAAGAAGTGATGGGATGGTATGTAATTATGTCACCATCAAAAGTTCAAAAGGAAAGTGATACAGCAATTGGACAAATGTGTATTGATGTTTTTGGTAATGATTGGGAACATTTCGAAATTGCTCATATGTCAACTTCTGATGGAATTGGAATTGAATTATTTTCTTTTCCAAATGGAATTAAAGAAGCACCAGAATTTAATCCATTTAACACAGGACTTTTTCACTTTTGTGTTCAAGACCCAGATATTGAAAATTTGACTAAAAAGATAGTGGAATACGGAGGAAAGCAAAGAATGCCTATCAGAGAATACTATCCTAATGAAAAGCCCTATAAAATGGTTTATGTTCAGGATCCTTTCGGAATTGTATTCGAAATTTACACTCATAGTTACGAACTCACATATTCATCCGGTGCTTACCAAGACTGAAAACCTAATACAACAATGGCAATTAGTAAGTACTTGCTCTCATGAATCCTGAAAATTCCTGTAAAATTATCAGCTTGGTGTGCACTTGAAAAGTTAGGTGTTAACTCACGCAACTAATCATATACGAAAACGTTGTGTACAATTCATTGCGTCTGATTTTTCTTAGGAAAATCATTTAAATTTTGCAAATATGTCTTGAATTTAGCTGTGTTAATCTAGTCAATAGCTTTTTAGGGTAAAACCAAATGTCAAAAATCTATCTTCCTGTTTTTGGTTTTCTATCACTAAACTTTCAAATGTATGACGATAGTTTATTTTAAAGTTTAAAAACTTCCAAATGGGCAGTTCTAAACCAACATCTGCTTGCCAACGAGAATTATTACCTTCCTCAAGAGAAGGCTGAAAATAACTTTCATGATTTAGAATTATTTTATTTTTAAACAAATGATATTTGCCATTTAACCAAATAGTAGCACGAAACGTATTGATAGATTGGTTTCCATCATACTCTGAATAGTTAAAATTAGTTTTGGAAAAATCTGTCTGTTCATATTCACTTGAAATCGAAAATTTGAGCCAATGATTTTTTTTGTTCAGAATTTGAAAAGTAGCTCCTGCACCTAATAGATAACGCAATTCAATTTCCCTTCGAAAATTCGTGCTAACAAAACCCAATACAAACGGATATATTTTTCGGTCAGGATTAAGGTATAAAAAGTTGAGACTTAATATATCTTCATCTGCCTTTCCCTTGCCAAACGCTTGATAGACATAGGAATTTTGGTTTTTGAAAACCCAATTCTTCCAAGGTTTAAAACCCAATTCTGTTTTTGCTCTAAAAATCAAGGTTTCTACATTTCCTCCTTGATAAAATCCAGTTATAGAAAGGCTTGCTTTCACATTAAGCGTATCACTTTCGTTGATTTGGGGCTGAAAGAAAGATGGGGAAAATTAAGAAATAATATAATACTTTTTTCATTCTATTTCGCTGTAAAATTACTCTTTTATATGATCCTCGAAATATACTTATTTAAGAAGTACTATCTACAAGTTTATTAATGATTTTCTCTAGCGTAGGTTCAAGATATAAGTACAACATTATGTAATTTATTTGAATTTATAGACAATAGTAAATTTGAAAAAAAATTTAAATCGGACGTGAATAACTGGATTTGAATTTAATGAAAAAGCCTACGCAAAACAGCATGTATAATCCAACTCTT
>RCNE010001150.1_pt1 | contig 14393 bp, 13 predicted proteins | sample 2041361 | NCBI WGS metagenome assembly RCNE01 (sample SAMN09708229, study PRJNA481090) | Marine sediment metagenome, whole genome shotgun sequencing project.
AAATTTTTCAATTGCCAGTGCAAGTATTATGAGTAGTGTGCAACCTATTTATGGCATTTTATTAGGCATGCTTTTTTTAAGTGAAATCCCGTCATATACCACTATTATTGGGGGTGCTTTAATACTTTCTACGGTGATAATTGAAAGTGTACAATCACGTAAAAGGTAGAATTATTCTACTAATATATTCTATATTGTCATTCCTGCGTAGACAGGAATCCAGAAAAACATGAAAACAATTCATAAATATTACGTTTACATATTAGCTAGTCAAAAAAACGGAACATTATATATTGGAATAACAAACGATTTGCAACAAAGAGTGTACCAGCATAAAACTGGAATTAAAAAAGGTTTCACTCAAAAATATGGTGTATCTATCTTAGTTTATTTTGAAGAATTTCAACAAGTACAACAAGCTATAGAAAGAGAAAACAATTTAAAAAAATGGAAAAGAGCTTGGAAATTAAAACTAATAGAAGACGAAAATCCTAATTGGAATGATTTAGCTAAGGATTGGTATGATGATTTACTAATTCAATAAAACTGGATTCCTGCCTACGCAGGAATGACAAAAATATTTGAAAGATCTTAGAAATTTTGAAAGTTAAAAAATTATAACAACTTTATCAAAACACTTACAATCAGTAATTAGAAGATAATAAATGTAAATAAATATGTTTATAAAATAGAACTTATTTATTGTTGTTTGTTTGTACAATACAAACATATATTTATATATTTGTACCAACAACAAATGAAAAAAGAGGAGCTCTAACTCCCCTTTTCCGATGGTAAGACTAATTTGAATATCCTAATGAGTGACCCTTCAAACAGTCGATGTATGTATTTGCATTTTTCCCATCTAACTCAACCTAAATCTGACAAAGGCTAGCTCTTTGCTGGCCTTATTGTTTTCTAAATTCGGTCTAAACAAAGATTGATTTTTTTACTGAACAAACGAAATCATAACTATCCACAAAACAAGGCAAGTTTTTAACAAAATGAATATTTAACAAGTTTTTCTTAAAATGAACCTAACATTTAAATATTTGATTTTAAGCTGTTTGTAAATTTATGTTTCTAGCTACAAGCATAATTTACTCGGTTTTTAGCATTCTGCGTAAAAACAAAAAAGAGTCAGAAAAATCTGGCTCTTTTTTTTAATTTAAAATTTAAGCACATAACGCTTTTATCCTCTATACTAACCCGCTATAAAATCATCATCTTGAAACCTAGGATTCGGATAGGCATAAAACCCTTCTCCTACTTTTTTACCTAGTCTACCCGCATCAATATATTCTTTAAGTAGCTTAGAAAATTTCTTGCTTTTCTCATCTTTGAAAACATGAGTTACATGCCAAGCAGTATCTAAACCTATTTCATCTATGATACCAAATGGTCCGGTGGGCATCTTGAAATTTCCCATCCAAGAACGGTCTACATCTTCTATGCTTGCCACATCATAAGTTACCAAAGCTCCTGCTGCTCCTATAAGCGCAATTAGCATAGCATTAAAGATATAACCAGGATTCTCACGCTTTATAATTACAGGTGTTTGCTGTATACTTTCACCGTATTCTTTTAATAACGGTATGATCCAATCTTCTGTTTTTGGGTTCGGCATTATATCAACTACATTGGCATAAAATACATCATGAAAATGCAAGGCGCAAAATAGGTTTGGCCGACCTGTTTCTTCTGCATATAATGATGGAATTAATGAAGATGTATTTGTTGTGAAAATAGTATGACTTGGGCATAATTCACCAAATTGTTTCCATACTTTTTTCTTTAGTTCTAAATCTTCAGTAACCGATTCACTTACCAAATCAGCATTTGCAGCAGCGATTTTGGCATCCGTTGTGAATACTTGGTTTTTTAGTGCATTGTCAGCCGCATCTTGTGAAATCGTTCCATTTTTTATTAAAAATTTAATGACCCCAGCTTGAATCTTTTTTGCTTGTACAAATGCTTCTTCTCTAATATCATAAACAGTCACTTTATATCCGTTTAACGCATTTACCAAGGCGATGCGTAAACCTAGAGTTCCACTACCTAAAATGAGTACATTTTTTATATCTTTTAGTTGTTTCATAGTTGTTTTTAAATAAGAGTTTCTTTTAATTGTCATTACGTACTTGATGCGGAATCCAGAAATTATCAAAAAATGGATTCCTGCCTTCGCAGGAATGACATGTAACTTTAAACGACTTAATAAAAATTATTAATTCGATTAAATTTTATAGCATTTTTGGCATTTTGACCACACGCTTTTACCAAATGAATTAACATGGCAAAACGTTCATCCTTCGTAAATCCTTTTTTATATCTGGCGTAAATTTGCTGCGCAATAACACCTAACTTAAAACATCCGAAAACATAATAAAAAAGCACATCTTCAACCTTGATATTTCTAAGTTCTGCATACTTTTCTACTACTTCTTGACGTGTTAAATTACCTTCTACCCATGTCAAATTAAATTGCTGCAAAGCGGGATTATCACCTGCTTCTACCCAATAAGCAAGTGACGAGCCTAAATCCATTAAAGGATCTCCGACGGTAGCCATTTCCCAATCTAACACCGCTTTTATAGCTAAAGAATCAGGATCTAGTACTAAATTATCATACTTATAATCATTATGAATAAAAGATGTTTTCCCTTCTGAAGGCATATTGCGTTGCATCCATTCCGCAGCAGCATTCATCGATTTAATTTCATCTGTTTCAGCTTTAACATAGCGCCGTGCCCAACCCTCTACTTGACGTTGCACATAACCTTCTGGCTTTCCTAAAGAAATTAAGTTAGACTTCTCTAATTCTAAATTATGTAAATCGACTAAATTCTCAATTGTTTGAGTCGATAGTTTTTGGAAATGTTTTGGAGTTAGGTCTAAACCTTTCGGAATTTTATTCCGTAAAATAATACCTTTTACACGTTCCATTAAGTAAAATGGAGCACCTACAATTGTATCGTCTTCACAATAAATAATAGGCTTCGGAATTTTCGAATATACTGGCTCCAACAAACTCAATACATTATATTCTCTGCTCATATCATGTGCAGATTTTATAGTTGTCCCAAATGGTGGCTTACGCAGTACATATTCTTTCGTGCCAGCGGTAATTAAATAGGTAAGGTTTGAAAAACCTCCAGGAAACTGTTTAACAGAAATTTCTCCTTCAAAACTCAGCTCATTATTTTTGAGATATTTACTTAATTTCTGAATATCTAACTCTTCTCCTTTACGGATATCAGTTGCCGAATCGATTGATTTATTCATCTATCTTTTAATATCTAATCCATATCCCTTTAAAATCTGTCTCGCTAAGGCTGATTTATGTACTTCATCGGGCCCATCATAAATTCTAGCGCCACGTTCATGTCTATAATAAAATGATAATACAGTATAATCTGTAATCCCTAAAGCACCGTGTACCTGAATGGCTCTATCGAGTACCTTCATTAATACATTGGCAACATAAAATTTAATAGTAGAAATATCTAAACGCGCAGCTTTTGCGCCAACTTCATCAATTTTTTGAGCTGTATGTAAGACCATGTATCGAGAAGCATTGATTTCGGCTCTACTCTCGGCAATCCAATTTTGAATGGTTTGTTTATCTCCTAATTTTGTGTCACCGCCTAAACTTCTTGTAGCAGCTTTTTCACACATTAAATCAAAAGCCTTTTCGCAAATACCAATCCATCGCATACAATGATGTATCCTACCAGGCCCTAAACGTTGTTGTGCCAATAGGAAGCCTTCTCCTTCGTTTCCTATCAAATTTTTCACGGGCACTCTACAGTCTTTATATGCTATTTCTGCATGACTAAAATACGTGTCATTCGTTTCACCCATTATTGAGGTATTGCGTTTCAAATGAAACCCTTTGGTATCCGTTGGCACAATAATCATACTTGCTTGTCGATACCTATTTTCAGCTTCGGGATTTGTATTTGCCATCACAATGGCAAAAGAAGCGCCTTCGGCTGCAGTGGTAAACCATTTTGTTCCGTTAATCACATAATCATCTCCATCTCTTACCGCTGTCGTACCCATATTTACAGGATTTGACCCTGCAAAATCTGGCTCAGTCATCGAAAAACAACTACGAGTTTCTCCTTTAATTAGAGGTCTTAAATAGGTTTCTTTTATATAATCGGAAGCATTACCTAACAATAATTCTTGATTGCCAATATCTGGCGCATTACAGTTAAAACAGTAATGCCCATAAGGCGACCATCCTAACAACTCACTTATTTGTCCGAATTCAACCAAGTTAAACCCTAGCCCACCATGTGCTACTGAAAGGTGAGAATTCCACAAGCCTTGCTCTTTTACCAGCGCTCTTATTATTGCCAGCTTGGGTTCAACCCTACTAAATGGAAGATGTAAATATTCCGCTTCAAGTGGAATTAATTTTTCTTCAATTATTTTTTTTACTTTAGGTAAGAATTCTGCTAATTTTTCTGAAGAAAATACACTCATGAAATACTAATTTTATAGGTTGAATTACAAAGATAGCGAAAAGGACAATTAAAAAATCCAGCAAGTTCGTTCTTACTAGATTTTTGTATCTTATTAATATTTAAAAAAGATTATTTAAAACGCATAACCAAATCCTAAATTAAAAATTGGTAATCCTTTTTGAAGTATAAAAGGTAAGTCATCAATTTCATCTTTTATAGAAGTTGTTTCACTAATTGGCTCTCCTTGATAATTTCCTTCCACAAAAATTTCTTTCGGTATAGTACCTAAGCTATAACCGATTTCTGTCCTAAAAAAGAATTTTCTACCCAACTTGGCTCCTATTTTCATATTCAATCCACTATAAGAAACTTCAGTTGTTGCATTTCCCTCATATAGGGTCCCATCTTCGGCTTCATAATCTTCTATTTCGAGATTCGCATTGATATTTTGATATGACAATGCGCCATACAAACCTCGGCCTTGTCTGTTCTTGCTAAAATAAATATTCGACCCTATTTCAAATACATTTAAAGAAGACTGCACTTGATCTATTTTAAAATTTGCACCTGTATAATTTACGAAAAGTGCAACGCTATTGTGTAAAAGTGAAGTTACATATTCAAATTCTAAACTAGCAGCATTAGGCGCACCTATTTTCAAACCAATTCTGTATGGTCTCAAGTCATTTGTGTCGTTTTGCCCTAAAACAGTTATTGAAACTAACACTAGTATAATAAATGCAATTCTTTTCATTATTGTGTTTGTTATTCAAATAGTAACGAGGTTATTAATACAAAAGTATTCTAAATTACTTTTTTAAGTTACCGCTAGTTTTCGGACCATTGTAGCCAAAATTCTAGGGAAAAATCTTTTTACATAGACCGATAATTTTTCTAGAGCACCCCCAATAATTACTTCTTGCTTTTTGTTATGTATAGCTTTTAGCATTTTTTTAGCAAAGTAATCTGGCGCAAGTCCAGCAGCAGTTTTTTTGTCCATACTATTTTGCGCCGTACCATCTCCTGTTAAGGCATTCATCGAAACATTTGTGTTTACATAACCTGGGCAAATAAGTGTTACAGCAATATTATCTTTATGAATTTCTGCTCTTAAACTATCAAAAAAACCATGCAATGCATGTTTTGAAGCCGCATATGATGATCGTAACGGAGTTCCTATTTTACCAACAACACTAGTAATCACTACAAAATGCCCACTTTTCTTTGCTACAAAATAAGGCAGCAAGGCTTTTGACAATGCTACTGTACCAAAATAGTTTGTTTTAAATAGTTGTGTATCAACTGTAATTCCTGTATCAATGGCCAATGCTCTCTGGCTAATTCCGCCATTGTTAATGAGTATATCTATACTTCCGAAAAGGGAAATCGCTTCTTGTACCAGTTTCTCTACATTTAGATAATCATCCAAATCTACTTGCAAAATTTTTACATTTTCGTGTGTTTTACAGAGCGTCTTTACTTCCTCAAGCTTCGCTATATTTCTAGCAGAAATAATCAATTTTGCGCCGCTCTCCGATAAGGCTAAAGCTGTCGCCTTGCCAATGCCAGAAGATGCACCTGTTAACCAAACTACTTTATTAGTAAAACTCATACTGTGATTTTTAACAAAAGTAACACATTTTTACATCCGTAAAATACTGTATTTTTGTATGGCTTGATTATTGCAAAATCATATTAAAACCATATCATGATTAAAAAATTACTTGTCGCTTTTTTATTGATTTCTTCCATTTCGTACGCACAGTATTCCGTAAAGGGAGAATTACAACGCCATCAAAATTATCCTTGGATGGTCTTGTATCAATTAAAAGGTAGCGAACAGAATTACATAGCATACGATTCTATAAAAAAAGGGCAATTTTCTATTGCGATTCCTGTAAATCAAAGACCAGGAGTGTATCGATTGATGTACGACGTTAAAAACCAAGCGTATGTTGATTTTATTTTTGATAATGAAAATGTGGAGTTGACTTTCGATCCGATAGATCCAACTAAAACCATTGAATTTACGGAGTCAGAAAACAATAAAGTATATCAAAATTACTTAAGAACTACACAACCAATTCAACAAGAATTAGATTCATTGCAAGTGACTTATTTTAGCACACAAGATAAAACATCTACAGAAAGCCTTTATAAGAAAAAAATTACTGAATTAAATACTGCTCAAAATTATTATGAAAAACTAGCCAGTACTAAATTAGCGAGTCATTTTATAAAAGCAAGTAAGCGATTTTATGAAGTAACGCCTGTTTTAAAACCGGAAGATTATTTAACATCGGTACAGTCACATTTTTTTGACAATATAGATTTTAATAATAAAGGGTTACAGACTTCTACTTTTATTCATGATAAAATAAATGAGTTTATTTTTTATTTAAATAGCGCCGAAGATCCTGCACAACTTACAAAACTTAGAAAAGAATCGATTACAACTGTATTAGCCAACATAGGCACTAATTATAGTTTATCGAAAGATATTCAAGAAGGGTTACTCTTTGCTTACGCAGAACAAGAAAATATTACGCTTGTCAATTATATGCTGAATAACTACTTAAGATTACCTAGAGAGTTTCAAGACACAAATTTTATAAATGACATTAAAGGGCAACTAAAAACTTCTGTTGGTGTTACAGTACCAAATATCTCTTGGGAAGAAAATGGTGTTAAAAAAAGCTTGCATAGCTTAAGAGCAGCTGAAAAATATGTCATTGTTTTTTGGAGTTCTACTTGTGGTCATTGTTTACAAGAAATGCCTGTGCTATATAATTATTTGAAAGCAAATACTAAAGTGAAAGTGATTGCAATTGGTTTAGAAGATAATGACAGCAAAGCCGGTTGGCAAACGATGATTAAGCAGTACCCTAACTTTTTGCATGTATACGGAAAAGATAAGTGGAATAACGAATATGCTAGTAATTATGGTGTGAATGCTACCCCTTCATTTTATGTCTTGGATGCTCAAAAGAAAGTGTTGGCAAAACCTGATGACGTAAAGGAGTTGAAAGTGTTTTTTGGGGAATGATTATGAACAAGAAAACGAAAACATACTTAATTTCTGGCCTTTTTTTAACCTATTTGGGTTTGAAAGATAATTTTTTAATCTTTTATAACGGAATCGCTTTGTTACTAGGGCTAACAGCCCTCTATATGGCATATAGAGAATATAAAAATGAAAAAAATAATTCATAAATTATACTCTATGTGTTTGAAAAGACCCTGAAACTAGTTCAGGGTGACGCTATGCGTCAAAAATGAAAAAAAGCATCTTCTAAATGCTCAATGGTGAAGTTGTTATTTTCTTTAACAATCGCAATGATATCAAAGCGAACCTCAACATCTAGATTTTTAGAAATTACATATTCATCGATGGCAGAAACCAGTAGCTTTATTTTTTTAGGGTTAACAAAATCTTGCGGATTGCCAAAATCGGTTGTAGAGCGTGTTTTTACCTCAACAACAGCCAATATTTCACCTTTTTGAGCTATGATATCAACTTCTGCTTTTTGGTAACGCCAATTGGTATCTCGAATGGTATACCCATTTTTGAGTAGAAAATCTACGGCTAATTTCTCTCCTTTTTTACCAAGTTCGTTGTGTTGTGCCATTATCCTTTAAAAGGCTTAGCTCCCATGCTAATTTCGTTTTCCTTTTTGGCTGTAGGTTGTGGTTTACTAACAGCGGTTTCTGTAGCTTTGTTTCGCCAAGACTTTGCAAACTTAACAGTCGCTTTCTTACCCTTAACTTTTAGAGAAATTTCTCTTCCCATGATTAAGGTTCTGTTATCGCGAATGTGACCCGCAGGAAAATTAAAGGCAACCGGAAAATCATATTCCGCCACAGCATCTAATATTACTTGTTCTACAGGCTTACCAAAACTGGTATCATTTTCACGGATATCTGAAATTCCGCCAACTATTAAACCATAGCAATTCTTAAAATAACCATTCCTTTTTAAGTTTTGCATCATCCTGTCAATATGATACACATATTCACCTACATCTTCGATAAATAAAATCTTACCATCGGTTTTTATAGATGATTTTGAACCTAATAAGCTATATAAAATAGATAGATTACCTCCTATCAATTGGCCTTTACCTTCGCCTTCTTTATTAAAATTAGATTTCCCTGTTTTGTATTCTAAACTCTTTCCGAAAACAGCTTTTTTAAACGATTTCAAAGCTTTCTTTTGTGCATCATTATCCGGTCTATACGTAGAAGGCATAATACCATGAATAGTCTCGCCTCCTAAATTATGAATCTCACTATGTATTACGGTGACATCCGAAAAACCAATAATCCATTTAGGGTTTTTTAGGTACTTTTTAAAATTGACTTTGTCTATCATTCTAACAGTTCCATATCCACCTCGAGCGCACCAAATAGCTTTGACACTTTCATCATCTAAGCCTTCCTGAAAATCTTGAGCACGTTGTGCGTCAGTACCTGCAAAATGATTTCCTTTAGCGTACAAATGCTTACCTAGTTTTACATTCAACCCCCAATCTTGCAATAAAATAATAGCATCATCGACAACGGATGATTCTTTTAAAATTCCGGCAGTAGCCACAATCATGACAGTGTCACCTTCTTGTAAATAAGCTGGTTGCATAAGCGGAGAATTGATATAGTTAGACCGTTGGCCTTGAGAAAAGCCAAAAGTCATGTTAAACATCATAATAACAATGAGCAAACGATTATATAGATTACTTTTTATCATTGTATAGTCTTTTGTAAAAATACATATTTCTCTATAAACGCTAAACTGACCTAAAAAGTATTAAAATATAGAAGCTAGAGTGTTTGTTATTGTTGCTTTTCTTACTTTTGTCCTTACAATTTTTGAAGATGACTACACCAAAAAGATATACAATTACTGCCGCTTTACCCTATACAAACGGTCCCGTACACATTGGGCATTTAGCTGGTGTTTATGTACCTGCTGATATTTATGCACGGTATCAACGTTTAAAAGGAAATGATGTAGCTTACATATGTGGTTCTGATGAACACGGAGTGCCAATCACCATAAAAGCAAAGAAAGAGGGTATTACACCGCAACAAGTTGTAGATAAGTACCACGCCATGATTAAGACTTCTTTCGAAGAATTCGGCATCTCTTTCGATAATTATTCGCGTACTACGGCAAAAATTCATCATGAGACAGCTTCTGAATTTTTTAAGAAACTGTACGAAGATGGTAAGTTTATTGAAGAAACAAATCAGCAATTTTATGATGCAGATGCAAATCAGTTTTTAGCCGATCGTTTTATTGTGGGTACATGTCCAAAATGTGGATTTGAAGAAAGTTATGGCGATCAGTGTGAAAATTGTGGAACGAGTCATAATGCGACGGATTTAATTAATCCTAAATCTGCCATTACTGGGAATACACCTAGTTTAAAAGAAACAAAACACTGGTTTTTACCTTTAGATCAATACCAAGAGTGGCTGAAAGAATGGATTGTTAAAGGCCATGCAAAAGATTGGAAGCCAAATGTATTAGGGCAAGTAAAATCGTGGTTAGATGATGGTTTACGCCCAAGAGCTGTAACTCGTGATTTAGATTGGGGAATTCCGGTACCTGTTGAAGGCGGCGAAGGAAAAGTATTGTATGTTTGGTTTGATGCTCCTATTGGTTATATCTCTTCAACCAAAGAATGGGCAGCAAAAAAAGGTATAGACTGGGAGCCTTATTGGAAAGATAAAGACACTAAATTACTCCACTTTATAGGAAAGGATAATATTGTATTTCACTGTATTATTTTCCCTAGTATGCTCAAGGCAGAAGGAAGTTATATTTTGCCAGAAAATGTGCCTGCAAATGAGTTCTTAAATTTAGAAGGAAACAAGATTTCTACTTCAAAAAATTGGGCAGTTTGGTTACATGAATATTTAGAAGATTTTCCTGAAAAACAAGATGTGCTACGGTATACACTAACCGCCAATGCACCCGAAAGTAAAGACAATGATTTCACTTGGAAAGATTTTCAAGCCAGAAATAATAATGAACTAGTTGCTATTTTTGGGAATTTCATCAATCGTGTTGTTGTATTAACCAATAAATATTATGATGGACAAGTGCCATCCCCAAATACCTTTTCGGAAGTTGATGAAGATACGCTAGCGATGTTAAAGAAATATCCACAAATAATTTCAAAATCTATCGAGCGTTATCGTTTTAGAGAGGCTCTAGTAGAATTAATGAATTTAGCGCGTTTAGGTAATAAATATTTAGCCGACGAAGAACCTTGGAAAGTTATAAAAGAAAATCCTGAACGAGTACAAACTATTCTATTTGTGGCTTTACAAATCTCAGCTGGATTAGCTGCTTTATGCGAACCTTTTTTGCCTTTTACATCTAAAAAACTAAAAAACATACTTAATGTCTCGTCGAGCACAGTCGAGATGTCTTTAACTTGGAAAGATGTATCAACTAAAAACGCATTGTTACCAGCAGGTCACCAAATTGGTAAAGCCGAATTGTTATTTGCTAAAGTTGAAGATGAAGAGATTCAAAAACAACTAGACAAACTACAAGCTTCAAAACAAGCGAATGAAGCTGCTAACAAAACTGTTACCCCTCAAAAAGACACGATCGAATTTGATGATTTTACCAAGCTCGATATGCGAGTGGGCACTATTTTAGAAGCGACAAAAGTGCCAAAAACAAAAAAGCTACTACAACTAAAAGTTGATGTCGGTATTGACATAAGAACGATTGTTTCTGGTATTGCTGAAAGCTTTTCAACTGAGGAAATTATTGGTCAAAAAGTGACTGTTCTCTGTAACCTCGCTCCTAGAACATTGCGTGGCGTAGAAAGCCAAGGTATGATTTTAATGACCGATACTCCTGATGGGAAGTTAGCTTTTATTGAGCCAGAGAATACTTCTGTCGCCAATGGTGAAAAAGTAAGCTAGGATTAAACTAAAAAATAACGTAATTTTATAATCTCTTCTTTTAAGATTTATCGTATGAAAACACTACAATTTAAAAAATTACAAGCCCTTATTTTGTTTTTAGGACTAGCTCTTTCATTTTCTCTAAGTGCTCAAGTTGGCGGGTGGAATCCTGAACTTGTAAAAGACTCTAAAAAAGCATTAAAGAAAATGATAAAAGCGACATCTAAGCTCCAAACTTTTAAAAGTAAGGCTTATGGTTATGTAGTTTTCCCTAAAGTTACCAAAGCCGGAGTTGGTATTGGTGGTGCAGCCGGCCGTGGAACCGTTTTTAAGAATGGCGTTGTAGTTGGTTCTGCAAATTTAAAACAAGCATCTATAGGCTTACAGTTAGGTGGACAGCAATACAGCGAAGTTATCTTCTTCGAGAATAAAAAAGCTTTTAAAAATTTTACTAATGGAAAATTAAAATTTGGTGCCCAAGCTTCTGCCGTGGCTATTAAAGAAGGAGCCTCGGTCGATGCTGCTTATAACGATGGTGTTGCTGTATTTACCAAAACAAAAGGTGGCTTAATGTATGAAGCTTCCATTGGGGGACAACACTTTAAATTCAAACCTAAAAAATAATTAACCTTTTTATATTAAAATTCTCTATTTTCATTCTTATAATACAAAAAAGTGTTCTTTAGAGAACACTTTTTTTGTTTATGGAAAAGTAAATTTTAAAGATTCTTTTTAGAATTTATTGATTTAATTTGCACTAGCTACATTCAATAATAATTAAATGAGTCAACTTCTTCAATACATAAAATCTAAAGCAAATCTCCCTGAAAAAGGAATTCAAAACACTATTGAATTACTCAATCAAGATTGTACCATTCCGTTTATTGCACGTTATCGAAAAGAAAAAACAGGCAATTTAGACGAAGTTCAACTAGCCGACATTGTAAAATATAAAACACTGTTCGAAGAGCTAGAGAAACGTAAAGTTACAATTCTAAAAGCCATTACAGATCAAGATGCTTTAACAGACGAACTAGCCAAAAAAATAAATGCAACTAAAGACCTCACTACTCTAGAAGACTTGTATTTACCTTACAAGAAAAAGCGAAAAACAAAAGCAGAAACGGCACGTAAAAATGGATTAGAGCCATTAGCGAAAATTATTATGAGCCAGAATGCCAATGACATTGGTTCTATTGCTTTAAAATATGTAAATAATGACGTTATAACAGAAGAAGAAGCTTTAGAAGGTGCTCGACATATTATTGCTGAATGGATCAATGAACGTACCGATATTCGAAATAATATTCGTCATCAAATAGAGCGTCACGCCATGATTTCCACGAAAGTGATAAAAACAAAAGTTGACAACGAAAAAGCACAAAAATTCAGAGATTATTTTGACTGGTCAGAAAGTTTAAACCGATGCCCTTCGCATCGTTTATTAGCCATTTTAAGAGCAGAAAACGAAGGTTTTATTCGTGTAAAAATTGAAATTGACGACCATAGAGCACTTACGAAAATTGAAGAACGCATCATTCGTTCGCAAAATGATTGTGCTGCACAAATCGAATTAGCAATTGCCGATTGTTATAAACGCTTACTTTTCCCCGCATTGTCTAATGAGGCATTACAAATAGTTAAAGAAAAAGCCGATGAAGCTGCCATCAATGTCTTTGCGAAAAATTTAAAACAATTGTTGTTGGGTGCTCCATTGGGTGAGAAAAACATTTTGGCAATTGATCCCGGATTTAGAAGCGGTTGTAAAATTGTTTGTTTAAACGCTCAAGGCGGGTTAGACTATAATGAAACTATCTATCCTCATGCGCCACAAAACGACTCGCTTGGCGCTATGAAAAAAATAAGCTCATTGGTTGATGCCTATAAAATTGAAGCAATTGCCATTGGAAACGGAACAGCATCAAGAGAAACGGAACGGCTAATTCGTAAGATGAGATTCTCTAAAGATGTTCAAGTTTTTGTAGTTAGTGAAGCCGGGGCTTCCATTTATTCGGCCTCAAAAATTGCAAGAGATGAATTCCCAAATTATGATGTTACAGTTAGAGGATCTGTTTCTATTGGTCGTCGTTTAGCAGACCCTTTAGCCGAATTGGTAAAGATTGATGCGAAATCTATCGGTGTTGGTCAATATCAACATGACGTAGATCAAACCAAGTTAAAAAATAAACTAGACACTGTCGTTGAAAGTTGCGTAAATACTGTTGGTGTGAACATTAACACAGCAAGTAAACCATTGCTAAGCTACGTTTCTGGAATTGGACCAAAATTAGCTGAAAACATTATTGCTTACAGAGATGAAAACGGAGCTTTTTCATCAAGAAATGATATAAAGAACGTAGCACGCTTGGGCGGAAAAGCTTTTGAGCAAGGCGCTGGGTTTTTGCGCATTAAAAATGCAAAGAATCCATTAGATGATTCAGCAGTACATCCCGAAAGTTATGGTATCGTTGCTAAAATGGCGAAAGATGAACATGTAACGGTTTCCGATTTAATCGGAAATAAAGCCATTCTTCAAAAAATTAATCTTCAAAAATTTGTTACCAATAATGTTGGTTTACCAACCTTAACGGATATTATAAAAGAACTAGAAAAACCTGGTTTAGATCCTCGCGAACAAGTAAAAGTGTTTACTTTCAATCAAAATGTTAAGACAATAAACGATTTAAAAGAGGGCCAGTTATTACCCGGAATTGTAAACAATATTACCAATTTTGGTTGCTTTGTAGATATTGGCATCAAAGAAAGCGGCTTGATACACGTTTCTAATCTTTCTGATACTTTTGTAAAAGATGTGAGTGAACATGTGAGTTTACATCAGCAAATAATCATAAAAGTGTTAGAAGTTGATATTCCTAGAAAGCGAATTCAGTTGAAGTTACATAAATAAAAAAGAGGCTATCTTAAATGTTATTTTGATACCCAGTGCCGAACTTTACGGGAGGAAAATCAATTTTTAAGATCAGTCTCTCT
>RCNE010001151.1_pt1 | contig 14377 bp, 12 predicted proteins | sample 2041361 | NCBI WGS metagenome assembly RCNE01 (sample SAMN09708229, study PRJNA481090) | Marine sediment metagenome, whole genome shotgun sequencing project.
TTCTAAGATAAAAATAGTATCTTGCGCCCCGTTATTTGCTGATGTGATGCATAAAGTTCAAAATAACACATCTATCAGTGATCAATTTTTAATGTAAAATAAATTTAATTAAGTAATGAAATCAATTACGATCAAAGGATCCAAAAGAGAAAGCGTAGGCAAAGTATCAACTAAAGCCTTACGTAATGCTGGAAAGGTGCCTTGCGTGTTATACGGAGGTGATCAACCAATACACTTTTCAGCAAACGAATTAGCGTTTAAAAACTTAGTGTATACCCCAAGTGTTTACACAGCATCGATCGAGTTAGAAGGTGGCGAAAAATTTGCCGCTATCTTACAAGATATTCAGTTTCATCCTGTATCTGATAAAATCTTACACATAGATTTTTATCAATTATTTGATGAAAAGCCAGTTGCTTTGGATATTCCTGTTGTGCTAGAAGGTAGCTCACCAGGTGTATTGAATGGAGGTACTTTACGATTCCCAAATCGTAGATTAAAAGTAAAAGCAATTCCAGCTAATTTACCAGATTTTATCACTGCTGATATCTCTACCTTAACAATTGGAGATAAAGTTTTTGTAAAAGATCTACTAAATGATGCTTATACAATTGTACACCCTGATGGTATGGTTGTTGTACAAGTAAGAACGGCTCGTGCTGCTATTGTGGATGAAGTAGAAGAAGAAGAAGGAGAAGAAGGAGCTGAAGGAGAAGAAGGAACTGAAGGAGCTGAAGCTACTGCTGATGGAGCAACTCCAGATGCCGGTGCTGCAAAAGAGTAATTCATTTATTCTTACAACTTAACAAGAAGCTCCACTCAATGTGGAGCTTTTTTTATTGTGAAAATGTATCTTTGCTACATGAATATTATTTCGTTTTTAAAATCATTCTTTTCAAAAGAAAAAATTACGGAAAACACTATGAAAAAATACCTCATTGTTGGTTTAGGAAATATTGGTAATGAATATCATGATACGCGTCATAATATTGGGTTTAAAATCTTAGATGAACTCGCAAAGACTAACGATATTTCTTTTAAAAATGAAAAGTTAGGTGCACTTACCAGTTTTAAATTTAAAGGACGCTCTTTTATACTCTTGAAGCCTTCTACTTATATGAATTTAAGCGGTAAAGCAGTAAAATATTGGTTAACAAAAGAGAAAATACCATTAGAGAATCTATTAGTAATCTGTGATGATTTAAATATTCCTTTTGGCACTATTCGCTTAAAACCCAAAGGCAGTGCTGGAGGGCATAATGGCTTAAAGAGCATCAATGAAATATTGAATACTCAGCATTACCCGAGGTTTCGATTTGGCATAAGCGATACTTTTGGGAAAGGAAGACAAGTAGACCACGTTTTAGGAAAATGGAGTGACAAAGAGAATGAAATACTCCCTGAACGACTCGAAAAAGCCGCTCAGTTAGTCAAATCTTATGGTACTGCTGGGGTAGCAAATACCATGAGTGAATTTAATGGAAAATAGTTACTCTACCGTTACCGATTTTGCTAAATTTCTAGGTTGATCTACATTACATTCGCGCATAACAGCAATGTGATATGAAAGTAACTGCAAAGGAATAGTAGTTAATAGTGGTGTAAACCCTTCACTTGTTTCAGGTACTTCTATTACATGATCAGCAATTTCTTTTACTTGCTCATCGCCTTCTGTAACTACAGCTATTATTTGCCCTTTACGGGATTTTATCTCCTGAATATTACTCACTACTTTTTCGTAATGACCTTTATTTGTAGCAATCACCACAATTGGCATATTTTCATCAATCAAAGCAATTGGGCCATGTTTCATCTCTGCAGCAGGATAACCTTCAGCATGAATGTATGATATTTCTTTTAATTTTAAAGCTCCTTCTAAGGCTACAGGAAAATTATACCCTCTCCCTAAATATAAAAAATTACCAGAGTCTTTATAGATCTCGGCAATAGCCTTAATATGATCATCAGACTTTAAGGCAATTTCTACTTTATTCGGAATTAACTCTAATTCTTGTAAATAATAACGATAGTCTGAGCTAGAAACTGTTCCTTTTGCTCTTGCCAATCGCAAAGCAATTAAACTCAATACTGTAATCTGTGTTGTAAAGGCTTTGGTCGAAGCTACGCCAATTTCTGGCCCTGCATGTGTATAAGCACCTGCATGTGTTTCTCTGGCTATTGAAGAACCAACTACATTACATACTCCAAATACAAAAGCACCTCTCGATTTTGCTAATTTAATTGCCGCTAAGGTATCAGCTGTTTCACCTGATTGAGAAATAGCAATAACAACATCTTTTTCGGTTATTACCGGATTTCGATATCTAAACTCAGAAGCATATTCCACCTCAACAGGAATTCTGGCTAAATCTTCAAAAGTATATTCGGCTACTAAACCAGCATGCCATGATGTACCACAAGCTACTATAATAATACGATCAGCATTTAAAAACTTCTTCATATTATCTTCAACACCAGCCATTTTTATAATACCGTCTTCTCTTAATAATCTACCTCTATATGTATCGGTTATAGCTCTTGGTTGTTCATAGATTTCCTTCAACATAAAATGCTCATAACCTCCTTTTTCGATTTGCTCAAGGTTCATTTGAAGTTTTTGAACACTCGCATCTACCAAAGAATCGTCCTGAATTTTTCTAATTTCAACCTCTTTACCAATTTTTATAATAGCCATTTCTTCATCTTCTAAATAAATAGCATCTTTGGTATATTCTATAAAGGGGGAAGCATCAGAAGCTACGAAAAATTCTTTCTTTTCTTTTCCGATACCAATCGCAATAGGGCTACCCAAACGAGCAACTACAATTTCATCTGGCTTATTTTTATCGAAAACAGCAATTGCATAAGCTCCAATAACCTGATTTAATGCAATTTGAACTGCCTTACCAAGTTTTACATCGTTCTCTTTTTTAACCTCTTCTATTAAGTTTATTAAAACTTCGGTATCTGTATCACTTTTAAAAAAATAGCCTCTATTTATAAGTTCTTTTTTAAGTGTATCATAATTTTCAATAATACCATTATGTACAATAACTAAATCACCAGATTGAGAAGTATGTGGATGAGAATTTACATCGTTTGGCACACCATGTGTTGCCCAACGCGTATGACCTATACCTAAGTTACCTGTTGTTGAAATTTCTTTTTTGACTCTTTCTAATAGGTCGCTTACTTTCCCTTTTGTTTTAGATAGTTTTACATCTTTTCCGTCATACAAAACGATTCCTGCACTATCATACCCACGATATTCTAAACGTTGAAGTCCGTTAATAATAATTGGAAAAGCATCTCTGTAACCAATGTAACCTGTAATTCCACACATAGCAAGTGTATTTTTTAAATTTAATTATTTTCTTCGGTATAATAGATTGTTAACTTTAATCTCTCTTCATCTATTAGTTTATTTCCTTTTAAAACTACCCCCTTTGAGCGCCAACTATAATCCTTAACTAATGTATCAAGAGCTGTTCTTGGCACTTCGGTTGGATGGTATACTTTCAATCCTAATTTAGATAGCCCATCTGTACTATTAGATTTTAGTAACTCAGAAATATAATCAGTAATTGAAAATCTATATCTTATAGGAATCCCTGTGTCTTCATCTCTCTCTAAAAAGCCTCCAATACCATTAATAGTTCCTTCTGTTATAACATCTATAATAAAAGAATTATTATCCGCATTATACAGATATAGTTGTTCTGGTACAATTCTATTCTCTTCGTCGTCTTCTACATACAAATCTATAATTGCTCCATTAATTAACCAATTTTTAGCTCTTATTTCATCTAAATCTATTTGAATTTCAATCTCGGCATTAGATCCTGCGGACCCTTGAATAAATAATTTTTCCTCTCCATTAGTGATGTTTGGAGTATTCAGGAAACTTTCTATAGCTGAACCCGAATAATTTCTTGTATAATTACCTGTTACTATCCCCAATAAAGACATTGTTAATGTTTGTTTTGATTTTACAGGCACATTTACATCAATAGTATCATCATCTCCATTTAAATCAATTCCTTCCTCGTCTGTCAAAACTTCATTCGTATAATAAATATTGAACGAGATATTAGATGTTTGTAAAGACATTAATGAACCGTCTTCTATACCCTCGGCCTCTAGAAGTATCCCTCTAAAATAAGTAACAAAATTTTCAAATGACTCTAAATTAGCATCTGATGCTTCCGTCAAAAATATTCTCTCAATTTCCGTTTTATCTAAAGGCAATTTAATAGATGGACTAAGATCATCATTCTGTATTGTATCTATACTTTCTGCGCCTTCAAACAAATTTCTGTTTACAAATAATACAGTATCATTCTTATTTGGTTTAAAGCTGCCAGAATATAATTCTGTTGATCCTGTATATGTTTCATCAGAATAATATTGTTTTACTTTAGTAAGATCATTGGGATCCAAAGAGTTTAAAAAAGTTGCTAACCTACTCACTTTTAAATTATATTCAAAATCTTGATTCCCTAAAATTGAATCTAGCGTAAAGTTGGGCGTACCATCATCATTGTCTTCGGATTCTCTCGTTGAATAATAAGGAATATCTAATATTACGGCATCAATAACCGGGTTTAATCCAAAATCTATTTCACTATTTGAACCAACTTGAGCTGCTATTGAAGCGTTTAAAAGTCCAAAATTTGGAGTATGATAAATCCCTAAGTTATATAATCCTCTTAAAGCTAATAAACCATCTATTCTCGAAGAAGCTACGTTCGAATTGTAGGCAATAACTTCAAAAATAGAATCTTTTGTATTAAATAAGTTATTATCCACCAATGAAACTCCAACATCTTCAAAATCTTTTTCGCAAGCTATTACACTAAACAAAATAGAACAAAATACGAAAACAGACTTAATGCTGTTCATAAATTTAGTTAACATAAACAATTTTAAATTTTTACGATTAATTATAAAACTTCGGTTAGGTAAAAGTTAGAATAAGCTTCAGTGAAATTATCAATAGGCTGAAAATCTAAAGCTGGGGTTTTTGTAGTTTCTATATGTTTTACTATTTCATCAGAAAGCTCTTCACTACCTTTAATTACAGCATCAGAATTTTCTATAGCAATTTTTAAAATATTTGAATGAGTTGCTTTTGTCAATGATTCAAGCTTGTCTTCAGAGATTGAATCAAACTTTATTTTATCTACTAAGTCCTCACTTAGCACACCTGGAAAATCATTATTATAAAGTGATGTTACTATTTTACTTTCAGAAAATAATGGATCATTTTTATAATATTCTCTTAAATAAAGTGGTAATAATGAAGCCATCCATCCATGAACGTGAATAATATCAGGAGCCCAATTCAGTTTTTTTACGGTCTCTACCACTCCTTTTGCAAAGAAAATAGCTCTTTCATCATTATCTTTAAAAAGATTACCATCTTCATCTGTATACAAAGCTTTACGCTTAAAATACTCATCATTATCGATAAAATAAACCTGCATTCTTTCTTTAGGAATTGAAGCTACTTTAATAATTAGAGGCATATCCATGTCATTAATTATTAAATTCATACCAGACAAACGAATCACTTCGTGTAATTGATGTCTACGCTCATTAATAACTCCAAAACGCGGCATGAAAATTCTAATTTGTGCGCTTTTATTATGCATCTCTCTTGCTACTTCAAAAGCCATGTTTGCAGTCTCATTTTCTGGTAAATAAGGCACTACTTCAGATGACACATACAATATTCTCTTGTCTTTCATAAATCCGTCTTTGTTAGGGTGCTGCAAAATTACAAAAATTTAAGTAGATTTAAACTTAAAATAGTATGTTTACACGCTTTTAACACTATTATTAACATTATTTCATGCAAGTTTACCTTACGACCAAATCTTTAAAAGAGGCATTAGCTTCTAAAAGAAAAAAGAATTCTATTGGTTTTATTCCTACGATGGGCGCCTTACACGAAGGTCATTTATCTCTTATAAAAGAAGCACAGCGTCATAATGATATTATTGTGGTTAGTATTTTTGTAAACCCTACTCAGTTTGATAACACTGCTGATTTAGAAAAATATCCTCGCACATTAGAGCAAGACACTAAATTACTTGAAACGATTAACTGCGATATTATTTTTGCACCTACTGCACATGATATTTATCAAAAAAACATAAAATCTAAGAAGTATTCATTTGGAGGTTTAGAACATGCCATGGAAGGGAAATTTCGACAAGGACATTTCGATGGCGTAGGTACTATTGTTAAAAGACTCTTAGATATTGTGGCTCCCAATAATGCTTATTTTGGCCAAAAAGATTTTCAGCAACTACAAATTATCAAGAAGCTTGTCGAAAAATACAATCTTCCAACTAAAATCATAGGTTGTAAAATTCACAGAGAAAATGATGGTTTGGCCATGAGTTCTCGAAATACTCGCTTAACTAAAGCACATCGAGAAGCCGCTCCCTTTATTTATAAAACATTACAAAAAGCTAAAATAAAATTTCAAACTGAATCGGCTATTAAAGTGAATGAATGGGTTCATAAAGAGTTTCAAAAAAACAAACATTTAGACCTAGAATACTTTGAAATTGCGAATGTAAAAACATTAAAAACAATTTCCAGAAAGAGAAAAGATGCAAAATACAGGGGTTTTATTGCCGCTTTTGCTGGAAAAATTCGATTAATAGATAATATCGCGCTAAATTAAGTATTTTTGCTCGCTAATTATACTTAGAATCTTTGAACTCTAGACTTAAAAAAACACTTTTAATCATTATACCAGTAGCTATAGGTGTTGGTTTGATATGGTATTTTTTAGCACAATTATCTCCTCAAGACAAAAGGGATATTCTTAATTCCCTTAAATCTGCTAATTATTGGTGGATAGGCTTGTCATTAATTTGCGGAATTCTAAGTCATTTTTCTCGTGCTTATCGTTGGCAATTTTTACTAGAGCCTTTAGGCTATAAACCAAAATTCACCAATAGTTTTATGACCGTTTTAATGGCTTATTTAGTGAATTTAGCCATCCCTAGAGCTGGTGATATTGCTCGAGGAACAGCCATTTCTAAATACGAAAAAATCCCTTTCGAAAAAGCCATAGGAACCATTATCGCGGAGCGAATAGCAGATGTTTTTTTATTATTTTTTATCATAGGAATTGCTTTTATATCTCAAGCCGAGTTAATAAAAGGATATCTATTTAAAGATGGAGTTTCAAGTACAGTAATTAGCATTGTTATTTTAGGAGTGATGCTTATTCTCGGCTTTATAGGCTACAAATTAATTCAAAGAGCTCAAACAGGGTTTCTTGCTAAAGTTAAAAAGTTTGTAAATGGTTTGTTAGAAGGAGCCGTTAGTATTTTTTCTATGCAAAGAAAATGGGCATTTATTTTGCATTCTTTATTTATATGGTTTATGTACGTTATGATGTTCTATACCGCTACTTTTGCTATCCCCGAAACAACTAACTTACCTTTTGAAGCCATTATCGTTGGTTTTGTAGTAGGCGGACTGAGTATGGCACTTACAAATGGTGGATTAGGTACTTACCCTGTTGCAGTAGCAGCTGTATTTATATTATATGGCGTAGAAGGAAATCCTGCTAAAGCTTTTGGTTGGTTAATGTGGACAGCTCAAACCTTAATGATAATCGTTTTTGGAGGAGTCTCATTCTTTTTATTACCTATTTACAATCGCAATAAAAGCTAAATCCCATGGCTTCTTTTTATAGTAACGGAAAATTATTAATTACAGGAGAATACCTCGTACTCGATGGAGCGAAAGCATTGGCCTTACCTACAAAATATGGTCAACATTTAGACGTTAAAAAAATAGATGAACCAAAATTAATTTGGGAAAGCTATTCCGATACGAATGATATTTGGTTACAGGTAGAATTTGATTTACCTCGTCTTAGAATCATATCAGAGACGTTCGATTCTGAACTTGATGGAGGAAATGATACGCTTGCGTTCAATCTGCAAAATATATTATTCGAAGCTAAAAAATTGAATTCAGAATTTTTATCAAATGAGCAAGGCTTTTATGTGAAATCTAAACTTACATTCGCAAGAAATTGGGGGTTAGGCTCTTCTTCTACCTTAATTAATAATGTGGCGCAATGGGCAAAAGTTGATGCTTTCAAACTACAATTCAACACCTTTGGCGGCAGTGCTTATGATATTGCATGTGCGCAAAATAACACCCCTGTTATTTATCAATTAAAGGATAAAAACCCTTTAATCGAAGAAGCCATTAACTTCGATCCTAGTTTTAAACAGCAACTCTATTTTGTACACCTCAATAAAAAACAAAATAGTAGAGAGGGTATAGAACATTACCAAAATTTTAAAGGGAATGTCAATACTTTTTTGGAAGAAATATCAATACTAACCGAAGAATTTATCAATTGTGATGCCCTGAATGATTTTGAAAGATTAATGCAAGAACATGAGCAACTCATTTCATCAATAATCAAACAAAAACCTATACAGAAAGAACTGTTTTCTGATTATTTCGGACAGACAAAAAGCCTTGGTGCTTGGGGTGGCGATTTTATCTTAGTAACAGGAAATGAAGAAACGCCTGATTATTTTAAAAGTAAAGGCTATTCTACTATAATTTCATTTCAAGACATGGTTCTATGAAAAAAAAAATAGTTATTATTGGCGGTGGTGCAGCTGGTTTTTTTGCAGCAATTACAGCTGCTGAAATGAATCAGAATCTTGACATTACAATCCTTGAAAAAGGAAAAAATGTATTACAAAAAGTAAAAATATCTGGTGGCGGTCGCTGTAATGTGACACACGCTTGTTTTGATCCTAAAGAGCTATGTGAATTCTACCCAAGGGGCAACAAAGAACTATTGGGTCCTTTTCATCAGTTTATGACAGGTGATACCATGGAATGGTTTCAAAGCCGTGGAGTAGAACTAAAAATAGAAGCCGATAATCGTATTTTTCCTGTTTCAAATTCTTCACAAACCATTGTTGATTGTCTATTAAATGCATCTGAACAAGCAGGCGTCACTTTGAAGTTAAGTCAAAATGTAGAGTCAATTTCTAAAGTTAAAGAGCAATACAAAATCACAACGAGTATAGATGAATTTATTGCTGATAGTTTAGTTATTGCTGCGGGTAGTAGTCCTAAATTTTGGAATTTACTCACTACACTTAATCACACTATTGTTCCACCTGTACCGTCTTTATTTACTTTTAAAATTAATGACAAACGGATTAAGGAAATCCCTGGTGTTTCTGTAGCAAATGCAACAGTTTCTATTATAAACTCATCATTTGAAAGTAGCGGTCCTTTATTAATTACACATTGGGGAATTAGCGGGCCCGCCGTATTAAAATTATCAGCTTTTGGTGCTCGTTTTTTAGCCGAGAAAGACTATCAATATAATGTAAAGATAAACTGGCTTTCAAGACCATTCCATAGTGTAGTTGATCATTTAAAAGCGCTAAAAAAAGAGCATCAAAAAAAGCTAGTAAGTTTAAAACCTATTTTTCAGGAAATTCCAAAACGCTTATGGGAAAATTTGGTACTAGCTTCAGAAATTAAAACCGAACAGCGATGGGCAGATCTTTCTAACAAACAATTAGAAAATTTAGCATCACAACTAACAACATCTGTTTTTAATGCGAATGGTAAAACCACGTTTAAAGAAGAGTTTGTTACTGCTGGTGGCCTTGATTTAAAAGAAATAAATTTCAAACGTTTTGAGAGTAAAAAACACAAAAACCTCTTCTTTGCAGGAGAGGTTTTAAATATTGATGCCGTTACAGGCGGCTTTAATTTTCAAAATGCCTGGACTGGCGGTTATATTGTAGGTAAATCGATTTCCGAAGATTACTTCGCAGCGTCGTAACGTTTTTCTACTTCGTTCCAGTTAATCACATTAAAAAATGCATTGATATAATCTGGTCTACGATTTTGGTAGTTTAAGTAATATGCGTGTTCCCAAACGTCAATTCCTAAAATTGGAGTTCCGCCACAGCCAACACCTGGCATTAACGAATTATCTTGATTTGGTGTTGAACACACTTCTACTTTACCGCCTTTATGCACACATAACCATGCCCAACCTGAGCCAAACTGTGTAGCAGCAGCTTTCGCGAATGCGTCTTTAAAAGTATCAAACGAACCATAAGCAGCTTCTACAGCATCTTTTAAAGGGCCTGATAAACGCCCTTTTCCTTCTGGGTTCATAACCGTCCAAAATAAACTGTGATTGTAAAAACCACCACCGTTATTTCTAACAGCTTTGTTATTCATATCTAAACTTCCTAGAATATCTTCTATAGATTTTCCGTCAAGATCAGTACCTTCTATAGCCGAATTTAATTTACTTGTATAGCCATTATGATGTTTAGTATGGTGAATTTCCATTGTTCTTGCATCTATATGTGGTTCTAAGGCATCGTAAGCGTAGCCTAATTTTGGTAATTCAAAAGCCATGATTTTATAATTTTTTAAGTTAAACTTCTTTATAATTTTTGCTTCTCAAAGATAAAGACTTTGTTTCTAAAAGTCTACGGAATCGAATAGAATATTGTTATTAAATTATTACGTAAACCTATTGTATACGAATCTTATCAAACTCCTCAACAACGGCAGTATGTGTCACTGATCGCTTTTTAAAGTGCTCAATCAATTGTTTTTTTTCATTTTCAGAGGCTCCCAATTGATTTAAAATATTTTGCAAATGCATTTTCATATGCCCCTCTTGAATCCCTGTGGTAACTAAAGCACGAAGTGCCGCAAAATTTTGTGCCAATCCAGCAACGGCAACGATTTGCATTAAATCCTTTGCCGAAGGTTTTTGTAACAATTCTAATGACAGTTTTGCTAATGGATGTAAAGCTGTTAAGCCACCAACAGTTCCTAATGCCAACGGAATTTCAATCCAAAATTTAAAAATATCATCTTCAATTAAACAGTTTGTTAAGCTTTTATATTGACCGTCTTTTGAAGCATAAGCATGGGCACCAGCTTCAACTGCCCTAAAATCATTACCCGTTGCTAACACCACCGCATCAATACCATTCATAATCCCTTTATTGTGTGTTACCGCTCTATAAGGTTCAACATTCGCAATTTGCACTGCTTGGTAAAATTTTTGAGCAAACTCTTGTCCATTTTCCCCTAGGTCTTCAATTTTACAACTTACTTCAGCTTTTACTAAGCAATCAGGAATATAATTTGATAAAATACTCATCACAATTTCAATACCTTCTTTACGGAATGTCCTTGCGACTTCTTCTAAACATGAGTTGATGAAGTTAGCGCCCATGCTATCTTTTGTATCAAACGAAACATATAATTGATAGTAATTGTTAAGTTTTTCTGTTTTGTTTCTTAGCTCAATATCTAAAATTCCACCACCACGCTTTCGCATGTTTTTGGTAATCGATTCAGTAGCTTCAAGTAGTTTTGATTTCACCTGTTTAAAATAATTTTCGAGCTCAGCAAAATTTCCATCAAACATAAAATGAACATGTCCGATTTTAGTGGTTGAAATCACTTCAGCATTAAAGCCGCCTCTCGTACTCCAAAACTTAGCAACTAAAGAAGCCGCTGCGACTACAGAACTTTCTTCAACAGCCATTGGTATCACATAATTTCTACCATTTATTTTAAAATTGGGTGCTACTCCGTAAGGCAAATAAAAATTAGAAACCGTATTTTCTATAAATTCGTCATGTAATTGTTGTAATTCAACATCATCATTCCAATATTTTTTAAGTGTTTTTTTAGCAGCTTCCGCATCAGCAAAAAAAGTCTTCGTTAGCCAATTTATCTTTTCTTGTTTGGTGAGTTTTGAAAAGCCTGAAACGGTTTTGGTCATTAATTCTAATCTTTTAAAGAGATTCAAAGATACAGAGAGCATTCGATAAACAAAAAAGTTATTTATTATTCAATTTGGGATGGTTTTTGACGATTTTTCCGTAAACTTGGAAAACTTTTTATATCATTATCATAATTCACGGCACGAATAGTGCTTCTCAAATATCATTATGATAGTTGAAAATGGTAACAAACACATGAAAAAACTACTTATTCTATTTATTGCTTTTACGGCAACAATTTCAGCACAAAAAAAAGACATTACACTCGAAGATATTTGGTCAAACGGTACGTTTAAAGCAGAGTATCTAAACTCTTTCCATTCTATGGACATTGGTGATTTTTACACCATTTTAAATTTTGATAGAGAAACTCGAAGTACGAGTCTCGATAAATATGATTACAAATCTTTAGAAAAGGTAGAAACCATAGTTGATAGCAAAAATTTAGACGGAATTAATTCTTTTGATAGTTATGAATTTGATGCTACTGAAACAAAATTAGTTCTAGGAACAGAATCTGAGCAAATCTATAGACATTCTTCTCGCGGCATTTACTATGTATATGATACTGCTACAAAAAATTTACAGCAAATTTCAGAGCATAAAATTCAAGAGCCTACTTTTTCTCCCGATGGAAATAAAGTGGCTTTCATGTTTGATAACAACCTTTACATAAAAGACCTTATTAATAATGGCACCCTACAAATTACATCTGACGGTGAAAAAAATAAGATCATTAACGGAATTACCGATTGGGTTTATGAAGAAGAATTTGCTTTTGTAAGAGCATTCGAATGGAATAAAAATTCAAATAAATTAGCGTATTTACGTTTTGATGAAACAGAAGTTCCTGAATTTTCTATGGATATGTATGGTACCGATCTGTATCCTACACAACACGTGTTTAAATACCCAAAAGCAGGAGAAAAAAATGCGTTGGTTTCATTGCATATTTTCAATACAGAAAGTAAGAAAAGTAATCAAGTAAACTTAGGAGAAAAAGCACAATATTACATTCCTAGGATTCAATGGACAAACAACTCGAATGCGTTAGCAGTTACCACATTAAATCGTCATCAAAACAATTTAAATTTACTCTTTGTTGACGGTACTACGTTAGATTCTTTTGTAGTTTTAAATGAAAAAGATGAGGCTTATGTAGACATCAATGATAATCTTACTTTTTTAAAGGATAATAGTTTCATTTGGACCAGCGAGAAAGATGGTTTTAACCATATTTACCATTATGATGCTTCTGGCAAATTAAAAAATCAAGTAACTAAAGGTAATTGGGAAGTCACAAATTACTACGGTTATAATGCGAAAACAAAAAGAATCTTCTACCAGTCTACAGAAAATGGCTCTATAAATAGAGCTGTTTATTCCATAAAGTTAAACGGGAAAAGCAAATTACTTCTCAGTTCGAAAACAGGAACTAATAGTGCTGCTTTCAGTACTAGTTTAAACTACTACATAAATACTTTCTCAAGTGCTGATACTCCTAATGTTTATACATTAAATGATTCTAAATCTGGCAAAGAACTCAAGGAGATAAAGAATAATAAAGCGCTATCTGAAAAACTAAACAGCTATACTATTTCTAATAAAGAATTTTTTACACTTAAAACCGAAAATGGTGAGTTTAATGCTTGGATGGTAAAACCAGCTGATTTCGATCCTACTAAGAAATATCCATTATTTATGCATCAGTACTCGGGTCCAGGTTCGCAACAAGTTGCCAATCGCTGGGGTGGAAGTAATGATTATTGGTTTCAATTACTCGCACAAAAAGGATATATAATCGTATGCGTAGATGGAAGAGGAACGGGTTTGAAAGGGCGTGATTTTAAAAAAGTAACCTACAAAGAACTCGGTAAATACGAAATTGAAGATCAGATAGAAGCTGCAAAAGAATTAGGAAAGCGTACTTACATCGATGAAAACCGTATTGGAATTTGGGGTTGGAGTTATGGTGGTTATATGTCGTCATTGGCAATTACAAAAGGTGCTGATGTCTTTAAAATGGCAATAGCCGTTGCTCCTGTTACTTCATGGCGCTTTTATGATACCGTTTACACGGAACGTTATATGCAAACTCCGCAAGAAAATGCTAGTGGTTATGATGAAAATTCACCTATCAATCATGTTGAAAAATTAAAAGGAGCCTACTTATTAGTTCATGGAAGCGGTGATGATAATGTACATGTACAAAACACAACTAGAATGGTGAATGCCTTGGTACAGGCCAATAAGCAATTTGATTTGTTCATTTACCCAGACAGAGCGCATGGAATTTACAGAGGTAAGAACACACGATTACATCTATTCAATAAAATGACCGTTTTTATTGATGAGAATTTAGGAAATTAATAATACATAAATTAATAAATACCCTATAAATTATGTCAGATATTACAAAGCAACCGAATCAAAAAGAACTATTTGGGCATCCAGTAGGTTTGTACATACTATTTTTTACTGAAATGTGGGAGCGCTTTTCTTACTACGGAATGCGTACGATATTGGTTATT
>RCNE010003815.1_pt1 | contig 14369 bp, 18 predicted proteins | sample 2041361 | NCBI WGS metagenome assembly RCNE01 (sample SAMN09708229, study PRJNA481090) | Marine sediment metagenome, whole genome shotgun sequencing project.
TCTAGGTCTTCTGCAGCTAGAGAAATCCATTGGGGTTGATGTGTTTGCCGACGGAGAAATTGAGCATATCCTTGGACTTTGGGAAAAGGACTACATGATTGGACTCAATATCGGGCTTCGATCAAAGGATGACTCAAAAGTTCACCAAGCAGCCGTTCGAAGGACGATAGAGTCATTAAACTAGATTATTGATCTCATCAAAGACTGCTATTCGACTACAAGCCAGCGTCGGTTAGTCATGATTTGTTGCACGGCACTGGGAGGTTAAGGCCAATTCGATTGACGTGAAATCGCCCGACGGGTTGAGTGCGCAGCGCACCAAATTTCATCAGAAGAGTTTTGTGGGTCTACTTGCAACGCTTCGGACTCATTGGTTCCTGACCCAGCTTTTTTGCTGCCCATGCCGGCACCGGCAGGTCCGCTATTGTCATGGTCGCCATCATCACCGCCACGACCGTGTCCACGATCCGCCAATTGATATGTTGACGCATACACAGTAGTGTTTTTCAATGTCAGCGGAGACTCAATTCCGGACAAAATTGCTGTGTTGCTACGGGCTGCGGCGATCTGCGGCAGGCACAGGCAACCCGTTGCAAGTGCAGCGCCACTCAAAAACTGTTGAACTTTCATTAGATGTCTCCTCGGTTGCTTTTGGGTGAAGTACTCCTTTCATGCAGCCATCAATGATGCTGCTGGTTTTGGTCCCGCGTAATTCTGGCAATGGTCGGTTTGGATTTCGGACCAAGGTCCGAGGGCGCCAAGCGAGTCCATCAGATTAAATTTGCGCAGTGCCTGCAAGAACTGGCCCGTTCCGGACCATCATCCTGCATCTGGATACCGAATTTAGATTTCGAATTGCTGCTGTTGATGGACGGCGCTGCATTTGTAGGGGACCCAATGACGGCTGTGTCCTCGCATTAAAACGAGTCAAGCCGTTTCAGCGGACCCAGGCTGTAAGTTCGACACACCCTGATCGCGGCTTCCATTAAAAAAATCATGATGTCTGCCGGTAAGTGGTCAAGAAAATCGATGCAAAGCGGAGGGCGCGAAGCACATAATTTGCCTTGTGAATCCAAAACTTCCCGTTAGCGTGAAATCCTTGGGAGGATTTTACATGAAACTAACAAACACACTCTTGTCCGGCGCGGCAATCGCGCTGGCATTGTCATTAGCAGGCCCTGCTGCAGCTCAGGAATGCGCTCGCGGCGATCTAGATAAAAGGTATTGCGACGTGGATGGTGATCTGGTCGCAGACGCGCCAACTGATCCCGCCGATTTTGTAGATCCAGATACGTTGATCTTTGCCTATACACCTGTCGAAGACCCTGCCGTTTACAAATCTGCCTGGGCTGACTTTTTGACGCATATGGAGAAAGAAACCGGCAAAAAAGTGGTCTTCTTTCCTGTGCAAAGCAACGCGGCCCAGATTGAAGCAATGCGTTCTGGCCGACTGCATATTGCGGGTTTCAATACCGGCTCAAACCCTTTGGCTGTAAACTGTGCGGGCTTTAACCCCTTCACTATCATGGCTTCAAAAGACGGTAATTTCGGCTATGAGATGGAAATTATCACGTATCCCGGCTCCGGTATCGAGAAAGTCGAAGACATCAAAGGCAAGCAACTTGCCTTTACCTCTCCGACATCAAATTCTGGTTTCAAGGCCCCGTCCGCAATCCTGAAGAGCGATTTTGACCTGTTGCCTGAACGCGACTTTGAGCCGGTCTATTCAGGCAAGCACGACAACTCGATACTGGGTGTCGCCAACAAAGACTATATGGCAGCGTCCATCGCGAACTCGGTCAAAGCACGCATGCTGCGCCGCGACGTGATTACCGAAGATCAGGTGATCACGATCTACAAATCGCAAACTTTCCCGACAACTGGATTTGGCACGGCACACAATCTGAATCCTGAACTGAAAGACAAGATCCGTAACGCGTTCTTCAATTTCGACTGGGAAGGCTCGTCTTTGCAAGCCGAGTTTGAAAAGTCTAATGAAGGCCAGTTTCTGGAAATGAACTACAAAGAATTCTGGGAAGTGATCCGCAAGATCGATGCGGCAAACGGCGTAAGCTACGCCTGCGAGTAATCTTTGATCGGGCGGGCAAACAGGCCCGCCCTTTCCAACAATAATAACTGAGGCGGGGAGGCTTTCATGCTGCGGCTTGAGAAGCTTGTGAAGACTTACAAAACTGGTGATCAGGCCTTGAAGTCGGTCGATCTCGAGGTGCCAGAAGGCCAAGTACTGGCCTTGATCGGCCCTTCGGGTGCGGGCAAATCCACGCTGATCCGCTGCATCAACCGGCTGGTGGAGCCGACCTCTGGCAAAGTGTATCTGGGTGATGTGGAGCTTACCGGCCTGTCGTCCGGTGCATTGCGGCGCCAACGCAGGCGCATGGGGATGATCTTTCAGGAATACGCCTTGGTCGAACGATTGACGGTCATGGAAAACGTCCTGTCCGGCCGGTTGGGGTATGTCGGCTTCTGGCGCAGCTTCTTGCGCAAATTTCCACAGTCCGACGTGGACGAGGCTTTCCGTCTGCTGGATCGAGTCGGTTTGGCACATATGGCGGACAAACGAGCGGATGAATTATCTGGCGGGCAGCGCCAGCGTGTCGGCATTTGCCGTGCGCTGATCCAGGACCCCGCATTGTTGCTGGTAGACGAACCCACAGCATCGCTTGACCCCAAGACATCTCGCCAGATCATGCGGTTGATTTGCGAGCTCTGCAAAGAGCGCGATCTGGCCGCGATCATCAACATCCATGATGTGGCACTGGCGCAAATGTTTGTGCAACGTGTCATCGGGCTGCGCATCGGCGCAGTGGAATTCGACGGCCCGCCCGAAGGGCTCACGCCGGACGTATTAACCACGATCTATGGCGAAGAAGACTGGGAAGCGACCATCGAAAAAGTCGAAGACGATGAGGTTGCTGCGCAATGAGCGAGACCGCTTTCAATATCGACACCAAGATCGGTCATCGCTGGAAGAAGCCGCCATTTGTTCAACGCAAATGGCTCCGCTGGGCATTGCTGGGCGGCTTTGTTGCCTATCTGATCGCCGCTTATATGACGATCGACGTGAATTGGTTGCGCGTCTACGAAGGACTAGAACGCGGCGAGAAGTTCGTTCTGGCCTTTATGAGCCCGGATTTCACCTCCCGTTCCAGTGATATTTGGGAGGGGATGGTGGAGAGTATCATCATGACGGTCGCCTCCTCAGTGGTAGGTATCGCAATATCGATCCCAATTGCGTTGGGCGCAGCCCGTAATGTCGCACCCTTGCCAATTTACCTGATCTGCCGTTCGATCATCGCCATCAGCCGCGCCTTGCAGGAAATCATTGTGGCGATCCTTTTGGTCGCCATCTTTGGCTTTGGCCCGCTGGCAGGATTTCTCACGCTCAGTTTTGCGACCATCGGCTTTCTGTCCAAGCTATTGGCGGAAGACATCGAAAGCATGGATCGGGTCCAGGCCGAAGCTATCAAAGCGTCCGGCGCGCGCTGGACACAGTGGATCAACTACGGCGTTCAGCCGCAGGTCATGCCACGGCTGATCGGGTTGAGTATGTACCGGCTCGACATCAACTTCCGCGAAAGTGCGATCCTTGGACTGGTCGGTGCGGGCGGTATTGGTGCGACCCTCAACACCGCATTTGATCGCTATGAATACGACACAGCGGCTGCGATCCTTCTGATCATCATCGTGATCGTCATGGCTCTCGAATACCTGTCTGGTTTTATTCGCGCGAGGGTTCAATAATGCCGGTTCGGGAGGCAAACGGGCTAAAGTCATGGCAACGGCGCACTGGGCGCGAAAGCCTTTCCCACTGGGTTCTCTGGCTCATCGGAGTCGCGATCTTTGCCTATTGCTGGCAACAAATCTCGCTATCCACGACATGGTTCTTTGTCTGGGACGCGCCACGGATTGCTGACGATATCTGGACCCGCGCAACGCCGCCAAAGTGGGGCTACATCACCCAGCTCGGCAAGCCGATTTGGGACACCCTCAACATCGCTACATTGGGAACAATCATTTCGTTGATCCTCGCGGTTCCGGTGGCGTTTCTCGCGGCGCAAAACACAACCCCTTCGAAATACCTGGTTCGGCCAATTGCGCTTTTGATCATTGTATCGACACGCTCGATCAACTCCCTGATCTGGGCGCTGCTGTTGATTGCCATTATTGGCCCCGGGGTCTTTGCCGGCGTCATTGCCATCGCCATCCGGTCCATTGGGTTCTGCGCCAAGCTGCTCTACGAAGCGATTGAGGAAATTGACCACACCCAAGTTGAGGCGATAACTGCCACAGGCGCGTCGCGCTGGCAGATTATGGCCTACGGCATCGTGCCGCAAATCCTGCCGGCTTTTGCCGGTATCGCGGTGTTCCGCTGGGACATCAATATTCGGGAAAGCACGGTACTGGGGCTTGTCGGTGCAGGCGGTATCGGCTTGCAACTGTCATCCTCACTCAATGTCCTGGCCTGGCCCCAAGTGTCCTTGATCTTGTTGGTCATTCTGGCAGCAGTTGTGATCTCAGAGTGGGTATCCGCTAAAGTACGTGGCGCTATCATTTGAAGATGCACGAAGCCTTTGCGGCTTATGAACGGGTGCGTGACCTATTGCCGCCTGTGCAGCGCGGTGCCGCGTGCAAACATATGCCAACCCTTGACGCAATAGCCGTTAAAATCGACGTTTTTTTTGGTGGGCGCCTTTGGCGTCGTTAACTTCGGTGAGACCGAAATCGACGGTGTGCCAGAGCGCGTGGCTCGGCACCTATGTGCACAGGCTTGGTGATGTAACCGGTGTCGATCCTCCTCCGGTCACCAAGACAGACTTTCCTGCGAGGTCGTGAAAGGTTGCTGGCGGCGGCGGGCGCGTGGTTTCGCCCCACGCGTTGGTCATCCCATTTTCACCCATGCTGAATCGCGTGCTGAGGACCGCACACAAGCGTCAATGAAAGACACGCCCAAAAGCCCGTCCTGTGCTGTCGGGAAGATCACCTCCTGTGGCACCGGCTCTCCTGCTGCGTGGGCACGAATGGCACGGGCCGCTTCGGTATAAATGTTGGCAAAGCCCTCAAGATAGCCCTCGGGATGTCCCGGCGGCACACGGCTGACTCGCCCGGCTGCTTCGCCGCTGCCAGCGCCACCGCGGGTGATCAGACGCTTTTCTTGGCCAAAAGGCGTAAACCACAGGTAATTCGGGTCCTCCTGCGACCAGTCCAGCCCACCTTTTTCACCATAGATTCGAAGACGCAGCGTGTTTTCGTTGCCCGGCGCAACCTGTGAGGCCCAGAGCATTCCCTTGGCACCGCCATCGAAACGCAACATCACTTGGGTGTTGTCGTCCACCTGCCGACCCGCAACAAAGCTGGTGACGTCAGCGCTGAGCCGTTCAACGGTCAGACCGGACACAAACGACGCCAGGTTAAAAGCGTGTGTGCCGATGTCGCCGACACATCCCCCTGCGCCGGAGCGTTCGGGATCAGTGCGCCACTGCGCCTGCTTGTTGTCACCCTGCTCTTCTGCCTCAGTCAGCCAATCCTGCACATATTCAACTTGCGCCAGTCGAATTTTCCCCAATGCCCCGCTCTCCACAAGCGCGCGGGCGTGACGCACCATCGGATAGCTGGTGTAGTTATGCGTCAGAACAAACAACGCGTCGCTGCTATCAGCAAGCTTCGCCAGTTTTCGCGCGTCTGAAAGTGTGGACGTCATCGGCTTGTCGCAGATCACGTGAATGCCGCGCTTCAGAAACTCGCGGGCGGCAGGATAATGCATGTGGTTCGGCGTCACGATTGCCACAGCTTCGATACCGTTCTTCAGGCGCGCCTCTCGTATGGCCATGCTTTTGAAATCATCATAAATCCGCTCCGGCGCCAGCCCAAGGGCTGTGCCGCTTTCCCGCGCCCGCTCAGGTGTCGACGATAACGCCCCGGCCACCAGTTCGTATTCGCCGTCAATGCGCGACGCAATGCGATGAACAGCACCGATGAAGGCGTCTTTGCCGCCCCCAACCATTCCCAGTCGCAGGCGGCGCCCGGTTGTATCATTTCGCCCCGTGATGGCCATGTCCTACCCCTCCAGACCAAGCATGCGGCGGTTTGCAGCATCATCTGTGCCACTATCGGCAAAGTCATCAAAGGCACGTTCAGTTACGCGAATGATGTGATCGCGTACAAACGCGGCGCCTTCTCGTGCGCCGTCTTCGGGATGTTTCAGACAGCATTCCCATTCGACAACCGCCCATCCATCAAAATCATTGGCTGCCATTTTCGAAAAGATCGCTGCAAAATCAATTTGCCCGTCACCCAGTGAGCGGAAGCGCCCGGTTCACCCAGCTTTGATATCCGCCATAAACGCCTTGTCGGCCGGTCGGATTGAACTCTGCATCCTTGACGTGGAACATGCCAATCCGGTCTTTGTAGATGTCGATGTTATCAAGATAGTCGAGCTGCTGTAGCAAATAATGTGATGGATCATACAACATCATGGCTCGGTCGTGGTTGCCTGTGCGTTCAAGGAACATTTCAAACGACACCCCGTCGTTCAGGTCTTCTCCCGGATTTCATAACAAACGTTTACACCCCATGTCCTCGGCGTGATCCAGTATCGGACGCCAGCGCGCTGCAAGTTCGTCAAAGGCGGCTTCGATCAATCCTGCGGGGCGCTGAGGCCAAGGATAGATATAAGGTCAGGCCAACGCCCCCAGAAAACGTCGCATGCTTACCGATGCCCAGATTTCGACTGGCCGTCAGGGCCTTTTTAACCTGATCCACGGCCCATGCCTGACGTGCTTTGGGATTGCCACGGACTTCGGGTGCGGCAAATCCGTCGAAGGCTTCGTCATAGGCCGGATTTACGGCAACCAACTGGCCTTGCAAATGCGTTGAAAGCTCTGTGATTTCGACACCATTCTGACGCGCAACCCCGATCAACTCCTCGCAATAGGTGCGCGACTCGGCGGCTTTGGCCAGATCAAAAATCCGTCCGTCCCAACTGGGTATCTGAACCCCGGCATAGCCGCAGTCTGCTGCCCATTTTGTGATCCCGTCCCACGAGTTGAACGGTGCTTCATCACCGGCAAACTGTGCAAGAAATAGGGCTGGTCCCTTGATCTTTTTCATCAGATATCCTCCTTATTGGCCTGACGCGGCCATTGTTTGGTTGGGATTGTCCGTGCGGCCCACAGACGGCGCGCACGGTTTGGATCCTTGTTGTTTGATTGTGTAAAGGCATCAGGCCGTTGCACCTTGAGTCCAGCCGCGCCCCTCGGTTCCGAACATCTCGTATCCGGTGTCGGTCACGGCCAACGTGTCTTCCAGTTTTATGAAGCCCCGGGTCGGTTGCAGCATTGTCGTTTCCACCGACAGGACCAGACCCGATTTGAGCGGCATTTCCACGCCCGTCCCCTGATACGCCACAGGATGATTTGTCATCAAGAACGGGACTTCGTGGCTGATAAGTCCCATGCCATGCGCAAAAAAATCGGTGACAGACGCATTTGGTTGCCGCGCCAGTTCTGCTTTGCCGTGGGCAATCATCTCACCCCCGGTGACCCCAGCGCGAATTTTGGAAAAGGCGGCTTGTTGCACGGCTTCCACTTCGGCCAACAGATCCTCCAACTCGCTGTCCGGCTCACCCAGAACACCCATGCGGCAGATATCACCTATATAGCCCTGCAGGTTGCCCCCGGAATCAATCGACAGGACTTCACCTTCGGCCCAGATCTGATCTGATACGGCACGGTTGTGGCTGTCGCCAAGTGTCAACAAGCAATAATCGAAGTACAGGCCACGATTTGTCTCTTCACGGCGCAGTCGTTCGATGATCTCTGCTTTGGTGTGACCGGCATGTGAAGCGGAAATCGTCGCTTGCATTGCGTCGGTGATTTGGGTCGATGCTTGTTTTAACAGCGCCAGTGCAGCAGGCGATTTGACGGCCCGCAACCGCTCCATGACACCAGTGGCATCCTGCACCGTGACATCAGGCAATGTTTCTTTCAGCACATTGTGTGAATCCATCGGCAGAAAAGACGGCTCAACGCCGGCGCTGCCTGACGTCAAGCCAACAGATTTCAGATGTGCAATGGCCCGCTGCATGCTGTCGACGCGGCCCCAGGTCACGAGATGAAAATTGGGCACCCAGAAAGGATGGTTTTCATGCTCTCCGCCTTCCATCTTGTTGGCGATATATGCGGTCTTGTCTTTTGCGCCGTGTAGGTAAACGACGATCGGCAAATAGCGGGAATGGCCAATCGCATCCATCGCTGAAAAGAACATGAATCTGTAGTCGCCCAGCAAATACTGAACATTGTGCTTGGAGCTGATGAGCATCACATCAAGCCCGGCCTTGTCCATCAGATCATCAAGTTGATCAAAGCTGTAATTGAGGTCACTCATTTCATAACTCTTTCACGTCTGCCGCCGCTATCAGGTGAAAATCAGGTGCCTCACGCAGCATCTTTTCCGGCCCTGTTGGCGCATAAACTACAAAAATCTCCATCGGCTCCGAACCGGTGTTGAGAGTCGAATGGTAGCGACTGTTGGGGATAAAGACGGTGCAACCCGGCCCAACCTCTCGGGTTTCCGGAATGCCATTTTCATCTTCGACCATCTGTGCGCCCGTCCCCTTGATAATAAAGATGATCTCTTCTGCACCGGGATGGTTGTGCCGTATGTGACCCTGCCCGGAACCTGATCTCTGACGACCCCGAAGAGCGTGCGGCCGGCATCGAACATATGAGATGGGTACTTGAATGTACGCAGGCAGTAGGCGCAGACAGAGTTAGCGGCCCGTTGCATTCAACCCTTGGCCACTTCAGCGGCGCAGGGCCAACGCAGGATGAAATTGACCGCTCCACCACCGCGCAGCGAGCGATAGGAGAGCATGCAGCGCATCGCGGCGTGACCGTCAGCCTTGAGGCTGTCAACCGTTTCTAATGCTACTTGCTTAATACAATGCACGATTTGGCAAACCATATCCGGTTGATTGACCACCCCAATATCCGCGCGATGTACGACACGTTTCATGCAAACATCGAAGAGACAGACCCCATCGCCGCGCTGACCCAGAACATCGATACCATTCATCACATCCATATTTCTGAGAATGACCGAGGCGTGCCCGGTCGCGGAAACATTCCGTGGGCAGAAACATATGCGGCGATCTTGCAGACCGGATATGACGGCTGGCTGACAATCGAGAGTTTTGGCAGAGGCTTGCCCGATCTTGCTGCTGCAACCAAGATATGGCGTGATTTATCGGAAAGCCCGGAGGCGGTCTATCGGGATGGGTTTGCCCATATTCAGAAGTCCTTGGCAGAGGCGAAGCAATTAGGCGGCACCACCTGAACTTTAATCGATCCTGACCAACGGAAGACCGCTCTCGTAAACCCGCCAAACTAGAGGCACCGAGTGCTGCTGCGCCCCCAGTCCGCAGTGCCGATCGAGACTCTCAGGTTCTGACATCAGGACAAACGCAACTGGTAAGTCCACCCGACCCCTTTTGTCATTCTCTCGATACGGCACGGCCGGGTAACTGGCGGTCGCTTGTAGAGCGGCGAGTTCACGTCACTGCCGACAGTATGATGGCGCACGAAGTTCCTATATGAGCGCAAAATCATCGGTCTGATCCTTGGGCAAAGGCAAGAATCGCCTGTGCGCCGCCGGCTCAGGTTAAACGCCGGTGATCCCGCGATGAGATCAGGCTGTTGCAGGTTTATTTCCAACTTTGCGAAAAATGTGCTACGTTTCGACCATTGATACCTAAATATTTGTAATTATTTTATTCAAAAACGCTTTGAGATCGGAGACTTGTGACGATCGGTAAACAGACAGAATTGAAATCTGTTCAGTTCTTGAACCTCTGCACGTTGGGCTCTCCGATGCGGATTGTGTTGCTTGTTTTGCTTTCACTTTGGCCTGCCCTATCGGAGGCCTCCGATAGGGTGGCTCTGGTTGTTGGAATCGCCAACTACCAACAGATCAGCCCCCTCAAAAACACTGTAAATGATGCCAGAATGATCTCGGACACGCTGTCCAATATCGGGTTTGATGTCATCACCCTGATTGATACGACGGCACAAGAAATGCGCGATGCTGTGGATGATTTTGCATTTCGGGTGGAAACTGCCGATCTGGCTCTGATCTATTATGCAGGTCATGGGGTTGAAGTTCTGGGCGAGAATTTTCTGATCCCAGTTGACGCAAATGTCTCGTCCAACCGCGACATTCAGGATCAATCCGTATCGTTAAAAGATCTGTTGGCTGCCGTAGATCACGCGCGAAAAATGCGGATCGTCATTCTGGACAGCTGCCGTGACAATCCGTTTGGCGATGAAATCGATTTCACCCAAACAACTGTCCAAACCTCCTCAGAGTCGACGCGGGGCGCCATTGGTCAGGGTCTTGCCCTGCCAACGCCGGACCGAGGAACGCTGGTTGCCTTTGCCGCCAAGGATGGCAATGTCGCGCTCGATGGGGACGGTGAAAACAGCCCCTTTGCCACAGCGCTGGCAGACAAGTTGGCGCAGCCCAACCTTGAAATCTCGCTGATGTTTCGTCAGGTGCGCGATCAGGTGTTGAAAAACACTTTCAACAGGCAAGAACCCCATACCTACGGATCATTGTCAGGTATTCCGTTCTATCTGGCCGGAGGTCAGGCAGGCGATCCCGCAAACGCCGATGATCGCCGCATTGCATGGTCCGATATCCGACCCGATCAGGAAGTTCTGTTGGCCAAGCTTGCCGAAGGAGGCGACACCCGATCGATGCTTGGGTTGGGCTATATGCGACTAAACCCGGCCGAGGCGCGGTTTGATCCAGCGCAGGCTGTTGCCTATTTTACAAAAGCGGCTGAGGCCGGATCACCCGAAGCGCAGTTTGAGCTGGGGAAACTCTACGAGAAAGGTGTCGGGGTAGAACAGGATATTACGTTGGCGCTAAAGCTGTATCAGCAGGCATCTGATCAAGATTTCGCTGACGCGATAAATGATCTCGGGTTCATGCATTATCAGGGCGGACTTGGCCTTGCGCGCAATCCGGCCAAAGCGCTGGCCATGTTTGAGCGTGCCGCCGACTTGCGTCATCCCCAAGCCATGTTCAATTTTGCCGCGTTGATCGACGATGGGCTGATCCCGTCAAAAGGACCGACGGAGGCTGCTGAATACCTGTATCTGGCCCTGCGATCAGGGTCCCAGGATGTGTATAACGAGCTTTCGACACGCGCCGAGGCGTTCAAACCAGAAACCCGAAGGGCGCTGCAAAAGAAATTAACCGAGTACAGTTTTTACGATGGCAAAATTGATGGAGATTTTGGGCCCGGCACCCAGCGCGGGATCCGACAGGCTTACGGCATCAACTAGCCAGTCACTTTTAAAGGAGGACAGTTATTATGACGTATTTGAAATGCTCTCTTAGGGTATTGATGGCCTCTTCATCGGCCATAGCCGTTGGCATTGCGCCACTTTCCGCCGCCGCTGTGCGCCTTCCCGACCGACCCGGTATTGCTTTTGATTTGGCGGATCAAACGACGGTTGCACCAAATCGTTCTGGCCCGCTGCAAGACGGCTGGATCATTGACGCAGGAGTTTGTGATGACGATGAACCTGAAACTTCCACAATTGACCCACCTGTTGAGGAGCCACCCGAACCTCCTGAGCCTCCTTCTCCCATCGGCGGCTCCCCAGTGAATTTCTTCTTAGCCCCCATAGTCCATAGTAATCCAACCCCTGCCGAGGCCACACCACTCATAATGGTCGACTGCCATGACAATGATCGGACTGAGCCATTCCTTCCAGACACGGTAGAAGACATTATCGCTGATCTTGAGGAGGCAAATGTAGAGTGTGCTCACCTCGATCGCGGATTTCGGATAGATTGTCTGGCGGCCAGATATGAAAAGATTGCGCTTTCGCTTGCCATTACCGGCGACCAAAGGATCGTCAAATCCGCTTTGAACAAAGCCGCGCGAAAACTCCGTCGGATCGTTAGACAAAACGCTGATCCCACGGTTCCCGATACCCGATTTGCGATCAAAACACCCGATGGCAAGACAAAATCACTATCGTCTCGCCCATTGACTGCCATAAAACCTGCATCACAAGAACAGGCCAACGCGGCTGCAGCAATCGTGATAGATGAACTGAATACAAAGCTGCTTCGGTCTTCAGAAAACTCAGCACGCCGTCAGGAATACTTCGCCGAAATTGCAATGGCGGTGGATTCAAACAAGGTGCTTCTGCGATCTTGAGGGAGCAATGCAGACGTGCGACCAGATTTTTGAACAGGTTCACTGTCCAGTCCGTGGTGACCTCTGGCAGTGCATCTGCCAGTGGCTATCTACTTGAGTGTGTTACCGGCATCGGCAACGCTCTGACTTGTAAAGCGCTTGCGAGCCCAAGTACTGCCGCCACCGGGTCTCACGTCCCTAATAACACATGGCGGATACAATTTTAGGCTGATTGGCGTACCCCCCAGGCAAAGACTGCGCCTAGCCTTGAATTGGCCCTCGCAACCGATGAACTGCGGCCCTAATACACATCCAGTTCCTCGCTTCTTCAGCGTCTCCAGCTTTTTCACTCTCCTTTTGACGTTGCGCAGCCTCAAATTCGGCTTTGTCACCATGCGCATCATACAGGGCCTGAGCGTGTTCGCTTACCTTAAGAATATCCATTGTTCATACTCCGTGGTCTAAGTGACATCAGTTCTACACCGTCAACCGGTTTGCAATCTAGCCTGAATTGATCGACGCCTGCCCTGATTTCGCTCAAAGACTAATGGTTTGTCGCTGGCAACAGCCAAAAAGTTGCTGCAGTTGGTAGCGGCAAAGCAGGAATCCTTCGGTGCGGCAGAGGACACTGTATGGCCCAATTCGAAATGAGCCACATCCAGTTTCCCAGATGTGGCCAAGTCGGGAGTTCTGCATTTCAGGAACAAGTGCAGCACAGTGCGACCTTATCGCCGAAGCGCCGGGCGGACTGTAATGCAGGTCACACTAGCCGCTAATTTGACATAGATTGCGGCCCAAGTGGAAACAGTCAGTTTCGCACATCGATACTGGTGAGAATACTCCCGATCTGCCTCAATCATGACTCGGCTTCAGGTTGTGCGCGACACTTCATTTTGGAAACGCCGTTATGCCTTTCAGACAGTTTTCATAAAGATGGCCACATGTGTCACCGTTATTGTTTCCAATATTGGAAACCGATGCTTTGCCCGTCTTTTGGCCCGATCTCACAGCTGACTGATTTTTGCCACAAGTCGGGTAACCCTTGCCGCATTTTTACCCTTTAGAACAGTCAGATGCTGCTTGTTGTTAATGAGTAAATATCGTTCCGAAGGCGTGGGGGTCCCCGCATCGAAGGAGTGGTAAGTTTCGGCTATCGGTGTGGAAATGTTGCCCCGACAGCCAATTCTCCATGCGTGCTTGAAACCTGACAACACACATCAAAGGTCTTTTGACCAGGGAGGATTAAGAATGTTGTTGAACATGAATTATGAATGCAAACCTTTGGGCTCGGTTTTGGTTCATTCTGGCGGAGCGAAACAAGACGATGGAGGCTCTTGGGTGCCGCTGGTGTTTCAGGTAGGCCCTCAAAAATTCCAAAGCGGCACCGCACCGCAGCAGAAGGGCGGACGCGCCGTTGTTCACAGAGCGCAGTTCACCAGCTTGAGCGAAGCTAAGTATATAGCAGACGAGATTGCTCGGCTCGCAGCAACTTGAAATCATGAAGAGCCAAACACGGCATACCGTTGGCTTACGACGTCGGAGCGCAAGCCGGTACGTCAGGCCAATTCGAACCAATCTCAGTTACCAGCAGAGAGTGTGAACTTATGTCGAATAAGGTTGGCGCCTCGCGCAACGGCGTTCGCGACACGTTGAATTTCTGGCACAGGGCTTTTCAGGGACTTTAGAGCCGGGATCCAACTGACCTTCTACGATCAGCGGGCGTGTACGTTTGACCAGTTCATGGTGAAGCGGCCGTCTTTCATTTGTGCCGGGTTCTGTTCTTCCAATCACAATTCCACCAGCCCTATTTCAAAGCCATTTCCAAAAGCCGCGCCACGTGCATCGGCGATTTATCCGTGTTGTCGGCAATCTGGTGGCGGCACGACGTACCATCTGCAACAAGTATCGCGGTTTCTTGCGAGTTTCGCACAGTTGGCAGCAGGTCCATCTCTGCCATTTTCAAAGAGGCCTCATAGGTCTCGGCAGCATATCCAAAAGACCCCGCCATTCCGCAACAGCTTGTTTCGATGTTTTCGATGACAGTGTCAGGCAGCAGGGCGAGGGTCTGTTCGCGTTGAGATGCGGGGCGTCCTTCGCGGATAAGGTCCCACTCGCGTTTGGCGACATCCTGGTAGCC
>RCNE010001153.1_pt1 | contig 14364 bp, 15 predicted proteins | sample 2041361 | NCBI WGS metagenome assembly RCNE01 (sample SAMN09708229, study PRJNA481090) | Marine sediment metagenome, whole genome shotgun sequencing project.
ATATATACGAAAAAAAGTAGCTTTTAGATACTGAACTAGGTATAATAATATTCAAAAGTTGATTTTGATACTTTTCACAAGACTTTATGCTCTTAGGGGGTATCAAGAATCGTATGGAACACCTAATTTCACTAACTTTAGCAGCTATACAGTATATCGCGGTTATTATATATGAAACAGATTTCAAAAAACATTGCTATAATAGGTTCGGGATTAATAGGTTCGCTATTGGCCATTTACCTTAGAAAACTAGGCCATACGATTACTGTTTTTGATCGAAGGCCTGATATTCGAAATATTCAATTTTCTGGACGCTCTATTAACTTGGCTATGAGTAATAGAGGGTGGAATGCTTTGAGGGAAGTCGGCATTGAAACTGAAATAAAAACCATTGCAATTCCTTTAGATAAGAGAGCGCTTCATGTTGTTGGGCAAGAGGAGTATTACCAAAAGTATGGTAAAGAAGGCGAGGCAATTTGGTCAATTTCTCGAGGCGTATTGAATAGAAAAATGATTGATTTAGCGGAGTCGTCAGGCGTAACGTTTAAATTCGGTGAGAAAGTTTGGGATGTGAACCTACCAGAAGCAAAGCTCTATACTGGAGAAACCGAGAAAGGCGTGTGGCAAGAATATCAGTATGATATCATATTTGGTTGTGACGGAGCCTTTTCACGTGTTCGACATAAAATGCAACGTCGAAGTCGCTTCGATTATTCGCAAAATTTTATTGATGTCGGGTACAAAGAACTAACTATACCAGCAAATGCTAATGGCTCGCACAAGCTTGATAAAAATTCATTTCATATTTGGCCTCGAGGTAAATTTATGCTTATTGCTATGCCTAATTTAGATGGCAGTTTTACATGCACGCTTTTTATGCCATTTGAAGGCGATGTTTCTTTTGAGAGCATCACCAATAAAAAAGAAGCTAAAACTTTTTTTCTCAACTATTTTCCGAATGTAATGCAAGTGATGGACGATTTACTAGAGGACTTTTTTAAAAATCCCACAAGCGCTATGGTGACCATGAAATGCTATCCGTGGACCTATTGGGACAAAGTGGCTCTTGTCGGAGATTCTGCCCATGCAGTTGTTCCTTTTTATGGTCAAGGTATGAATGCAGGTTTTGAAGATATTTTTGTTTTAAATCAAATCATTAAAAGAACCGGAGATGATTGGGAAGCGATTTTTCAAGAATACCAGAAAGAAAGAAAACCTAATGCAGACGCTATCGCAGAGTTAAGTTATCGCAATTTTATTGAAATGAGTAGCAAAACTGCTGATAATAAGTTTTTATTGCAAAAAAAGATAGAAAAGCATTTCGCTAGCAAACACCCCGACAAATGGATTCCTGTATATTCAAGGGTCACTTTTTCTGAAAGGCCTTATTCTGAAGCTTTAGCAGTTGGTGATGCCCAAGAAGCAATCATGCAAAAAGTTATGCAAATACCTAATATTGAAAAGAAATGGGATAGTGTTGAAGTCGAGAATAAAATACTAGAATTACTTTAATCGATTTTCTTAGTGTCAATCATTTCGGCCATTCGCATGGGCATACTATCTATTAATTCAAAGATTTCTGAAGGATTTATAATAAATTCCTCTTTCAGTTTTATTTCACCATCTTTTCCGACAAGTACTAGTCCTTCAAAACTTGAAAGTTCATATTTTATTATGATCGCGTCTGCCTGAAGAGATAGTTTATTCCGATTTACATTATAGACAGCCTTATCTACAAGTAAAAATATTAAAACCTCGCGCTCGAGAAGTTCTTTAGAATTTGATTGTAAGCGCTTGAGTTGCGCTTGCAACCTATCTGACTCTATATCGGTATCCTTAAGCAGAATAATACGATTTTTCCATTGATAGGTCTCTAAATCTTGTGAAAAGACCTTGTATGAGTTTAAGAACATTAAGACTAAAAAAAAAGTTATTAATTTCATGATATACCTACTACTTCTTTTAATAAAAATATACAAAAAAAGCCATTCGTTGCAACGAATGGCTTTCATAATATTTTATAAACTAGACTTACAACTTAGCGAACATCTTTTGCATTTTGATTTGTTCCTCTTCTGCTAAAACAGGGTCCACTAAAATTCGACCACTATGCTCATCAGTAATGATCTTTTTTCGAGATGCTATTTCAACCTGTACTTGTGGCGGAATGGTAAAGAAAGATCCACCTGAAGCGCCTCTTTCAATGGGCACTACCGCTAAGCCATTCTTTACATTATTTCTAATTCGAGCATATGCTTTAACCAAGCGCTCTTCAATATCTTTTTGAAATTTTTCAGACTTAGCAAGTAAAGCTGTTTCTTCCTTTTCAGTTTCCGCTAATATTGCATTCAATTCACTTTTCTTGTGTTTTAAGTGTGTATCTCTTTCACTTAAACGCTCTTTGGTTTCAGAGACAACAACTTTTTTCTGATCAATTTGTGCCTTGAATTCTTTGATGTTCTTTTCAGCCAACTGAATTTCAAGTTCTTGAAACTCTAATTCTTTGGTGATAGAGTTAAATTCTCTGCTATTTCTAACGTTCTTTTGTTGTTCCGTATATTTTTTGATCAAAACTTTTGATTCATCGATCAAATTTTTCTTAGCAGTAATTTCAAAGTTAATAGTCTCAACATCTGTTTTCAACTTGTCCATCCTAGTTTTTAGACCTAGCACTTCATTTTCAAGATCTTCAACTTCTAACGGAAGTTCACCACGAACATTTCTTATCTCATCAACTCTAGAATCAATTAATTGCAAATCATATAATGCTCTTAATTTGTCTTCTACGGTTGCTTCTGCTTTTTTTGCCATATCTATAAATACTTGATTGGATTGGTTTTACTTTCCGATAAACGGAGTGCAAAATTAGGAATTTTTTTCGTAAGATAGTCAACTAAAAGGTTTTTTGTAAACTGTTCAGTTTCGTAATGTCCGATATCTGCTATCAGTATTTTGTCTTCAGCTTGATAAAATTGATGGTATTTGATATCTGCAGTAATCAAAACATCAGCTCCTGCTGCTTTTGCTGCCGAAATTGCAAACGCACCGCTACCCCCCAGAACGGCAATTTTCTGTACTGGTTTCCCCATTAAATTAGAATGGCGTATACAAGACGCATTCATAGTTTTCTTGACGTTTTTTAAGAATTGCGACTCATTTATAGCTTTAGGTAAATATCCAACCATACCCATGCCTATGTGTTGATTGTTATTTTCCAAGGAATAGATTTCATAGGCAACCTCTTCGTAGGGATGGTTTTTAAAAAGCGCTTTTAGAACGGATGCTTCTTTCGACTTAGGGTAGGTCATATGAATTTGAACTTCTTCTTCGAAATGTGTTTCGCCGATTTTTCCTTTGGTTGGTTTAGCATTAGCTTCTGGTTTGTAACTTCCTGTTCCATCATTGGTAAAGCTACAATTACTGTAATTACCGATGTTTCCGGCACCAGATTCGAAAAGCGAATTCATCAAGTTATTAGCATCAGATTTCGGTACGTAAGTCGTTAATTTTTTGATTGTATTTTTTTGAGGGATAAGAATTTCAGGATTTTCGATTCCTAATACTTCACAAATCTTAGCGTTAACACCTTCTTTGCAATTATCTAAAGCGGTGTGCATACTATAAATTGCAATATTGTTTTGTAGTGCTTTGATCACTACGCGCTCCACATAAGTTGCCCCGGTAAGTTTTTTCAGTCCCCCGAAAATAATAGGGTGAAAACTAACTATAAGATTGCATCCATAGGCAATGGCTTCATCAACTACAGTTTCTAGCGTATCTAAAGTAACTAAGATGCCTGTTACTTCGCTTTCGCTGTTTCCAACTAAAAGTCCAACGTTATCAAAATCTTCTGCATAAGTTAATGGAGCCAATTCTTCGAGTATTGCTGTTACTTCTTTTACAATCATTTTATGATTTTTAAGATGGTCAAAGATAAAATATTATATTTTCGCTCTAATGAGGCTTCTTAGAAAATTATTGTTTCCTTTTTCATTGCTATATGGTTTGGTGGTTTACCTGCGAAATCGTTTTTATGATTGGGGCGTATTTTCATCAAAATCGTATCAAACTCCTATTATATCTGTAGGTAATTTAAGTGTGGGCGGTACAGGAAAAACCCCTATGGTAGAACTATTGATTACACTTCTTGGCAGCAAGTATAAAGTCGCCGTTTTGAGTAGAGGGTACAGAAGAAAATCAGAAGGTTTTGTACTAGCAACCTCAACCAGCACAGTAGAAGACATAGGTGATGAGCCTTTTCAGATATTTTCAAAATTTCCTAAAGTGGCGATTGCCGTTGATGCTAACAGGCAAAACGGAATTGCTATTTTAGAGAGAGATATGAAGCCTGATGTTATTTTGCTAGATGATGCATTTCAACATCGAAAAGTAAAACCGGGCTTATCCATTTTACTGACCTCATTTAATAATTTGTATGCTGATGATTGGTATTTGCCAACCGGTAATCTGCGCGATAGTCGTGGTGAAGCCAAAAGAGCTGATATTCTCGTTGTAACTAAGAATCCATCAAATGGTAAGGAAGCAGAACGATTGAAAATTAAACATAAATTAAACCCCAAACCGCATCAAACAACCTTATTTAGTTATTTGGCCTACGATACAGCTTTAAAAGGTGAGGGACCTTTAAAAGATATTGCTGAATTAGTACATAAAAAAATCACTCTGATAACCGGTATCGCAGACGCTAAACCCTTGTTGAGTTTTCTTAACGACAGCGCAATTTCTTATGAGCACCTTTCTTATAAAGACCATCATAATTTTACGGCGAATGACCTCGAACTTATAAAGTCAAAGCAAAATCTGATTACTACTGAAAAGGATTATATGCGTCTGAAAGGTTTGATTACCTCTTGTAATTACATTACCATCAAACATGTTTTTTTTCAAGATGGAAATGAGGAACTTGCAGGCGCTCTAGAAGATTTTATGAGCTCTGGTCTTTAGTTTTTTTGGTAAAAATGTTCTCTCCAATTTTTTGGTAAAAAACTTCGGGCTTGAAAGGTTTAGTTACTACGTCATTACACCCAGCTGCGTAAAAGCTCTCTAAGCTATCATCAAGCGAGATGGCTGTCAAGGCAATGATCGGAGTGGTTTTGTCAAATTTACGAATGCGAATGGTAGCTTCTTCCCCACTAATACCTGGCATATGAATATCCATTAAAATAGCATCATAAGTATTGTTTTCAGCCATTTCTACGGCTTCTAGCCCATTGCTGGCAATATCACTAGATATCTCCTTTTTTGATAGCATTTTTTTAGTGATCACCTGATTGATTTTGTTATCCTCTACGATCATCAAATGCAATCCTTTGAAATCAAAATCTTGCTGTGTGATTTCAAATGGTATATCATCAACTAAACTGTCTTTGCTTTTTAGTTGCAATTCAAAAAAGAAAGAGCTTCCTTTTCCTTGTTCACTAACCAGCTGAATTTTGCTGTTAAATAAGCCCAACAAACTTTTGACAATAGTAAGGCCAAGGCCAGTACCTCCATATTCTCTATTAATTTGAATAGAGCCCTGCTCAAATCCTTCAAAAATACTTTCTTGGTTTTCTTGAGAAATGCCAATTCCGGTATCTGCAACTTCTAAATAAAGCGTGACATCTTCTGCTTCTTTATTAAGCATTTTTGCAATCACAGTTACCTCTCCTTCCTTTGTAAACTTCAAGGCATTGCCAATTAAATTCATGAAAATTTGAGACAACTTAATTGGGTCGCTCATGAGGTGTCCAGGGATAGATTCATCGAAATCCAAAATAATTTTGGTGCTATTTTCTTTCGCACTTTGCTGAAGTGAATCTATAACTTCTTTGAGTGTACGTTTTAAGTTAAAATCTACGATAAGAGGCTCTAGCTTATCAGCATCAATCTTATTTATTTGCAGTATATCATTGATGAAATTTAGGAGGTAATCTCCTGAAAACTTCAAGGCTTTTAGATGTTCTTGCTGGCCTTTGTTGGGATTTTCTTCCAATAATAAATGCGTAAGCCCTGTAACCGCATATAGAGGTGTTCGCAATTCATGGCTTACAGTAGATAAGAAATTGGTTTTTGCTTCCATAGCACTTACCGCTGAATCTCGTGCGGCCTGTAGTTCATTATTTTTAGTTTGTAAAAGATCGTTGGTTCTTAATTTGATTTGGTTGTTTCGATATAATGAAACTGCTAAAAGCGAAATAATAATCAAAAATGCAGAAACTAGAATAACAATGATTTGCGATCTATTGGTTTTATCATTAAGTTTTTCAATCACCTGATCTTGTCGCTTTATGGTGTCTTCCATAAAATCAAACCCTATTTTATCTGCTGTTTTAGCCTCAGTTTTAATTTTTTCTATATAGAAAACTGTGTCTTTAATCGCTGCTAGATTTTTATGATTTTGTAAAGCGCGGTCAAAAACACCAGCTTTTTCATACGCCTCTGTAAGTTGTTCATTTGCTTCTTTAATTTCTAGATTAAAATTATTTTCATTAGCTATTTTTAGTGCTCTTTCACCCTCTTCTGCACTTTCATTGAACAAGTTTGTGTTAATTAAAAGGGTTGATAAGCCCAAATGCGCTCTAGAAGCTAAATATGCCTTCTCGAAAAGATCAGTATTGACAACTAGGGAGTTGTAGTTTTTTGTGGCTACCTCATATTTTTCCAAATCAACATAAATATCTCCTTCTAATAGCAAAATATGGTTAAAAAAGTTACGATCATTACTCAATTGCTTAGCTTCTTCAAGCATAGATAAAGCCTGAAAATTGTTACCCTTGCGATAGAGCATTTTAGCCTCTATATACCTAAAAATGGCATCACCATAAGGATATTCTATATCTTCTAAAAAGGCTTTTGAGCGATCCCAGAATATTTCGGCGGTTTCTTCTTTGTTCAATTTGAGATATAGTAAGGCTAATTTGTGGTAACTATCGATGGAGCCCTTCTTATCATTATTTTGCTCTGCCAAGATCTGCGCCTTGTTCAAAATCACTAAGGCCAAATCTAATTTGCTTTGATTTTTAAGCGTTTTAGCTTGCTGAAAAAGGGTAGTGATATTTTCTGTTGCGGTACTATCTACCTGACCCTGAATTTGATGGAAGCCGAAAACAAACATCAACAGGAACAATACTAAAAGCGGTTTATGCTTTATATGTAGCTCTAAAAATTTCAAACGTATTTTTTATGAATCAGTACATTGATCAAATCGATGATACGACTACTGTAACCAGTTTCGTTGTCATACCACCCAATAATTTTTACCATTTTACCAATGACCGAAGTCATCTGTGAATCAAACGTACAAGAATAACAACTATTGTTGATGTCTATAGATACTATAGGATCTTTGGTGTAAAAAAGTATATTCTTAAGTTCGTTTTTAGAAATTCTCTCAAAAGTATCATTAATTTCTTTAATACTTGTAGGTCGTTTAACATTGAACGTGATGTCAGTAAGTGAACCATTGGGTACTGGTACGCGAATACCACAGCCGCCAATTACATCAGCAAGCTCAGGAAAGATTTTTGTAAGCGCTTTTGCGGCTCCTGTAGTCGTTGGGACTATAGATTGTGATGCGGCTCTAGCCCGCCTTAGATCATGATGAGGTTGATCATGTAGACTTTGGTCAGAAGTATACGAATGTATCGTTGTAATATAAGCTTGCTCAATGCCACAAAGATCATTAATGACCTTAATCATAGGCGCAGCATTATTTGTGGTGCATGAGGAATTGGAGATAATATCATCTGTTGCACAAATCGTATGATCATTAATACCATAAACAACCATTTTTATATCATTATCAACAGGTGGAACAGATAGAATAACTTTTTTTGCCCCATTTTTAATATGCTGAGACAGTATATCTCGAGTTTTGAACTTTCCTGTACATTCGACAACGATATCTACCTTGTGTTTTTTCCAATTGATGTTTTCGGGGGATGTCTCATTAAGTAGCGCTATATTAATTCCATCAACCAAAATACCATTTTCCGTATGGTCGACTTCTTTTTGTAAAACACCATGAATACTATCGTATTTTAACAAATGAGATAGCGTTCTGGCGTCGGCCAAATCATTAATAGCAACCACTTTGATTGATTTTTGTGTATTTAATAATCGAAACAAAGTGCGACCTATTCTACCGAATCCATTAATTCCTATCGTTGTTGTCATAATGAGTACTGGGAAAGAATATGAGTAAAAACGAAGCTAAGATTAGTGAATGTGTTTATGCGCCTTGTATGAAGATCGCACTAATGCTCCACTTTCCACATGTCTAAAACCCATTTTTAGGCCTAGCTCTTCATATTTATTAAATTGTTCAGGAAGAATGAATTCTTTAACAGGCAGGTGTTTTTTCGAGGGTTGTAAATATTGACCTATTGTTACCACATCAACATTAACTTTTCGAAGGTCTTCCATAGTTTCTATGACTTCTTCTTCAAGTTCGCCTAAACCAAGCATTATTCCTGATTTGGTACGATTTACGCCTTCACCTAGGTATCTAAGCACTTCTAAACTACGTTCATATTTTGCCTGAATACGGACTTCACGTGTCAATCGTTTTACGGTTTCCATATTATGAGAGACCACTTCTGGCTGTACTTCTATAATACGATCTATATGCCTTTCTATACCTTGAAAATCAGGAATCAAAGTTTCCAAGGTCGTTTCAGGATTCATTCTGCGAATAGCCTTTACCGTCTCCGCCCAAATGATGGAGCCCATATCTTTCAAATCATCACGATCAACTGAAGTCACAACGGCATGTTTGATGCCCATGATTTTTATAGATCGCGCTACTTTTTCAGGTTCTTCCCAATCCACAGTTGACGGTCTGCCTGTTTTTACACCACAAAATCCGCATGATCGCGTACATACGTTACCTAAAATCATAAACGTAGCAGTACCTTCTCCCCAGCATTCTCCCATATTTGGACAACTACCTGAGGTACAAATAGTATGTAAGTCATATTTTTCAACAAGACCTCTTAGTTGTGTATATTTCTTACCCGTAGGAAGCTTTACGCGCAACCATTTTGGCTTCCCTTTTGGAGGTAACACACTATTTAAGGCATTCGTACTCATCGCTAAATTTTAAGCAAATATACGAACATTTCGAGCGATTGAAATCTGGAAAGAAAAGGAAATGAGCAGCAGTATTTATATGCTTTTAGCACTTGTTGGTATACGATTAATGTTGTGGTTTAAGTAAATACATAGCTGATCAAAATTTATGAGAATATTCAAAGAAGGATTACGCTGGCTATTATTTTGTAAGTAGTGTTATTTTTACTAAATGTAAAACTTATTTGTCATTAAGTACTATTTATTTTACATTTATTAAAATATCATATTATGAAATTAAACTATCTGTTTCCGAGTAAGTACAAGAGAATCGGCCTGCTGGTACTGATTCCATCGATAATTATTGGTTTAATAATTCCTGTGCTAGAATATGAACCAGATTTTTTAGACTTTAACGTACCAGCTATTTTTATTGATGAGTTTTTTGGTAAAAAACAGTTATTTGGAATTGTTGAGAATAATATTTTGAATGAAATATTTGGTATTTTAATAATTGTTAGTGCATTATTGGCTGCCTTTTCAAAAGAGATTATCGAAGATGAATATGTTTCCAAAATAAGATTAGAATCCTTAGTTTGGGCTGTTTACATTAATTATGGTGTTCTTTTGTTTTCATTTTTATTCATATTTGATTTTGCTTTTTTATGGGTCATGATATTCAATATGGTGACTGTCTTAATCTTCTTTATTATCCGCTTTAATTGGCAAATTTCTAAATTTAAAAAATCAGCTCGTTATGAAGAATAGTATTAAAGTAGAAAGAGCCAAAAAGAATATTACTCAGGCTGATTTAGCTAAATTGGCAAAAGTAAGTCGGCAAACAATTAACGCTATGGAATTAGGTAAGTATGTGCCATCAACAGTTTTGGCTCTAAGGTTGGCGGAAATTTTTAAAGTTGAAGTAAGTCAAATTTTCACTTTGGAAAATTCTGATTGGAGTTGACTCATTTTGCTACTAGTACCATTACAATAATATGTAGGACTAGTTAATTTCAAAAATTAACGTAATTTTTTGACAATAGGTAAGCAGCTAGTGGTGTCTGCCTACTTATTTTTTATCACCTCAGCAAGTAGCTTTTTGGCTCTTAAAAGTTTAACTTTAATATTGTTCATGGGTTCATTGAGTTGCGTAGCAATGTCAGCATAGCTGAGTTCATTGAAAAAGCGCAGGTTAATGACCTCTTGGTAGTGTGGTTTTAATTGCTTGATATGTTGTAGTAAGCTTGCTAAATTCTGTTCTTGAATCAACTTGTCTTCTGCAGAAGGAGCGTCGTCTAACACTTTTTTCACCGCTTCATGGTTTCCCCAAGCGTCTAGAACGTTTCTTTTACGCTTTCGTATTAAATCGATATGAATGTTTTTTGAAATGGTAATTAACCAGGTCTTGAATTCGAAGTCTGTATTATAGGTACTCAGCTTGTCAAAAGCTTTTGAAAAGGTTTGAATAGTAATATCTTCAGCGTCGTTTTCGTTCTCTGTTCTTTTGAGTTGAAACCCATAAACATCGTTCCAAAAAGTGTCTAGAAGTGCGCTAAAAGCAATTTGACTGCCTCCTTTTGCCTTTTTAATGTTCTCATAAACAGAGTTTTCCATTTTATTCAAAGCGAATCGTACTATTATGAATTAAGCTAAGGCTTATTGCAATTCAGATGTTGCGTCTTTTTTACATTCTTGTTCTTCAGGTAATTTTCCACACATACCACAGGCCTCACCATCTTGGTTGAGAAAAGGGCTCTGGCTTGCGCAAGTGCCAGCAAACTTACCGTCCTTTGTAGACCATATTTTAATGGCAATGCCAGCAACAGCTAGTGCTAATAATGCAATGGTTAATAAAGTGAGTTTCATATGGTATTGTTTACTTGTGTTTAGACAGCTTCAAACCTAAAATTTACACTAAACAAAGGTATAAAAAATAAAGCCCCATTGAGGGGCTTTAGAAGTTCTTTACAATGATTAGATTTTAGTATCCAATTTTAGCTACCATATTTTCAATGGTCGGTGTTTGATTACCACCTTTTTGTTCGATAGTGATATAGCTTAACCCCTTTTCTCCGTAGGGCAATGCCATTAACTTATCTTGACCCTGGTCTTCTTTGATAATACCCAAGTTCACCATTTCACCGTTAACTTCGGCCCACATTTGAAAACATTGATTTTCAGGTAGGTTAGGTAATTTACTAACGTTGATGTAAGATAATTTCTTTACCGGGTTGATATAAGCAACCGCCTTTAGCTCTTTTGCTTTCTTATTTCCGTTTACATTGTATTTTTTGGTATTCTTATTCTGTAGAACGATAAACTGATTCCGCATATCTTCTAAACCTGCTTCCATATCTTGCTTTAAAAGCTCAATTTGGTTGGAAACCATAATATTCTCTTCTTGAAGACTTTGATTTTGGTTATAGAAAAAATATGAAGCTGCAGCAAATAGACAGGCAGCCAAACTAGCCGCAATAGCATATTGAAAGAATCTTTTTCTTCCTGCTTTTTCACCTCGTATTCTTGCTACAATTTTTTCTTTCAACCCTTCAGGGGTTTTTACAGCGTGCATTTTTGCAAATGCTTCCAAATTTTCTTGAAGCTCATCGTACTCTGCCAATACTTCAGGGTACATAGCTATATATCGCTCTACTTGAAAAGACTCTTCGTTTGTAGTAGAGCCTAGTAAATACTTCTCTAAAAGGTCAGTATCTAAAAATATACGTATTTTTTCTTTCATCTTTTTTGTTTTATAACTGTTACTCTTTCAAGTTGACAGTTAACATAATACACTTATAAAAAGTATAAGTATGGCCGTCGGATCATAAATCTTTTTCAATTCGCGCAAACCAATTTTTAGTCTTGATTTGATGGTTCCGAGCGGAATATCTAGTTCATCACTAGCTTCCTGTTGAGTCATCCCCTGAAAAAATAAAGCTTCAAGTACAATTTGGTACTTTTCTTCTATTCTTTCTAGATTTTCGCGTATGTCAATTAATTCAGGTTTGATACTATCGACACCTAGATTATATACGTCTGAAACATCTATTTGGATTTCTTTATCCTTTTTTGTGTTTACACTTCTTAATTTATCAATTGCCGTATTTCTTGTGATTCGAAACAACCAAGTAAATAATTTTGCCTTTGAAGCATCATAGGTATCTGATTTTTTCCAAATTTTAACAAAGCTTTCCTGTAAAACATCTTGAGCTAGTTCATCATTTCTAACGACTTTGTGCGCCACACCATATAACGTGTCACCGTAGTTTTCGTACAATAATGAAATCGCTTTTTCATTGCGCTCCTGTAAAAGCTCAACGATTGTTTTTTCAAGTAGTGTGCTCATAATATGTGTTAGGTTCGAAAAAAAATTCAGCTTGGGGCATCCAATTTTATCTTCTTTACCGTATATAGGTAAACGCTAATTTATAAAATTGATTGTTAAGTTAGTATTTCTAAGATTTTAATTAGATAAATGTATAGCTGGTAACTATACATTTAGTTTTTGGTTAGTTTGGTTTGGTATAACCCTCGTTATTTATAACGGGGGTTATTTTATGATATTAACTTCGGGTGATATTGTTATTCCAAATTTTTCTTTAACACTATCAATAATAGTGTATGCCAACGCTAATATCTCGGCACCCGTAGCATTAGCGTAATTGACCAGTACCAAAGCTTGCTTTTTATGAACACCAGCATCACCAAATCGTTTTCCCTTGTAGCCACATTGCTCAATTAGCCAGCCGGCGGGAATTTTATATGCTTCCTCCGAGACTTTATAAAAAGGAGCTTCTGAATGATTTTTATGAAAGATATCGAATTCCGTCTTAGAAATAACTGGATTTTTAAAGAAACTGCCGCTGTTGCCCAATTCTTTTGGATCTGGCAATTTGCTCTTGCGAATTTCGATTACAGCATTTGATATATCTTTTATTGTTGGATTCGTAATTTTTTTTTGTTCAAATTCAGCGTCAATGGCTCCGTAGGAAGTATTTAAAACATGATTCCTTTTCGTTAGTTTGAAGTTGACTGAGATAATTACGTATTGACCTTTACCTTCATTTTTAAAATAAGAATCACGATATGCAAAATGACAGGCTTCTTTGGAAAAAGTTTTAATTTCTTGGGTTGGAATATGCATGGCCTGACAAGATTCAAAGCAGTTTTTCAACTCCACACCATAAGCTCCGATATTTTGTATCGGCGCCGTACCCGTGTTACCAGGAATTAGTGACATATTCTCCAAGCCGCCATAGTTATATTCCAACGTCCATAAAACCAGTTCATGCCAGTTTTCACCAGCCATGATTTTCAAAATTACGTGATCGTCATCTTGAGAAACAATGGTAATTCCTTTAAGATTGATGTGTAAAACGAGCGCCTCAATGTTCTTAGTAAGTAACATATTGCTACCTCCACTTAGAATAAATTTTTCAGGATGATCTTTAAGACGTAGTGTCTTAGCTAAATCTTCTACAGTATTGATTTCGCAGAAGTATTTCGCCATGGCCGAAATACCAAACGTATTGTACTTTTTTAGGGACTTATTTTGTTCAATAACCATCAACCTATATAACTCTTAAGGGCTTCCTTTAGTATGTTTACCGCTCGCTTTAGGCTTTCTTTTTCAAGCACATAGGCGATTCTGATTTGGTTCTTACCTAATCCTTCTGTAGCATAAAACCCTGCTGCTGGTGCTACCATAACCGTTTCTCCATTTACTCTAAAATCTTCTAGCAGCCATTGTGCAAAATCTTCAGCATCGGTAATCGGCAATTCAGCAATGCAATAAAAAGCGCCTTGCGGTTTGGCTACTTTTACACCATCAATTTTTTCTAACTCTTCGATGAGCAAATTACGTCTGCCTACATATTCAGTTTTGACAGCATCAAAATAGTCTTGTGTAGTTTCTAAAGCCGCTTCACTTGCAATTTGAGCATAGGTCGGTGGCGATAAACGCGCCTGAGCAAATTTCATAGCCGTACGTATAACTTCTTTGTTCTTAGTCACTAAGCAACCAATTCGTGCTCCGCACATGCTGTAGCGTTTTGAAACGGAATCAATAATTATAGCATGTTCTTCTAAGCCTTCCTCTTGTAAAATGGAGTAATGCTCTGCGCCATCATAAGTAAACTCTCTATATACTTCGTCAGCTACGAGAAAAAGATTGTGCTTGACGACAATTTTATGTAAGGCTTCAATTTCTTCGTTGCTATATAAATACCCTGTCGGGTTGCCCGGATTACAAATTAATATCGCTTTTGTTTTCGGGGTAATTAGTTTTTCAAA
>RCNE010001155.1_pt1 | contig 14356 bp, 10 predicted proteins | sample 2041361 | NCBI WGS metagenome assembly RCNE01 (sample SAMN09708229, study PRJNA481090) | Marine sediment metagenome, whole genome shotgun sequencing project.
CGATAGCGATGGAAAAGGAACTTCGTTTCGCCATCCGTGAAGGCGGTCGTACCGTCGGCGCCGGTGTGGTGAGCGAAGTGATTGAGTAGGGCCGTTTTAACCGGCCAATTCCGCGTTATTATTTGGGTTTTATAATCGTGTTCATTCCGGATAAATTGCCGGAATGGGCATTCGCATCATTAGGAGTTTTTCGTGAGAGTCATTGTAAACTTGGTATGTACCGAATGTAAACAGCGTAACTATTCGACGACCAAAAACAAGCGGACGACGCCCAGTAAGCTTAAATTTAACAAATACTGTCGTTTTTGCAAAAAACATACGCCGCATAAAGAAGGCAAATAGCCAATTATGTATGGCAGGTTGGGTGGCAGGATAGGCTTTTTGTCTGTCTGATTGCAGGCCAGTAGCTCTAACGGCAGAGCACCGGACTCCAAATCCGGGTGTTGGGGGTTCGAATCCCTCCTGGCCTGCCAATTAAGAGGTTCGAAACTGCCGCTAATACTCTAGCGTCGTTTGGTTGGTTTGCAAGTGGCATAAATATAGTGGTGAGCCGCAATTTTATTGGGTCTATTGTTTGTAAGACAGGAGCAGCATGGCACGGTTAAAACGAAAAAAGACTGGGACGAAAAAGCCATACAGCAAAGGGGACGTCGACCAGCAAGATGTGGCAGCCCCCAGTGATGATCAGGCCGTGGCGGCCATGTCCGTCAAGGAATTAAAACGTAAACCGGTGGCAGGGCCAAAGGTGATGCCGGCTCCTTCACGGGTGCGGCTTGCGGGAAAAGAGCCTGGTTGGATCCAGAAAAGCATCCAGTTTTTACGGGAGGTCCGCATTGAGCTGAAAAAAGTGACGTGGCCAACCCGTAAGCAGACCATTGGCTCGACAGTGGTCGTTCTGGTGCTGGTCATGCTGATTGCACTTTATCTGGGACTTGTCGACATGGGGTTAACCAGCTTGGTCCGCGCGGTACTAGGATAAGGCGAGGAGCTGATTTTGAAACATAAATGGTATATCGTCCACGTTTATTCCGGATACGAAGCCAAGGTCAAAATGGCATTGGAGGAACGGATTGCCACCTTTGGCGAGCAGGATAAATTCGGGGATGTGGTGGTTCCCACAGAGCAGGTGGTTGAGCTGGTTAAGGGTAAACGGCGCGAGTCTTCGCGTAAATTTTATCCCGGATATATCTTGGTGCAAATGGAACTCACTGATGAAACCTGGCATATCGTTAACGATACGCCCAAAGTGACCGGTTTTTTAGGCAGTGGCACCAAGCCGACGCCGATTCCCGATCGTGAAGCCGAAAAAATCTTGGAACGGATGCAGGCGGGTAAGCTCAAACCTAAACCCAAATTCTATTTTGAGATGGGTGACGAAATCCGTGTAATTGACGGACCTTTCGCCAACTTCAACGGTGTGGTTGAGGATGTGAATCCGGAAAAAGGGAAGATCAAGGTGCTGGTAAGTATTTTTGGTCGTCCGACGCCGGTTGAACTCGATTTTGTTCAGGTAAGCAAATTATAAAATAGAAATCGTTTGCTGCACTGCCAGCGGCTTTGGAGCGGCGTTTGATAGAATTTAACAGTACCATCGTAAACTTAGGATATTTAGGAGATTAAAGCCGATGGCAAAACAAGTAATGGCCTATATTAAATTACAGGTGGAAGCTGGTAAAGCAAATCCATCGCCGCCGATCGGTCCTGCACTGGGTCAGCATGGCGTCAATATCATGGATTTTTGCAAAGCTTTTAACGCCAGAACGCAAAATGATGCGGGAATGATTATTCCTGTGGTGATCACTGTTTATAAGGATCGGTCATTCACGTTTATTACCAAGACGCCGCCGGCGGCGGTGCTTTTGAAAAAAGCGGCCAAGGTGGCCAAAGGGGCCGGTGATCCCTTGCGGGAAAAAGTGGGTGAAGTGACTCGCGAACAGGTGGCGGAAATCGCTAAACTCAAAATGGTAGACTTAAACGCCTACGACATTGAGGCCGCTAGTCTGATCATTGCCGGAACTGCCCGCAGTATGGGTATCAAGGTGGTATAATCATAGCTTCAGCTGAATTTCAGGCAGGGCTATTTTAGGAATACTTATATTTTAATCAGTTAGGGTAGGCCGTTTCTGAGTGGTTTGCGGACTTGATCCTAAGGAAAGAAAAGAACGATGGGAAAACGGGGAAAAAAATTCGACGCGGTGGTTGCAAAAATAGACCGAAACCAACGGTATGATTTTGCAGAAGCGATTCACCTGATTGTTGATAATGCCTTTGCTAAATTTGATGAAACCATCGATTTGGCGGTGCGGTTGGGAGTTGATCCGCGCCATGCCGATCAGATGGTCAGAGGGACGGTTGTTCTGCCGAATGGATTGGGCAAAGATGTCAAGGTGTTGGTCTTCGCCAAAGGCGAAAAAGAGAAAGAAGCCAGCGATGCCGGGGCCGATTTTGTGGGCAATGAAGACTTAGTGAAAAAGATTCAGGAGGAAGGCTGGTTTGGTTTTGACAAGGTTGTGGCAACACCGGATGTGATGGGCGTGGTCGGCAAAATCGGCCGGGTCCTGGGTCCCAGGGGATTGATGCCCAACGCCAAAACCGGCACGGTGACGTTTGATGTTGCCACTGCGGTGAAGGAGCTGAAGGCCGGTAAAATCGACTTTCGGGTGGAGAAAGCCGGGATTATTCATGTGCCGGTGGGCAAAGCCTCTTTTGGTGCCGAAAAATTGATCCAGAATATTGCTGCGTTTATGGATGCGATTTTGAAATTGAAGCCCTCTTCCGCCAAAGGAACATATTTAAAAGGGATCTCGGTTTCGACAACAATGGGTCCTGCAGTCAAAATTGATGCCACCAGTATGAAAGAAGCGGCTGCTTAATTTATCGTGTAAGCTTAAACAGAAAAAACTGATGGCCATGTGATTGAGCCTTTTGCTTTTCACAAAACCATCCATAACGCTGTCAAAGACCGTAGGTACACTTTTTTGATGAGAGAGCAGATCTTAATCATCAGCGTGTTTAATTAGCAAACTGCTGGCCTTCAGAGACAGGAAAGATGCTTAAAGCAATATCCGAAAGTAATAGACGGTTCTTAAAATGAGATTGTTATTCCGGTTTTCCGGGATGGCCGTTCATAGGGGACTTTTTTCGGTGTTCTTGTAGCTTTTGGTTTTTGGCGTATTTGCAAAGGGGGTGTAAACTAACAGTGGATAAACTGCAAAAAGAAGAGTTGGTCAAGGGGTTACGGGAAAAGCTGTCAACCGCCAAAGTGGTCATCACAACCGACTACAAAGGGTTGGATGTTGCGGCTATCAGCGATTTGCGCCGTAAATTAAAAGACGCGGGGGTTGAGTATCAGGTGGTCAAAAATACTCTGCTTCGCCGGGTGGCGGAAGACAACCAGATGGCTTTGATGGAGGAGTGCTTCAAAGGGCCCAGCGCCATTGCCTATTCTTTTGATGATCCGGTTGCACCGGCCAAGGTGTTAACCGAGTTCGCCAAAGAGAATGACAACCTGGAGATCAAAGCCGGCGTTATGGACGATCAACTGCTGGACATGGCCGCGATTAAGGCACTTTCAAGCCTGCCTTCAAAAGAGGTCTTGCTGGCCCAATTGCTTTCGACCATGAATGGTGTCCCGACTTCATTCGTTCGGGTGCTAAACGCAGTTCCGCAAGGGTTCGTCAATATCCTGAGCGCCTTAAAAGACCAGCCGGCGGAAGCCTAACCAATTGCGATTTAAGATGATTCCGTTGTCATCCTGTTTGATGACAGGGGCTAAATTTACCGAAAAAAGGACTTAAGGAGATATTTAAGATGGCAGATATTACCAAAGAAGACGTGATCGAATTTATTGCCAAGATGTCGGTTCTCGATCTTTCCGAAATGATCAAAGAGATGGAAGATAAATTTGGTGTTTCCGCAGCAGCACCGGTAGCCGTGGCTGCTATGGGAGCGGGTCCGGCAGATGCCGCCGCCGCCGAAGAACAGACCGAATTTGATGTGATTTTGGTTGCTCATGGCGATACAAAGATCCAGGTGATCAAGGAAGTTCGTGCTATCACCGGTCTGGGATTGAAAGATGCTAAAGCCTTGGTTGATGGTGCTCCCCAGCCGGTTAAAGAAGGCATCGAAAAAGAAGAAGCCGAAAAAGTCAAAGAACAGCTCGAAGCTGTTGGTGCACAGGTGGACGTTAAGTAACCACGTATTTGTCGCGTTATCTAAATCCGAGCCGACCGGGACCTTTTGGGGTGCCGGTTTGTGCTCGGTTTTGGTGTTTTTGACGCGCCCCGATTTGACATTCTCTCAAAAAGACCTAACTTGTTAAGTTCGTTGGAATAAAACGGCTAAGGCCCAATTTTGGGTAAAAGCCTTCGTTTTCAGTTAAAAAAACTTGGAGATGCCATGTCTGCAAGCAGCCTTGCTACGACCCGTATTCGCAAAAATTTTGGTAAAATTCGCCAAATTGTTGGAATTCCTGACCTCATCGGCTTGCAACGCGGGTCTTTTGACCGTCTTTTGCAAAAGGACACGCCGCCGGAAAAGCGCGGAAGTTTTGGATTGCAGGCGGTTTTTAATTCAGTTTTCCCCATTAAAGACTTTAGTGGGACGGCGACCCTGGAGTTTGTGTCGTACCGTTTCGGTGAGATTGTCGATAGTGTGGATGAGTGTGTTCACCGGGGGATGACTTATAAAATTTCGGTCTATATCACGGTTCGGTTGGTGGTATATGATGTTGATAAAGAGACCAATGTCTCCAATATCCGAGATATTAAAGAGCAGGAAATCTATTTTGGTACCATTCCGTATATGACGGAAAAAGGGACCTTTATCATCAACGGTACCGAGCGGGTGGTGGTCAGTCAGTTACATCGCTCTTCCGGTGTCTTTTTTGATCACGATAAAGGCAAATCCCATTCCAGCGGTAAGATTATCTATAGTTCCCGGATTATTCCCGTCCGCGGTTCCTGGATCGACCTGGAAGTAGATCCGAAGGATATCGCCAATATCCGTATCGACCGGCGGCGTAAATTCCCGGTGACAATTCTGTTTAAAGCCTTTGGTTATTCGGTTCAGGATCTGTTGAACTATTTTTACACCACCGATACGGTTACCTGTCGGGATGGACGGTATTACATCACCTTCAACTCGGCCATGATCAAAGGCCAGCGGGCCAGTGCGGACATTTTGGATCCGAAAAAGAAGGGAACCATCCTAATCCCCAAAGGGCGGTTGTATTCGAAAAGTGCCATTAAGCGGTTGGAAGACGCAGGTGTTACCGAGATTCCCATTGATCAAGAAGAGGTCATCGGGAAAATTTGCGCTGAGACGATCCCTTCCGCTGAAGAGAATGGTGAGCCCTGGGCCATGCCGAATATCGTGGTTGATGAAGAGCTGTTAGAGAGCTTAACGGCGGCCGGTATCGATAAATTTGACGTTTTGATGATTGACGGCACCCAGTACAGCGATTCGATTCATAAGACATTGGCGTTGGATAAGGTGGAATCCAAAGAAGAGGCGTTGGTTGAGATTTACCGGCGTCTTCGACCCGGGAATCCGGTGACCCCTGAAGTCGCCCAGGATTTTGTGGATCACCTCTTTTTCGATTCTTCATACTACGATCTGTCCAATGTGGGTCGTATGAAAATTAACCACAGTCTGAGCATTGATTCCGATATTGATCTGCGTGTTCTTCGTAAAGAAGATATCTTGGCGACGACCCGCAAGCTGATTTTTCTGCGGGACAGTCAGGGAACAGTCGACGACATCGATCATCTTGGCAACCGTCGGGTACGGTCGGTGGGCGAATTGCTGGAAAACCAGTATCGTATTGGCCTGGTGCGCATGGAACGGGCGATCAAAGAGCGAATGAGCTTACAGGAAGTAGATGCGCTCATGCCCAACGATCTGATTAACTCCAAACCGGTTTCAGCGGTGGTGAAAGAGTTCTTTGGCACCAGCCAGCTGAGTCAGTTTATGGATCAGACCAACCCGTTGTCGGAAACAACCCATAAACGCCGCTTGAGCGCACTGGGGCCAGGTGGCCTCACCCGCGAACGGGCCGGGTTTGAGGTTCGGGATGTGCATCCGTCGCATTATGGTCGGATTTGTCCCATTGAAACACCTGAAGGGCCAAATATTGGCCTCATCGTCTCTTTGGGGACCTATGCCCGTGTCAACGAGTACGGTTTTATTGAAACACCGTATCGTAAGGTCAAAGATGCCAAGGTGTCGGACGATGTGGTTTTTTTAAGTGCGTTTGAAGAGCAGGAGCACCCCATCGCCCAGGCCAACGCGCCCATGGATGCGAAAAATCGGTACATCAACCCCACCGTCACCTCAAGGGTGGAGGGTGAGTTGATGATGATGCCCAAAGAGACCATTGAATTTATGGATATTTCACCCAATCAGTTGGTGAGTGTCTCGGCGGCCATGATTCCGTTTTTAGAGAACGATGATGCCAACCGCGCCTTGATGGGCTCCAACATGCAGCGCCAGGCGGTTCCGCTGTTGGTTGGCGAAGCACCTTTGGTCGGAACGGGTATGGAGGGGGTTGTCGCGCGGGATTCTGGTGTCACCGTGGTCGCCAAACGCGACGGTGTGGTAATGGCGGTTGATGCGTCTCGTATTGTGTTGCGCCATACCGATAGTGATGCCGATAATCTGGAAAATCCGGTCACTTTATACAACTTGTCTAAATTTGTGCGGTCAAACCAGAACACCTGTTTTAACCATCGCCCCATTGTCAAGATGGGACAAACGGTCAAAGCGGGTCAGGTATTGGCTGACGGCCCGGCCACTGAAAAAGGTGAATTGGCCCTGGGCAAAAATGTCACTGTGGCTTTTATGCCTTGGGGTGGCTATAACTTTGAAGATTCGATCCTGGTGGGCGAGCGGTTGGTGCGGGATGGTATTTACACATCCGTCCATATCGAAGAATTCGAGACTGTTGCCCGGGACACTAAGTTGGGGAAAGAGGAGATCACTCAGGATATTCCCAATGTGGGTGATGAAGCGTTAGGTGATCTTGACAGCAGCGGAATCATTCGTTTGGGTGCTGAAGTGGAGGCGGGGGATATCCTCGTGGGGAAAATTACCCCCAAGGGCGAAACCCAGCTCTCTCCGGAAGAGAAACTGCTCCGGGCCATTTTTGGTGAAAAAGCCGGTGATGTAAAAGATACCTCCCTTCGGGTTCCGCCGGGTGTCTCCGGAATCGTAGTGGATGCTAAGGTCTTCTCCAGACGCGGTTCGGACAAGGATGAAAGAACCCGTCTGATCGAGGATGCTGAGATCTCCAAGTTGGAAAAGAACCTGGACGATGAACTGGCGATTCTTGAGACAGTTGCAAAGGAACGGATTCAAGAACTGGTTGTAGACCAAAAAAGTGCCGCCGCGCTCAAAAAGGGGCGTAAAGTACTGGTAGCTAAAGGGGTAAAACTGACGGCCAAGATGGTGGAGCCGCTCACAGCTGCTTATCTGGAAAAATTGGTCTTGACGGATGCGGGTGTCACTGAGGCAATGAACCGCCTGTTGGACAAATATCGGGAAGAGGCCACACGCTGCCGGGAAGCGTTTGACAAGAAGATTGGCCATTTTGAAAAAGGGGACGATCTGCAACCGGGCGTAATTAAGATGGTCAAGGTCTATGTGGCCATGAAACGGAAGTTGTCCGTGGGTGATAAAATGGCCGGCCGACATGGTAACAAAGGGGTTGTCTCCCGAATTTTACCGGAAGAGGATTTGCCCTATTTTGAAGATGGAAGACCGGTGGATATGGTTCTAAATCCGTTGGGAGTTCCCTCCCGGATGAACGTGGGCCAGGTGCTGGAAATTCACTTGGGCGCGGCCGCCAAAAACCTGGGAGATCAGATCAACACCCTGGTTGAGGCCAACAAAACGGATGAAATCCGACAAAAATTTGAGAATATATTTTCAGCTCAAACTGAGGCCGACAATGCAGCCTTAAAGCAAATTCAAGCGCTGGATAATGAGGCAATGATGGAGCTGGCCAATAAATATCGTAACGGATTCCACATGGCCACTCCGGTGTTTGACGGTGCCAAGGAAGATGAGGTGAAGGCGCTACTCACCGAAGCCGGTGTCGCAACCACGGGTCAAGTAACGCTTTACGACGGCCGTACAGGCGAAGCGTTTAAGGGAAAAATTACCGTTGGCACCATGTATATGCTTAAACTGCATCATCTGGTTGATGATAAATTGCATGCGCGTTCCATTGGGCCTTATTCGTTGGTGACCCAGCAACCTTTGGGCGGAAAGGCCCAGTTTGGTGGTCAGCGATTGGGCGAGATGGAAGTGTGGGCCATGGAAGCTTACGGCGCTGCCCATGCCCTGCAGGAGTTTTTGACGGTTAAATCGGATGATATGGCTGGCCGGACGCGGATGTATGAAAAAATTGTCAAGGGTCAAAACAGCCTCGAACCCGGTTTGCCCGAATCCTTTAAGGTCTTAAACCATGAGTTGCGGGCCTTGGGACTGGATGTGGATTTGATTGAGGAAGGGTAACTGAATTCAGTTAAAGATGCCCCGATGGTATTGTTTACCGTGTACATGTAAATAATCTGATCATCTATTTTACATAAAGGTGTAGATTCTTATGGAAACCTTATACGACTTTTTTGCCAAACCGATGGACCCCAGACGGTATTCCGGCGTGAAATTATCGCTGGCTTCGCCTGAACAGATTCTTGAGTGGTCCAATGGCGAGATTAAAAAACCGGAGACCATCAACTATCGGACGTTTAAACCGGAGCGGGACGGTCTCTTTTGCGCCAAAATTTTTGGCCCCACCAAAGATTACGAGTGTAATTGCGGTAAGTACAAACGGATGAAACACCGTGGGGTGGTATGCGAGAAATGCGGTGTGGAGGTGATCCAATCCAAGGTTCGCCGTGAGCGGATGGCTCATATTGCCTTGGCCAGCCCCGTGGCACACATCTGGTTCTTAAAGAGTCTGCCCAGCAAAATCGGGAATTTGCTGGACCTTACCCTAAAAAATATTGAGAAGGTGCTCTACTTCGACAGCTATATTGTCATTGATCCCAAAGATACCACCCTTTCCCACGGTGAACTACTGACCGATGAAGAGTATTGGGAAGCCCAGGAGGAGTTCGGGGGTAAATTTGAAGCGGGGATTGGGGCAGAGGCAGTTAAAACCATCTTAGAAGATCTCAACTTGGATGAGATCTACGAAACCCTGCGGGTGGATATTCGGACCACCGGATCCGTTGCCAAGCGTCAGAAATTGGCTAAGCGGCTCAAAGTGGTGGATGCGTTTCGTCGCTCAGGGATCGACCCGGCCTGGATGATCATGGATGTGATCCCGGTGTTACCGCCGGATTTACGTCCGTTGGTGCCGCTGGAAGGGGGCCGTTTTGCCGCATCGGACTTAAACGATCTCTATCGCCGGATCATCAACCGTAACAACCGTTTGCGGCGGTTGATGGATCTGAATGCACCGGACATTATTGTGCGCAACGAAAAGCGGATGCTGCAAGAGTCTGTGGATGTGCTGTTTGACAACGGTCGCCATGGCCGGGTGATTACCGGAACCAATAAGCGGCCGCTAAAATCCTTAAGCGATACCTTAAAAGGGAAACAGGGGCGCTTTCGTCAAAACTTGCTGGGTAAACGGGTTGACTACTCTGGTCGTACCGTGATCACCGTAGGGCCCAATTTAAGGCTGCATCAGTGCGGTCTGCCCAAGAAAATGGCGTTGGAGCTGTTTAAGCCCTTTATCTATTATCGCTTGGAGCAAAAAGGCTTGGTCTCTACAGTTAAGAGCGCCAAGAAGATGGTTGAGCGAGAAACCTCCGAGGTTTGGGATACCTTGGACGAGGTGGTGAAAGAGTATCCGGTGATGCTCAACCGTGCTCCCACACTGCATCGTTTGGGAATTCAGGCATTTGAGCCGATGCTGATCGAGGGCAAAGCCATACAGCTTCATCCGCTGGTCTGTACCGCATTTAACGCCGACTTTGACGGTGACCAGATGGCGGTGCATGTGCCGCTTTCAGTGGAGTCTCAGATCGAATCGCGGGTGTTGATGCTCTCATCAAATAATATCCTCTCCCCGGCCAACGGCAGCCCGATTATTGTTCCCAGTCAGGATATTGTGTTGGGAACCTACTACATGACCCGCAAAATTGAAGGTTCACTGGGTGAGGGCCAGCTCTTTTCCAGCCCGGCGGAGGTTCGTTCCGCCTATGACGCTGGTGTTGTCAGCCTGCACGCACCCATTGAGGTGCGGATGCATGATAAGCGGGTTAAGACAACGCCCGGACGGGTGCTCTTGTGGGAAATTATGCCCAAAGAGAGTGTGGTGGTCCTTCGTAGGATCACGGTCAAGGATGAAGAGGTGGCCAAAAAACTGCGCACTAAAATGATTCGCAGTAAAAAAGAGACCATCATGAAAGATCTGGTGGCCAAACAATCCATTAGTGATGATAAGCGTGATGATGGCCTGGTGGGGCGGCTCGGTAAAGAGGAATTTTTGCGGGTATTCGGCGTGGATGAGTCGATTGCCGAGGATCTGTTAGCCTTAAATCCCGGTGATTTTTCTCCGGTGATTGCCATTGAAGATCACTTCTCGGTTTTTCTGGTGGAAGATAAGCAGCCTGAAATCCCCTTTGCTGAAGTCAATCGTGTCATGGATAAAAAGGCACTACGGGACCTGGTCGATTTTGCCTACCGTAATTTGGGGAGCAAGCAGACCGTTATCTTGGCCGACCGGCTCAAAGATACAGGTTATCGGATGTCCACTGAAGGTGGTTTGTCCATCGCCATTGACGACATGCTGATTCCGGACAGCAAATGGAAAATTTTAAAGGCGGCCGAAAAAAGGGTCACTGAGATCGGTTCTCAATATACCGAAGGGTTGATTACGACCGGAGAAAAATACAATAAGGTCGTGGATATTTGGGCCAAGGCCACGGACGATGTGGCCACGGAGATGATGGACTTGATGAAGCTGACGCCGGTGATCGAACAGGATGGCTCTATCCGTAAAGATGCCAAGGGAAAGCCGGTTCTCCAGGAAAGCCTCAACTCCATTTATATGATGGCCGATTCCGGTGCCCGGGGTAGTAAGGATCAGATGCGTCAGTTGGCCGGTATGCGTGGGTTGATGGCTAAACCATCGGGCGAAATTATCGAAACACCCATCCAGGCCAACTTTCGCGAAGGGTTGTCGGTGCTGCAATATTTCATTTCAACCCATGGTGCTCGTAAAGGGTTGGCGGATACGGCGCTTAAAACAGCTAACTCGGGTTATCTGACCCGTCGTTTGGCCGATGTGGCCCAGGACTGCATGGTCACCGAGCATGACTGCGGTACTTTAATGGGCATGGAAGTCGAGCCGTTGATGGAAGGCGGCGAGGTGATTCAGCGGCTGAGTGAGCGCGCCTTAGGGCGTACGGCCATGGAAGATGTGCTGGACCCCCATAATGACACCTTGTTGGTCAAGGAGGGTGAAATCCTCGACGAAGCGGCGGTGGGGCGGATTGAGGCCTCCAATATCACCAAGCTTCATATCCGGTCGGCCTTAACGTGTAAAGCCAGGGTGGGCATGTGCGCCAAATGTTACGGCCGGGATTTGGCTCACGGAAGGCTGGTTGAGATTGGCCAGGCGGTGGGCATCTTAGCCGCCCAGTCCATCGGTGAGCCGGGAACACAGCTTACCATGCGGACCTTTCATATTGGCGGTACAGCCAGCCAGCGGGTGGCCCAGGCCGATATCCGTGCTCGCACGGAAGGCATTGTGAAATATCTTGACCTCAACGTGGTCACCAATGCCCAAGACAGCCGGATTATCATGAATCGGAAGGGCGGTGAGCTGGCCATCATGGGAAAGAGTGGGCGTGAGCTTGAACGGTTTCATGTTATTTACGGCGCTCAGATGGAAATTAAAGACGGTCAAAAAGTTGGAATTGGGGACTTGTTGGCAAGTTGGGACCCATTTACCACCCCCATTATTACCGAAGTATCGGGAACGCTGAAGTTTGATGATATCCAGCAGGGTAAAACCATGCAGGAGAAGGTGGATCCGGTCACCGGTAAATCGAGCCGCACCATCATAGAATCGAAAAGCGGTGAAGAGCGTCCACGGATAACGATCCGGGGCGAGGATGGGAAAATCGTCAAATTGCGGGGCGGGGCAACGAATGCCAGCTACTTGCTGCCGGTGGGCGCGATTTTAATGATTGAGGAGGGGGATGCGGTCCAGTCGGGCGACATTATGGCCAAGATCCCTCGGGATACCACCAAAACAAAAGATATTACCGGTGGTTTGCCCCGGGTAGCGGAACTGTTCGAAGTACGCAAACCCAAGGAAATCGCAGTATTAAGTGAAATTGATGGTTATGTGAAACTGCCAAAAGGGACCAAGCGCGGCAAGCAACGCGTTTTGATTGCCCCGGTAGATGTGGGTGAAGAAAAAGAGTACCTCATTCCCAAGGGCAAGCATGTCAATGTGATTGAAGGTGATTATGTCCGCGCCGGCGAACCTTTAATGGGTGGGCAGGCGATCCCCCAGGATATTTTAAATATTAAAGGCGAGATCGCACTGGCACGATATCTGGTAGACGAAGTGCAGGAAGTGTACCGTCTCCAGGGGGTCCGTATTAATGACAAGCATATTGAGGTAATTGTTCGCCAAATGATGCAGCGGGTTAAAGTAACCTCTGTGGGGGATACCAAGTTCATTCCCGAAGAGCAGGTTGATCGTCGACTTTTCCAAGAAGAAAATGAACGGGTGATTGCCAAGGGCGATGAGCCGGCTATGGCGGAACCGCTTATTTTGGGGATAACAAAAGCGTCGCTGTCAACCGAAAGCTGGATCTCTGCGGCTTCATTCCAAGAGACCACCAAGGTGCTTACCGAGGCGTCGATTGGGGGGACCGTCGATAATCTGCATGGATTAAAGGAAAATGTAATTATGGGACGCCTAATCCCTGCTGGAACGGGTGTGACAACCTATCGCGAGGCGGAAATCAGCTAAATGGCTGCCTATTGTCCGGAATATAAAAATAAGACCCAAGATATTGTTGGGCTAAAAGGGCTCTTTTAGTTGATGCCGTCAAGAGAGTGAATGCAAAATAAATCATCTTAAGCTATAAAATGTGTTGACAACCGGGAGTTCACGAGATAAAAATCCGGTTTTGTCTGCACGCACATTCTCTTGTGTTGCAAATGACAATTGAAAAGTAATAAACCCGTGCCGGTGAAAGCCTGTTGCCGGCACACTTTGTTGATATCAGGCACATTTTTTTGAGTCTTTATTTTAAGAGAGAAAAGGTGAGAAGCTCGTATGCCTACAATTAACCAGTTGGTCCGTAAGGGACGAAAAAGAATTCTGAAGAAAACCAACACGCCGGCACTGAAAGGTGCCCCGCAAAAGCGAGGGGTCTGTACTCGGGTGTATACCTCAACCCCCAAAAAGCCGAACTCCGCTTTGCGTAAAGTGGCTCGTGTCCGGTTGACGACTGGTATTGAAGTGACAGCGTATATTCCGGGTATGGGACATAACCTGCAAGAGCACTCGGTGGTGCTGGTTCGCGGTGGCCGTGTAAAGGATTTGCCCGGTGTTCGCTATCATATTGTTCGGGGAACACTGGACACTTTGGGTGTTGAGGACCGCAGGCAGGGTCGTTCCAAATATGGGACCCGAAAACCGAAATAGTTAAAGCTCAATAATATTATAAGGAATGGGGTGAAAATGCCCAGAAGGCGTGAAATTCAGCAGCGGGAAGTGTTACCAGACTTAAAGTACAACAGTAAGCTGGTGGCAAAGTTTATCAACAACTTGATGAGTGATGGCAAAAAAAGTACCGCAGAGGCGATCCTCTACGGAGCGCTGGATATCATCAGCGGGAAAAGCGGCGAGGAATCACCGTTGAAAGTGTTTGAGCAGGCGTTGGAAAATTCTCGCCCCATGATTGAGGTTAAATCACGCAGGGTGGGTGGTTCGACCTATCAGGTTCCGACCGAGATTCGTCAAAGCCGCCGGACAGCCTTGGGGATGCGTTGGATAATTTCTTACGCACGTGCCCGTGGTGAAAAGGGCATGAAGGCAAAGCTCGCTTCCGAATTGCTGGATGCGTCCAATAAACGTGGCGCGACAATTAAGAAAAAGGAAGATACCCATAAGATGGCTGAGGCCAATAAGGCGTTTGCCCACTATCGGTGGTAAAAAATTGTGCTTCGGCAGGATAAATAAAAGTACTATAATTAAGATTTAAAATAATTGAGGGTTAAAGAAGATGGCCAAAGAGAAATTTAAACGCACCAAGCCCCACGTCAATGTTGGCACGATTGGTCACATTGACCATGGAAAAACAACGTTGAC
>RCNE010001156.1_pt1 | contig 14352 bp, 14 predicted proteins | sample 2041361 | NCBI WGS metagenome assembly RCNE01 (sample SAMN09708229, study PRJNA481090) | Marine sediment metagenome, whole genome shotgun sequencing project.
TCGATGTTGGTTCCGTTCCTCGTGTTTGCGATTGGCATCAGTCACGGCGTGCAGATCATCAACAATATCGCGGTGCGGTTTTTTTATGGGGCTGGCGCCTTCTGGTCCGCGAGACGCGCTTTTCGAGCACTCTATATACCGGGGCTTGTCGCCCTGGTGAGCGACGGCATCGGTTTCCTTACGCTGATGGTTATTAAAATACCGGTTATCCAGGAACTGGCGTTGACGGCCAGCATCGGTGTTGCTGTACTGATATTCACCAACCTGATGTTGATGCCGGTATTGATGTCCTACTTGGGCCTGTCGAATTCTTCTCTGAGGTTTCTGCAGCGCAAACAGGCTAACCCGTCGAAATTTTGGCCGTTCATCGCGAACTTTGCGAAACCTCCATTTGCTCCTGTTGTAATTCTTATCGCCATAGCCTTGTTCGGTTTCGGGTTTTATGGCGGCAAGGATCTCCGGATCGGCGACCTGGATCCGGGCGCTCCGGAACTCCGGGCCGACTCCCGCTACAACCTGGACAATGCATTCCTGACAGAAAACTTTACGACCAGCACCGACGTGTTCGTGGCAATGATCCAGACACCGCCGCAACAATGTGGCGAGTACGCGACCGTGGCTGCCGTCGACCGATTCCAGGAAGTTATGCAAGACACGCCCGGCGTCCAGTCCGTGATATCGCTTGTTAATATTTCCAAGCGCGCGATCATGGCCATGAACGAGGGTAATCCGAAGTGGCATACCTTGAGCCGCAATCGATACATCCTGAATAATTCACTCCAGTCGGTACCGAGCAATCTGATGAACACCGATTGCAGCATGGCGCCAATTCTCATTTTCCTGAATGATCACAAGGCTGAAACCCTACAAGGGGTCATCCGTGTTGCTCAGACTTTTGCTGCTGAGTACAACAGTGATGACATGGGCCTGGAGCTTGCCGCGAGCGACAGTAGTTACATCCGGTTCGTTCTTGCGGCGGGCAACGCCGGTATCGAATCGGTCACTAATATTGTTATCGGTAAAGCGCAATACCAGATGCTGGCACTGGTGTACGGTGTCGTCAGCTTCCTGGTGTTTCTGACATTCCGATCATGGCGCGCCGTGGTCTGCATCGTCGTGCCGTTGGCTTTGACGTCAGTGCTCGGACAGGCGTTGATGGCTTTCCTTGGCATCGGCGTGAAAGTTGCGACCCTGCCTGTGATAGCCCTGGGCGTCGGAATCGGTGTCGACTATGGCATCTATATCTACAGCAAAATGGAGACCTACCTGAAGCGCGGCATGTCTGTGTATGAGGCGTACTTCAAGACGCTGCACACAACGGGTTTGGCTGTCGCTTTCACCGGGTTTACTTTGGCGATCGGCGTCGGTACCTGGATTTTCTCTGCCATCAAATTCCAGGCAGACATGGGGTTGATGCTGACATTCATGTTCCTGTGGAACATGCTTGGCGCTCTCCTCTTGTTACCAGCCATAGCGCACTACCTTATCAAGCCCATGGCGAAGCAAGACTAGTCGATTAGTTGCTGCTCCCCTCCTGCGATAGCTGATACAGTCCAGCCCTCTTCTGGCTCGAATCGTTCATCAGCGACTGGAAAACGCAAGCGACCGTTCGTATCTACGGCAAATAGAATCAAACTGTCGGGGTTCGCTGACTTGTATTCAGGATGCCCGAACTCACTCGTCAACTCCGTCGTCTTAATCGAGGCACCGTTGTCGATCCTGCCTATGAGGTCGTCGATCGAATAGTCGCCGCTAAATAACACCCGCCCGCTCGTCTCACCGCTCACATTGTGTTTGGCATGGGCAGTCTCAGCTCTGTTTCCCACCACGTAAACATGATCGCGACCGAAATCTTCTGCAAAGCGTACGCAGGCTAATTCGTTGAGACCAGGCTGGCGAGAAACCGCCAGAAGTGTGCCCAGTCCAGTTAGATCCAGATTATCTTCGGCATAAGTAGAAACGGGACTGCCGTAGAAGACGGATAGTCCCAACATTCGTGCTTTGCGTGCGCTCGCCCAGTGAGAGTCGGCGACGAGTACACTCCGATTCGTATCCTTCAGCGCCTGCGCAATCATACGTGCAACGGGGTTTGCCCCCACCACCAGCACACCGGTGCGATCTGGCTCGGCAACATCCAGAATTCTGGCGACAAAGCGCGTCGTCAGACTCTGAATCACCACCGTGCCGATGATGACACTGAATACCAGTGGCACCAGGGTGTCTGCGCCCGGGTAGTCGATCTCCACGAGCCGCAATGCAAAAAGAGAGGACACCGCAGCTGCGACGATTCCGCGCGGGAACACCCAACCAATAAAAAGTATTTCACGCCAACTCAGCGTGCCGCCGACAGAGCTGACAAGTGCTCGTAGCGGCCCGGCTATCAACTGCAGCACAGCCAGTACAGTAAACGCGCCGGTTCCGACCAGCAGAAGAGTGTTCAGATCGAGTTTAGCGGCAAGCAGAATGAACAGTCCGCCAATCAGCAGCAGCGTGATGCTCTCTTTGAAACTGAGGATGTCTTGCAGATCAACATTTCGCATATTTGCGAGCCATATACCCATCAGGGTTACCGCCAGGAATCCGGATTCGCCCTGCAATGATTCGGCCACCGAAAACACCGCGAGGACCGCGGCCAACGCTGAATAGTCCCTTAAAAAGTCCGGAATCAGTCGGTTGCGAATCGCCAGGCCAAACAGCTGGCCGCCGGCAGCACCGGCGACGACCCCAACCGCTACGATTATAGCGACCGTTTTTGCGACATCATCGAAGCCGGCATTCGAGTGCGTTGCCAGGATTACATCGAACGTCAGCAGTGCCAGGATCGCGCCGAGGGGATCGACCAGAATTGACTCCCATCGCAGGACGCTGGACACCGCATCCGAGGGACGCACCGCTCTGAGAAGCGGCATGACAACGGTTGGGCCACTCACGGTGACAATCGCACCGAATAGCGCAGCAAGATACGGGTCCCAACCGAGCACGTAGTAGGCAGCAAGGCCGCCGCACACCCAGCTGATGACAACACCCACCGTGACGAGATTGCGGACAACCGATCCGTGATCGCGAATCTCGGACAGCTTCAGGGTCAGGCTGCCCTCAAATAGAATAATTGCAACGGCAATTGAAACTACGGGCATAAGGAGGTCGCCAAAAATCGCGTCGGGATCGAGCCAGCCCAGTACGGGTCCAGCCAGAATGCCGGCAACCAACAAAAACAGAATCGCGGGAAGTTTCAGACGCCATGCGAGCCAGGTGCAGGTGAAACCAGCGATAGCAATGCCGCAGAGAATGACGATGTCGAGCGCGTGCATTTATACCTGCCTTTTTATTCGCCGCGCCGCGCGGGCATGGCCGGGTCTGGGCAGCCTGCACCAGCCGTTCAATATTGCCCCGGCTGTTCTACTTGAAACGGAGTTCAAAACCAATGTGCAAGCCGGAATCGAATGTAAATCTACCAACGCCCTTGTATTTGGCCTGGATACGCCGCAAGCCGAGATAAATGTCGCCGTCGCGAACAACGCTGTAGCCAGCACGCACCCCCACTTCGTAGTACTCGCTCTGGTCACCGAACGAGGAGACGTCAGGCGCATAGTAACCGTAACCGCCGATGTTATAGCGATCGGCATTCGGCGGCGTATATCGTGCAAAGGCGCCGAGCGCCAGCGCCGTTCCGCTAAACGTGCTCGGGTCGGTGCGAGTCTGGACCAGGCGCACGCCCAGGCCGGCCTGCAGTGCCGTGCCGGATCCACTCGCGGCATCCACAAGGTGGAAGCTCGCGTGAACAACGTCCCCTTTGTCCTGACCGTAGAGCCAGCCGAGTTCGGCAAGGTAATTCGGGTCGCCTATCCGCCAGCTAAAACCCAGACGAACGGAGTCGCTGTTCAGGTTAACGTCAAGCGCTTTTCCCGTCGTCTGAGCGGATGCGAGGCCCGCTATAAGGCACAGACAAAACGCAAGCAGTGTTTGATTTACTCTCATGATGATTCCAATTGTATGCCCAAGTCGCCGCGCGCTATCGCTCAAGCCGCCGCGGACCGGTTATGATAACGGACAAACGCGATAACTACATCGACGCAGCGATCTCCCAGATTCTCGTCGAGCGAGCACCTGAGCGACAGAATATAAGTAGAGGCCGCTCGAGGTCGTCACAGATCTTCGCAAAAGCCTCGGCGTCTTGCCTGGTTATCGATCCGGGATCGACAGGGAAATGTACGAAAGCCATCCCGAGTTCCTCCGCAACCTTTGCCAAATCCGCCGATGCTGGCTGTCCCATCGACTCAGCATCGAACCGGTTGTTTAATATGCTGCGAACACCCTGTTTGGCCGCGAGCCTCAAGTCATGTTCAAACACCTGCCCGGAGGCATAGACCTGGGGCGCCAGCTCGAGCACCCGCATTTGTAAGTAATCCTGCTTCAATCTCTCAACCTCACGTTTCTCGGCAACTTTGTAACTTACTCACCCTGCCTGTAAGCCCGCCTCAAGCGCTTCGTCTGAAACAACAGCGCCGATCCAAACGCCACTAACGCCACAGCCCCCAAAATCAGGACCATCCTCGTAGCAGGCGCACTTTGCACCGCCCGTATCTGCACCAGCGTGTACATCGTCCATAGCCACTCGATCGTTCCCAGCACGAGCGCGACCTGGAGCAGCCTCGCCACCCAGGCGCGCCGCAGGAACAGAAGGCCAATCAGTACAACGGCTGCGACAACGCCCAGCTCGTTGCCATAGCGCAGGAAATGCGCACCGAGCGCGACGAGGCTGAGCACGATAGGGATGTATAAAAGTGCGATCATTGTTAGATAATGACAGGAATAAAGAGGAGTACCTATGAATTTCCAATCCCTCAAGTATCAGGCTGGCCGCATGCACTGGGTCATCCTTGTTGGCGCCGTCGTAGTCGTGATACTCATTGCCGTGATGGCGACGGTCGTGATCCAGGATGAAGAGGACACGCCGGGTGCGCAACCGGCCGACGCCGCACGTGCCGCAGCCCTGGCCAGCGAACACTCACCTGCCACCGGAGATCCGAACGCGCCAGTTCACATCGTCGAGTTTCTCGACCCCGCGTGTGGGACCTGTGCCATTTTTTATCCGCTCGTCAAACGGTGGCTGCAGGATGTGCCTGGCACGCTGCGCCTGTCGGTTCGTCATGTTCCGTTCCATCGGGGCTCCGAGTACGCTATCCAGGTGCTCGAAGCGAGTCGCGAACAAGGCTTGTACTGGGAGACGCTCGAGGCCCTGCTCGCAACGCAAGACCAGTGGACACAGAACCACACCGTGGTCCCCGAGCGCATAGTGCCCGCCATTGCCAGCGTGGGCCTGAATATGGATCGACTCAAAACCGACATGAACAACGTCGACGTCGAGCTGCGCATGGAGCAGGATCGCAAGGACGCCGTATCGTTGATGGTCCGCGCAACACCGCAGTACTTCGTCAATGGACGAGAGCTTAAGGACTTCGGTTACGAGCAGCTCGCCGCACTCGTCCGGGACGAGCTGGCAAAGGCCGGGCAGGCGCAATAAGAATGCCCCAATCCTCTGCCGATTATCCTGTGGAATGGCCCACAAGACGTCGCGCTGGAACCGTCGGGTAATCTGGGTAATCCGGACTCTATGGTGCCAATAGACTGACAAAAACAGTCAAACGCTGGCTATGCAAAAATGGGGACAACGCAGCTGCACCCATCTCACGCAAATAGTTTCGACCGAGCCGTGTCAGTAATCAACACGACTGATGGATGTTTGAGGCGCCGCTCGGGCGAGATGGCGTAGAAACGCTCTTTTATTTCATCTGTTTGTCCGATTACCGACATGCGGTACATACGACAAATCTCCTCTTCAATGACCGTCGGCGCTGCGAATACACCTGCGCCGGCCTCTCCGAATGCCTTGAGGAGGGCGCTGTCGTCGAATTCGCCGGCAATATACGGCGAGAGTTCCTGGCTCTCAAACCAATCATCGAGGCGGCGGCGCAAGGCCGAGTGCTGCGAGGGCAGCAGTAGCGGCGCGTCATTCAGGCTATCGGGAAACCTGGCGCGATAACGTCTGGCCTGTCTGCGCTGTGAAAAGAAAGACATGCCGCTCTCACCGAGCCGATGGTTGTAGGCCTTTATGCTCAAGCCGTCGGGCACCGGCTGGTCCGACAGGACGAGGTCGAGCTTGTGCACGGCGAGTTCAGACAGCAACTGCTCCAGCGACGACTCATGGCAGCGCACTCTTACAGGTGGCTCAACCATCATTGCCGGCGCAACTATGCGTTCCGCAATAAGCTTGGGCATCGAGCTTACGATCCCGAGGTTCAAAGTAGTCGGGCCCCGCATTTGGTTGCCACGAACCGCGCTGGCGAGTTCCGCCCCGACCGAGAAGATGTCGTCCGCATACTCAAACACGACCCGTCCCATGTCCGACAGAACAAGTCGCCGGCCGACCCGATTAAAGAGCGGCTGCCCAACCGCCGCGTCAAGCAACTTCAGCTGTCCGCTGATGGTTTGAGGCGTTACGTGCAACGACTTCGACGCCACTGCAATGCTCCCTTCGCGCGCGACCGCCCAGAAGTACTGCAGATGACTGTAGTTCAGATGGCGCATGGCGATATCATATCAGGCCGAACATTGAGCGCTGAAACTTCGAGTATCTCGAAGTCTCGATAAGCCACCTACTGCGTGGCACAGGGGTAGTGGCGACGCAGAGACGCGTAGACGACCGACTGCGCCTGCACGCCCTCAAGATCGTCATAGCGATCCAGCTCATCAATCACATGCAGGACGACGTCGGAAATCGGATCCGGTTGCCCCACGCAGAACTCCGCGTAAACGGATGGGCCAAAGTCCCTTAGGCGACTGATAACTCGCGTTCTTATCGCGCGTTCGGCGAACGTTTCCTTTTCGTCAATCTCCGCTGCCACATTCTCCGCAACACGCCCGTCGGTAGCCACGGCCCCGTCGAGGAAGCCTTTCACGTAGAAAACGCACAGCCGCGATTCCGGGTTGTCAGCGCGCGGCATAGCATCGGCGCACACCTCCTTGAGCTGTATCGCTGTCAGCGGCTCAATAGCCAACGCTCGGGGCGCAATGAGCAGACAGCTCACCAGCGTAACGCACATCATCAAGATCCTCATGGGGTCGTACCCTCCTTCGCGCCGGATGGCACTGTATTTGATTTGGTTTCAAAAGCACGGCGCAACAGCATATAGCCGGCGGTCGCCGACAGGATCGAGCCAGTCAGGACGCCAACACGCGTTGCTGCGAGTTGATCGAAAGCACCACCCTCGAACGCCAGCGATCCAACGAACAGGCTCATCGTGAAGCCGATACCGGTTAGCAACGCCACACCATAGATCGACAGCCAGTTGCTGCCTTTTGGCAAGTTGGCGAACCCAAGTTTGACGACAAGCCACACAAAGCCGAAGACGCCCAGTTGCTTGCCAAGAAAGAGTCCTGCCGCGATGCCGACCGACACAGGGCCGAGCAAGGCATCCGCACTAATACCGGCGAAAGAGACGCCCGCGTTGGCGAACGCGAACAACGGCAGAATCAGGTAAGCCACCCACGGGTGAAGCGAGTGCTCCAGGTTACGCAACGGCGAATCCGTGGCTCCCTCGGTCCGCAGTGGAATCGTACAAGCAACCGCGAAACCTGCGAGCGTGGCGTGCACGCCACTTTTCAGAACGCACAACCAGACCACCGTGCCGATGGTTGCATAAACGGCAATACGTGTGACGCCCAACCGGTTTAACGCGATCAGACTGCCAATTCCGACGAGGCCCGCGATCAAAGCGAACAGCGACAAGTCCTGTGTGTAGAAAATGGCGATCACGACGATCGCAGCGATATCGTCGAAGATGGCAATTGAGGTCAGGAACATCTTGAGTGCGATCGGTACACGGCTGCCGAGGAGCATGAGAACACCGAGCGCGAAAGCAATATCGGTCGCGGCCGGTATCGCCCAGCCGTTAATTGTCTCAGGATTTCCCCAGTTAAAGATCGCGTAGATGCCTGCCGGTACGAGGAAGCCGCCAATCGCTCCGGCAGCCGGCAGCACCAGCTGTTCCGTGGAAGATAGCTGCCCCTCCAGTATCTCGCGTTTGACCTCGAGGCCTATGAGGAAGAAGAACAAAGCCATCAAGCCATCGTTAATCCATAGCAACAACGGTTTGTCCACGGCCAGGTCGCCGAGCGCGAATACAAGCGGCACGTTGAGCAGGCGCTCATAGAGCCCCGAGAGCGGCGAGTTCGATACCAATAGCGCGGCGATTGTCGCCGCGACCAGCAGTACTCCGGCAGAGGACTCGAGTCGCAGAAAGTTTTTTAGTGCGGCAACAGGCATGCCTTCTCCATTTACAGAAACGCGCCGGCATCAACGCTCAGGCGCACGCAGACAATAAGCGTAGCAACTTCGATATTATCGAATAAGTCGTAAAAATGGATTGTTTACATCGGGTTTCTCGATGTAATTGAATACCTCTGTTTAGCCGATACAAGAGATCGAATACTTCGACTGGATCGACCAATCGACACAGGTATGCTGACTCTTCAAACAACGGTGGAGACATTCGATGAATATCACGACCAGGGCGCAGGATTTCGAGAAGCGTGCCGTACGTCGGCACCTGCGGAAGTCCCGCCGCATTCAAAAACAGCATATGCGCGACTACCTTGCTGATACAGGAAAGCCAACGGCGACATGAAGTTGATAGGCATTCCTCACCAGGCACGGCCCAGCGGGGCAGAAATGCTTCAGGGTATCGTCGAGTCGCGCATCTTCAATTCTGTGATTGCGGTCGTAATCGTGATCAATGCGATCACATTGGGGCTCGAGACGTCACCCCGAGTAATGAGCGTAGCCGGCCCCCTGTTGCTCGCAATCGACACTGCTGCACTTTGGATATTCACTGTCGAGATCGGTCTGAAGCTATCGGTATACCGATCGCGCTTCACTCGCGACGGCTGGAATATCTTCGATTTCGTGATCGTGGCGGCCGCCTGGCTGCCGGCTGCGGGTCCCCTGGCAGTGCTCCGCGCCCTGAGAGTTTTGCGCGTGCTACGACTGGTCTCTGTCGTCCCGCAGATGCGCACGGTGGTTGGTGCGCTGTTCAAGGCATTGCCCGGCATGGGTTCCATACTGGCTGTCCTGATGCTGGTCTTCTACGTTGCCGCAGTCATGGCAACAAAGCTTTTTGGCGACGGCTTCCCCGACTTGTTTGGGAGCATCGGCGCTTCGATGTACAGCCTGTTTCAGATCATGACGCTCGACGGCTGGTCTATGGGTATCGTGCGGCCGGTGATGGAGGTTCATCCAGACGCCTGGCTGTTCTTCATACCGTTCATCATCGTGACAACATTTACGGTGTTAAACCTGTTCATTGCCTTGATCGTCAACTCCATGCAGTCACTTCAGCTCGAGGCCAACGAGAACCTTCATATCGAAGCCGTCGTTGCCCACGACGAGCGAGACATGTTGACGCAGCAGATCGATGCGCTAACTACCGAAGTCCGGCAGTTGCGCACAATGATGCAGCGAGCGTGAACATGCGTAACGATTTGTGTCAGTACCACTATTCAAAGCGCGAGCGCGTTAACCTTAATTTGCTGTGTTATTCGAAGTAAGGCTCACACTTGCAAAGCATGCTCAATTAGCGGCTTGTAACGATCGGCGAAATTCTCCAGGGCAAGGCGTGCCTTCGAAAGATGCGAGTCGTTCATGGGCAGTGACAGAAACAGGTCGCCACGACTACAAAGCAGCACGCCGTCGAGAAGCAGCTCCATATGCAGAAGCGGACGCAGTGTGCGGCATCCGGTGGTGATGTCGGACGGTCTTTTCGTCGGTCCGCTCGAAAAGTGAATCGCGATTATGGAGCCCATTCCATTGGCATACATCGGCACGGCTTTCGATGCGAACATGTCGTTGAGGGAGAGGCGAAACGCCTCCGACCATTCGAAAAATTCCGCAGCACGCTGCGGCGTGTAAATCTTGCTTAACGCTGCGCATCCGGCGGCCATCGAACAGACGTTGTTGTTGAAAGTGCCTGCGTGGGCGAGGCTACCACCCAGTCTCGGGTTGTAATGTGCCATGACCTCGGAACTGCCGCCAAACGCGCCCGCCGGAAGCCCCCCACCGATGAATTTTCCCAACGTCGTCAGATCGGGGTCGATACCCAGCATTCCCTGTGTCCCCGCCGGGCCGAGGCGGGCCGTTTTGACCTCATCGAAAATAAGCAGGGCACCAATCTCCTTGGTCATTCGCCGCAGCATTTGCAGGAACTCGCGATTGCCCTGGATATTTCCACCGGCACCCAGGATCGGCTCGATAATTACGGCAGCAAGTTCTTCGCCTTCGCTGCGGATGAGTTCGGCCGTGCCCTCGATGTCATTGTAGTCGGCAAGCACAAATTCGAACGGAACGTTTAGTTTGCAACGGCCACCGAGAAACTTAATTACTCCGCCGTGGTAGGCATCATTGAACGCCAGTAGTTTGTTGCGACCGGTTACGACTCGCGCCGTGGTCAATGCCATGATATTGGCTTCAGTGCCTGTATTGCAGAACCTGACCTGCTCCAGAGACGGGAAGCGCTCGCACAGCAATCCCGCGAGCTCTCGTTCGTAAGCGGTCGGCGCGCCCATGGCGACACCACGATCAAGGGCTTCGTGTATCGCTGCCTTGATGATCTCATCCGAATGACCGAACAGGGCAGCGGAATACTCACCGACCATGTCGAGGTACCGATGACCGTCCAGGTCTATCAGCTCTGCCCCGTCCCCGCGGACCATCGTCAGCGGGAAAGGCTCGTAATGAAGCACTGTTCGCGTGTTGCCGCCAGGTAGATAACGCGCGGCACTTGTATCCGCGGCCTGGCTCAGTGGGTTTGCGGACGCGTAGCGCGAGCGAGCATCTGCAATCGCGTGATTGAGTTGTTCCATTTTCTTCTTGCCTACGTTAGCGATTCAAGGACAAGGGCAATACCCTGGCCAACGCCTATACACATCGTACAAAGTGCCAGCTTGCCGCCACCTTGCTGAAGTTGATCCAGGGCTGTTATCGCAAGCCGCGCGCCGCTCATGCCGAGCGGGTGGCCCAGTGCAATGGCGCCACCGCGCGTATTGATTCTCGGGTCGTTATCGGCAAGCCCCAGTTGCCTGGTGCAAGCGAGTGCCTGGGCAGAAAAGGCTTCGTTGATCTCGAGTACATCGAAGTCATCCAGGCTCATGCCCAAACGATGCAGTAATTTATTGGTTGCCGGAACCGGCCCGATGCCCATGGTTCGTGGCGGCACGCCGGCAACAGCCATGCCCAGAACACGCGCCCGGGGTTCGAGCTTGAAGCGTTTGGCGCCCGTTTCCGATGCCAGCAACAAGGCCGCTGCGCCGTCGTTGATACCCGAGGCATTGCCTGCCGTGACGGTGCCCCCTGAAAACAGCGGTTTCAGCTGTGCGAGTTTTAATAGTGAGGTTTCGCGTGGATGCTCATCCGTATCGACCAGCAAAGGTTCCTTCTTGCGCTGTGGGACACTGACCGGAGTAATCTCCCGGGCGAGGCGGCCATCCTGTTGAGCGGCGGCCGCTTTCTCCTGGCTCCACAGTGCGAACTGGTCCTGATCCTCGCGGCTGATCGATAGCTCATTGGCAAGGTTCTCCGCCGTCTGCGGCATGGCATCCGTGCCGTACTGCGCTTCCATTTGCTGGTTGACGAACCGCCACCCCATCGTGGTGTCGTACATTTTCGGTGTGCGTCCGAAAGCGGTTTCGGCTTTGCCGATGACAAAAGGCGAGCGCGACATGCTCTCGACACCACCGGCGATCATTAAATCGCCCTCCCCCGACCTTATCGCGTTGGCACAACTGCCTACGGCGTTTAGTCCCGAACCGCACAAACGGTTGAGCGTGCAGGCCGCCACGTCCTGCGGCAGGCCAGCCAACAGGCTGCTCATGCGTGCAACGTTGCGATTGTCTTCGCCGGCCTGGTTTGCACAACCGAGCATCACATCATCCAAGGTGGCCCAGTCGATACCCGGATTACGTTCGATCAGTGCAGCAATCGGTATCGCACCGAGGTCGTCGGTTCGAACAGAGGAGAGGCTTCCGCCGTAACGTCCAACGGGCGTGCGGATGCCATCAATCAGGAATACATCGGTCATTGCTACTTTTCCTTTACAGCGAGATCGTTAACTTCGAGCGGCTAGTTCGGTGGCAGTACGGGTGCACCGGTTTTCTGTTGCACCTCTTCGAATGTTACGCCGGGCGCCAACTCGGCCACCCGGAACCCGTCCGGCGTTACGTCAACTACCGCGAGGTTGGTGAAGATACGTGACACTACTCCCGGCCCTGTCAGTGGGTAGCTGCAGGTCTCGACCAGCTTTGGCTCGCCAGTCTTGGTTGTGTGCTGGGTAATCACGTAAATACGTTTCACGCCCTGCACCAGGTCCATCGCGCCGCCGACCGCCGGAATGGCGTCCGGCGCACCGGTAGACCAGTTGGCAATATCGCCGTTTGCCGCGACCTGCATGGTGCCGAGGACGCAGACATCGATATGTCCGCCACGAATCATGCTGAAACTGTCGGCGTGGTGAAAATAGGCAGCACCGGGCAACGCCGTAACGTATTTTTTACCGGCATTCATCAGGTCCAGATCGCGGTCGGCTTCCTCGGGGGGCGGCCCCATGCCAAGCATCCCGTTCTCGGTGTGATAAATGAATTCGCGGCCTTCGGGTACAAACCGCGTGACCAGTTCCGGAATGCCTATGCCTAAGTTGACGTAAGAGCCGTCGGGTATGTCCTGGGCGGCTCTTGCCGCCATTTGTTCTCGCGTCCAGCCAGTGCTACTCATGTTCATGATTAAGGGTAACTCCTGCCCGCGGCAATGAGAGTGTCCTCATGCACGGGATCGGGAACTTCGACAATGCGGTTGACAAAAATGCCGGGCGTAATGACATGCTCAGGATCGATGCCGCCACGTGCCACGAGTTTTTTTGTTTGGACGATGGTTGTTGTCGCCGCCATGCACATCAGCGGGCAAAAGTTGCGACCAGTCTTGTTGAATGTAAGGTTGCCCAGCGGATCGGCGACCTCGCTTTTTATCAACGCAATATCGGCCTTGAGCCATGGCTCCAGGACGTAGGCACGACCATTGAAATTCCGTTGCTCTTTGCCTTCAGCCAGGATGGTGCCAACGGTTGTTGGCGTGTAGAAGGCCGGTATTCCCGCGCCTGCGGCACGGATGCGTTCTGCGAGTGTGCCCTGCGGCACGATCTCGAGTTCAATTTTGCCTTCCCTGTAAAGCGCCGGGAACACTTTGGATTGGCTGGATCTCGGAAAGGAACAGATCATTTTGCTGACCTGGCCGTTGCCAATCAGGGCTGCCAGCCCTACCTCGCCGTTGCCGGTATTGTTGTTGATCACGGTAAGGCCGGTCGCGCCATGATCGATCAGCGCGTGAATCAGTTCGACCGGGCTGCCCGAGGCGCCGAATCCACCAATCATCACAGTAGCCCCGTCCGGTATATCGGCTACTGCAGCTGCAACCGATGGGTATTTCTTGTCAATCACGTGTTACTACTCCCGCCATATAAAGACGACCTACAGGAACACCTCTGTTTCCTCCCAGAGTGCCTCGATGCGGTCGATACGATCCGTCGCGACATCCTGAAGGTCTCTTGCAACCCGCGCAACGAGCAACTCGCACATCGCTACAACGGGCACCGAACTATCAAACGGACCGATCGCGGGTACTTCGATCTGAACCCAGATATCGGCCAGCTCGACCAGGGGTGATAACGGACTATCCGTGATCGCCACGACGGTAACTCCGGCGTCGGCGAAAACGCGCGCGGCGGTTGCGACTTGTTTCCTGTACCGGAAGAAGTCGAACACCACGGCAGCATCTCGCGGTCCCACATCACTCAGGTCGGTCGCATACGAGTATTCCTCGAGTGCGCGTACGCCTGGCCGCACCATGGACAGACCGCTATGTAATGCGTGAGCACCGGCCTGCGAGGTTTCTCCCGACAGAATCCATACCTTCTCGGCACGTGCGACAGGTTGGGCAAGTTCTGCCAATCGCTCGCCGTCCAGTGCATCAAACACGGTTGAAATGGCGTCATTGATTGCGACGCGTGCCGGCACCTCCGTTTCGCCCGCACTTCTGATCCTCTCGCTCGGGCGCGACAGGCGGTGGGACAGGTCGCGGCGGACGTGTTGTTGCAGTTCCGTATAGCCATCGAATCCGAGCTTCGTGGCGAAGCGAACAATGGACGGGCGGCTCGTACCCACACGGTCAGCCAGGTCGGAAACCGTGCCGAACGCCAGCAGCGTGGGCTCGGCAAGCACTGCCTCCGCGACGCGGCGCTCCGTGGGGGTCAG
>RCNE010001157.1_pt1 | contig 14349 bp, 15 predicted proteins | sample 2041361 | NCBI WGS metagenome assembly RCNE01 (sample SAMN09708229, study PRJNA481090) | Marine sediment metagenome, whole genome shotgun sequencing project.
AGATTACGTCTAGTCCGCGACTTGCCAACGCGGCATTATGCCACATTGGCCCCTACACATCGCCCGCCAATACTAGCTTTCAGCGGCAAGCTTGCTCCGCTACAATGCGCTTGCGAATTACCGGCGGGGCGATCCTTCGCAATCAAATTTTACCTAATGCCAGCCAGCGAAGTGTGACGGTGTCAACAGAAACAGATGTGAATAAGTTCCTCAATTCCATTGAGTTAGCCGCGATCGGCCAACCTTTGGGGGCGATCGGGAAGGTCTTGAAGTCGGAGGTTGTCGGCGAGCTTGCTCGCGCCACAATCGAGCTATCGATTCCTCTGGCAACGCTGTTGCCGGAAGTACGTGCGCAAATTGCGGCAGATCTTTGTGCTGAGACGGGCGCCAAGTCCGCTGAGATCGAGATTTCAACGAAAATTTTGTCGCATGCAGTGCAGGGCAATCTAAAGTCGATTGGGGGTATCAAGAACATTATTGCGATTGCCTCCGGTAAGGGTGGTGTCGGTAAATCGACAGTGGCCGTTAATGTCGCGCTTGCGCTTTCTGCAGAAGGGGCGTCGGTCGGCATGTTGGACGCCGATATTTATGGGCCCAGCCAGCCGAATATGCTGGGGATAGAGGGTGAGCAGCCGGTTAGCGAGGATGGCAAGACGATGCTGCCCTTGTATGGCCACGGTTTGCAGGTTATGTCGATAGGCTTTCTGGTGAATCAGGACCAGCCAATGGTCTGGCGCGGACCGATGGTGACGTCTGCCTTAAATCAGCTCATGCATCAAACGCAGTGGGAAGATCTCGATTACCTGATCGTGGATATGCCACCTGGAACAGGCGACATCCAGTTGACCCTGTCGCAAAAAGTTCCGGTGTCAGGGGCAGTCATCGTCACGACACCGCAGAATATAGCGACATTGGATGCCCGCAAAGGGCTTGCGATGTTCCGCAAAGTGTCCATCCCTGTTCTCGGTGTCGTTGAGAACATGTGCACTCACGTGTGTTCTGCCTGTGGCCATGAGGAAGCTATTTTCGGTAGCGGCGGAGCAGACGGAATCGTCGCAGACTTTGACGTGCCCTTGCTCGGGCAGCTGCCACTGGTCGCCAGCATTCGAGAGCAAACGGATAGTGGTATCCCGACGGTTCGAGCGGATCCGAAGTCTGCTACAGCGCTCGCCTATCGCGATACAGCAATTCAGATTGCGATTGCCCAGGCGTCGCAAAAAACGGATTACAGCTCAAAATTTGGCAATATCGTGGTTGAGGAAATGCAATGAGTATTCTGCAATGAGCATTCTGCAATGAGTATCAAGCCGGATCACTGGATTCGCCGCATGGCGGCTGAGCAAGGCATGATTGAACCGTTCGAGCCTGGTCAGGTGCGCGAGAACGATACTGGACGCATAGTCTCCTACGGAACCTCAAGCTATGGCTACGACGTACGTTGCGCGGACGAATTCAAGATTTTCACGAACATCAATTCGGCCATTGTCGATCCGAAAGCGTTTGATGAGACCAGCTTTGTCGATTTGAAGAGCGATGTTTGCGTTATTCCGCCGAACTCCTTCGCGCTTGCTCGCACAGTAGAGTTTTTCCGTATTCCACGAACGGTGCTTACGATCTGCCTTGGCAAATCGACCTATGCGCGCTGCGGTATCATCGTTAATGTCACGCCTTTGGAACCCGAGTGGGAAGGGCACGTAACGCTGGAATTCTCAAACACAACCACCTTGCCGGCAAAAATTTATGCCAACGAGGGTGTCGCACAAATGCTGTTCCTGGAATCCGATGAAACTTGTGAAACCTCTTACAAAGATCGCGGCGGCAAGTACCAGGGTCAGACCGGTGTCACCTTACCGAAAGCCTAGTAGAATATTTCTAGGAAGATCTTTTAGAGTATTGATTTATCAGGTATTTCTTATGACCGGCTCCAGCATTATCTGACCGTCGGCCCAGCTTTCGCCATCTCTAAATTGTACCTTCCCTGATCCCACCCAAGCGGCCGCTTGTGGGTAGATCTGGTGTTCAACGGCCTGAACTCGTTGTCTCAGCTGGTCGGCAGTTTCGCCCGGCACTATTGCAATCCGCCCCTGCAGAATCCGTGGTCCGGCATCGAGTTTCTCGGTAACGAAGTGGACCGTGCTGCCGTGCCATTCGTCGCCGGCATCCAAGACGCGTTGATGGGTGTTCAAGCCTGGGTACAACGGCAGCAATGCGGGATGGATGTTGAGGATCTTGCCCGGGTAGTGGGCGATAAACTCGGGCGTCAGGATGCGCATGAAGCCTGCGAGTATCAATAATTCGGGATTGAAGCGGTCCAGCTCCGCCATAACTGCGGCATCAAATGACCCACGGTCGGGAAAGTCGCTGTGTTGAATACATGTGGTTGGGATGCCTGCCTTTTTGGCGCGCTGCAAGCCGTAGGCGTCAGGGCTGTTGCTAAAGACAACGCACAGTTCGAGATTTGACTCACCCGAATCTACGGCATCAATGAAGGCCTGCAGATTCGACCCTGACCCAGAGATCAGAATCGCCGTCTTACACGCCTTAGGCATCAGATGTAGCGGACGGCTCTGGGCGAGCCCGCATCGCCGTTGACGATTCGCCCTATTTTCCAGGCGGACTCACCGTTTTCCGCTAGTTTTGCGATCGTTGCCTCGGCATCCGACGGGGCAACGATGACGATCATGCCGACGCCGCAATTAAACGTTCGCCGCATTTCGTCGACGTCAATGTTGCCCGTTACTGCTAGCCAGTCGAACACAGCACCGTGCGACCAGCTGCTGGTATCGATTTCGGCATCGAGTGCGCCTTGTAAGACGCGCGGGACATTCTCAGTGATACCGCCCCCTGTAATATGCGCCAGGCCTTTTACCGCAATGGATTCGATTACGGCCAGAACGGGTTTGACGTATATGCGCGTTGGCGCCAGCAAGCGTTCGCTTGCGGGAATATTTTCGATTGTGTCATCGGGCGCTCGTTCAAGAACTTTGCGTATTAGCGAGTAACCATTCGAATGCGGGCCGCTGGAGGCAATGCCAATAATCGCATCTCCCGCCGCAATCTGACTGCCGTCAATTAGCGCCTCGCGTTCAACGGCGCCGACGGTAAATCCGGCGAGGTCGTATTCCCCGGGTTCGTACATGTCCGGCATTTCGGCGGTTTCGCCACCGATGAGCGCAGCGCCAGCCTGGATGCATCCTTCAGCTATCCCGGCGATTACCTCTGTTGCAACGACCGTATCCAGCTTTCCACAGGCGAAATAATCGAGGAAAAACAAGGGCTCGGCGCCCTGCACCAGTACATCGTTGACGCACATGGCCACGAGGTCGATACCGATCGTGTCATGCCGCCCCAATTGCTGTGCGACCATCAATTTGGTGCCGACACCGTCGGTTCCAGAAACCAGCACGGGTTCTCGATAACGTCCGGGTGGCAGCGCGAACATACCACCAAACCCACCCAGACCTGCCAGTACCTCGGGGCGCTGTGTTTGTTTTACGAGTGGCTTAATACGCTCGACGAGCTCGGCGCCAGCATCGATATCGACGCCTGCATCTTTGTACGTAAGAGGTTTATTGGTCATTAGGGGATGGCATACTCTGGTTGGACGATATAATAGTGCTTGGCGACGGACGGGGAAACCACCCTTGTTGAAAACTCGAAAATTTTTATTTGGTGATCAGATGCAGCATCTTCTCATTTGTGCGCTTACGGCGTTACTGCTTACTGCTTTGTTGGTGCGGACAGCGGATGCCGTTGATGTGCCCACTCTTTACACAGCGAAGGTGTTGTTTGACGAGGAGGCGGGTAATTCGCGCGAAGACGCTTACAAAGCTGCGCTGGTTGCGGTATTGGCGCGGGTGTCAGGTTCGCAATTGAGCAGCAACGAAGCGGCTGTCGATGAACTGTTCCCGGTACCTTCTGCCTACGTTACGCAATTTCGACCCGGTGACGACGACACGCTTTGGGTGTCGTTTGATGACGAGGCGATTGAGCGAATTCTGAAGGCATCCGGCGAGACAGTCTGGGGACGTGAGCGGCCCCTGACACTGGTTTGGCTGGCAGTGGATTGGGGTAACGGCAATCGAGAAATCGTAGCGGCCGGTGACCCTGAACGAACGCGCGGGGAGGGGCGATCAATTGATCGCAATCAACTGCTGAGAGAACGCGTTCTGGAAATTGCGCAGCAGCGCGGCTTGCCTCTGGCATTTCCCTTACTGGACACCACGGATTTGCAAAGTGTCACTTTCAGCGATATCTGGGGAGGCTTTGACGATCGCATCGTTGCCGCTTCTGAGCGCTACGACGCAAATTCCGTCCTCATCGGTCGAGTACGACCATCCAGCAGTCAACGCAATCGCTGGACGTATAAGTTCGGTGCAGAAAGTCGCAGTTGGAACGGCGATGCCGAGCAGGTCGTTAGCCAAATAGCGGACCTGCTGGCAGCAGAGTTTGCTGTTGGCGGCGGCTCGCCCCTGGAAATGCTTGCGCTTAACGTATCGGGCATAGAATCCGTAGATGCATACGGTTCTGTGCAGGATATGCTGGCGGGGATCGGCCTGATTGAACGTGTTTCGATTTCGTCGGTGTCCGGAGACGCGGTTTACTATCAAATCGAAGCGCGCGGCGGGTTGCAAAGACTGCGTCGTGCTTTGCTTTTTGCCGGGTTAATCGAGGTTGAGTCAAGACCAGTGACTCAAGATCCTGGCAACCTGCCATCGCTGGATTTTTTCTACGGCGCTAAAGATTCCAATGCCGTACATGTCCCTTAGCTGGATTCCCAATGCGATTTCACTATTTCGCATAGTGCTGATCGCGCCAATTCTCATGCTGATCCTGGAAGGGAGCTTTGGTTGGGCCATGCTGCTCTTCTGGCTTGCAGGATTTTCCGATGGCGTAGACGGTTACCTTGCAAAACGTTTCGACTGGGGATCGCGGCTCGGCGCCTTACTCGATCCGGTCGCCGACAAGCTATTGGTCGTTGGCATGTTCGGGACGCTTGCTTATTTGCAACACATTCCCATATGGCTTGCTGCGTTGGTGATAACGCGTGACATTGTCATTATAGGCGGTGCCACCGCCTATAATTTCCTGGTTCGGCCGGTAGAAGGTGAACCGACACGCGTGAGCAAGCTCAATACGGCTTTGCAATTGTTGTTCTTGATGGTTGTCCTGAGTCGTGCTGGATTTGGCTGGCCAGACGAAATTTCGGTCACCGTGCTGGGCGCATCCATCCTGATAACCGTAGTCATTAGCGGTGTCGATTACGTTTGGTCCTGGTCGCAACGCGCGCGTAAAGGAGAATAGAAAATGCAATCTGATCTACGCTTGAACTGGCTCATTGCCCTCAGCATTGGCGGTTGGTTAATGTACTTGTTGGCGCCAGTGCTAACGCCTTTCGTTGCTGCCGGATTGCTGGCGTACATTGGCGACCCGCTCGCCGATCGGCTGCAAAAATACAAAATGTCGAGGACTGTGGCGGTCGTGGTCGTGTTTATGTTGACCTTTCTGGTGCTGGGTTCATTGATACTACTCGTCGGACCGTTAGTGAAGACACAAATTGGCGCGTTGTTCGACGCTCTGCCGGAAATCACGCGCCGCGTCGAGCAGGTGTGGTTGCCGACAATTCTGGAATGGCTAAATGTTGATCCTGATGGAGACGTCGGGCTCAGTGCTTTTCTGGCGCGCTACGGCGATATGGTTGGCAGTTGGAGCGGCAAATTATTGCTGGGTGTGGGTAAGTCGGGCAGTGTCCTTGCGGCCGCCGTTCTCAGCCTGTTTCTAATACCGATCCTGACGTTCTACATGTTGCGTGACTGGGATTCGTTTATTACTCATGTCGGTGCGTTGGTGCCGCACAGTCAGCGCGATACGGTGTTCGGCCTCGCGCGCGAAACCAACGATGTCCTGGGCGCGTTCTTGCGCGGCCAGGTGCTGGTCATGATGGCGCTCTCGGCAATTTATTGCTTGGGGCTCTGGCTGCTAGGCCTCGAGTTCGCAATTGCAATTGGCGTCGTCGCCGGTCTGGTGAGTTTTGTGCCTTATCTCGGTTTTGTCATTGGCATTGGGCTCGCAGGCCTGACTGTAATTCTTGAGCCGAATCCTTTGTGGAATCTCGTTGGTGTTGTTGCGACTTTTGCGATCGCACAAGCCATTGAAGGATCCTTGCTGACGCCCAAACTTGTTGGCGATCGCATCGGTTTGCATCCCGTCCTGGTTATCTTCGCTGTAGCAGCTGGCGGCCAGTTGTTCGGCTTTTTCGGTATCTTGTTGGCGTTGCCGGCAGCCGCTGTGCTGTCCGTATTGATTCGATTTACCTACAACCGCTATCTAAAAGAGCACTCTGAACTGGTTGCGGAGCATCAATGACCCAGCTGGCATTGCCGTTGCAGCTCCTGGATCACGCTGTATTCGATAGTTTTTATGAAGGCGGCAACGAAGCGCTGGTTGCGACGCTAATTAACATCGCGGGCCATGCAGATGGCTACGGATGTTGGATATGGGGGCCGGCGGCCAGTGGTAAGAGCCATTTATTGCAGGCGCTGTGTGAGTCTGCTGGTGACCGCTCGATATACGTGCCACTAAGTATCTTTTCGAGCGCTGGCGCCGCCATTCTTGACGGTCTTTCCAGTCGGGAAATCGTTTGTATCGATGACATTGACCAGGTGGCGGGGGAGCCCGCGTGGGAAACGGCGCTGTTTGATTTGTGCAATCAAATTTTGGATGCCGGTGCGCAGCTGATTGTTGCTGCTGCTTCGGCGCCGCGAGAGAGTCGTTTTGAGCTTGCTGACCTTAGAAGTCGTTTAGCCAAATTACCGGTTTTTCAAGTTCATGCACTAGCGGAAGATGGGCGGGTGTCGGCCCTGCAATTGCGCTCGCGACACCGGGGCCTTGAGCTACCGGACGAAACCGCGCAGTACTTGCTGAAGCGGAGTCGCCGCGATATGGCGAGTCTCTATGCGCTTCTCGATACCTTGGATAAAGAAGCATTGCGGGCCAAGCGACGATTGACGATACCGTTTGTTCGTAGCGTCATCGGCAACGGCAACTAATGGGCTAGTCGGCTAGTTTCCTGGCGATTTCGGCAACGCGCTTGCCGAGTGCATTTGCAAGATGTTTTTCGTCATCCGAAAGCGCATCCGGTTTCTTATTCCAGCTTACATGCGTTGCGCCGTAGGGTGAGCCGCCGGTGGTCGTGCTCGACAAAGATTCTTCTGAATATGGCAGGCCGACGTACAACATGCCGTGGTGCAACAGCGGTATCGCCATCGTGAGTAACGTGGACTCATTGCCGCCGTGGGCGGTGCTTGTCGAGGTGAAGACTCCTGCCGGTTTTCCAATGAGGGTGCCCTTGATCCAGTCGGTGCCGGTTGTATCCAGAAAGTACTTGAGTGCGGCACTCATGTTTCCGAAGCGGGTTGGACTGCCCATTACAATGCCGCTGCATTGTGCAAGGTCGTCAGCCGTCGCATAGGGCGGACCGGATTCCGGGATAGTATCTGCCGTTGATTCTGTCGTTGCAGATACGGCCGGAACGGTTCTAAGGCGAGCAGAACACGATTTAACAGAATCCACGCCTTTGCCTACCTCCCGAGCCAGCGCTTCGGTCGCACCGTAACGAGAGTAGTACAAGATAAGGACTTCGATCATTTGGAAAGCAGAGCCAGGACGTTTTCCGGGGGTCGGCCGATAACTGCTTCGCCAGATTCGTCGTCCACCACGATCGGCCGCTCCAGCACAACTGGGTGTGCAGCGAGCCACTCAGCGAGTTTCTCGTCGTCGTCGAGCGCCGGTAGGTCGGGAGCCTCTTTGAACTCGCTTTCGCCGCGGCGTAATAACTCGGCCAGCGGTACGCCAAGCTTTCCAGCCAGGCCCAAAAGTGTCGCAGCGTCGGGGGAGTCCTGAAGGTACTGAACGATGCTATGCGCTACGCCTGACTCGGTGACGAGCGCCAGCGTTTGCCGCGACTTCGAGCAGCGTGGATTGTGGAAAATAGTGACAGCCATTGATTCTCCGCGGAGGTTGATTGAAACAGGCAAAACGGACTCTAACAGGAGCCGCTCGTGGCGTCAGCGTTGCTGATTAAACTTGACTCGAAGAGGCGCCAATTGGTAGCTTTGACGGGTTACAGGTACTAAAATAATAATAATAAATTGGTAGCTATGCACCTTATTGAAAGTCGAATGAAGAATCTCGTGCGGGCGTGTTGTCTGGTGGCTATTGCTTGCGTGGCGGGCTGTGAGACGGCTCCTCCCGTGCAGGAAATGAGCGATGCGCGACAGGCTATTGCAGTCGCGAGAGAGGCGGGGGCTGCAAACACCGCGGCTTTTCATCTGCGAGCAGCGGAAGACTATCTTGCCAGTGCGGAACAAAGTCTCAGCAAGCGGGCCTACCCGCAGGCGCGACGTGATGCCCGGCACGCGAAAATGAAAGCACTTGATGCGCTGAAAGCTGCCGAAGACGTGGCTAAGCAAGATGAGGCGGTTGGCGACAACTAGCCCTTAAACCACTTCCTACTAAGCTTATCGATTACCTTGTTCGGGTACTTTCGTTTGCCCAGACTGCCGTTATAGCGTCCCAAAGCTCGCCTCAAGTCGCCGTTTTCCTTGTCCAGATAAAATTTCAGAATGGTGCAGCCGTAGCGAAGATTAGTATCGATATGCAGCAGGTTGTCGTCAGGCCGGCCGATTTCATCCAACCAGAAAGGCATTATCTGCATTAGGCCGATAGCACCAGCGACGGAAACGGCGTATCGATCAAAATTACTCTCGGTTTCGATAAGTGACAGTATGAGTTCTGGGCTCAGTTCGGCCCGCGTTGCCTCCATGTGCACCAGTTTGAGTATCTTGATGCGTTCTTCGGGATCCTTGACCTGTCGCTCGAGGCGCTGCGACATATCGGTTAGCCAAACTTCAGCGTGGAATCGATCGGTAAAAGTTGCCGTGTCGCTAGCTGCCGAGCGCAGCGCATCGCGCAGTTCCGGTGATGGCGATGGCGCACCCTGCGCCATGAGGTTGCCGCAGCTTAAGGAAAGCCACAGCAGAGCAGTCGTTACTAGCGGTCGTATTGATTTAGTCAATTTTGTATATCTCATAATAATTATGAGCTTATCGTTCTTTTCTAAAGTAGTTTGAGAGCTTCATCACGTTCTAAATTCTGCGACTCTGAGTCCTTACGATGCCGATACTCGAGCTCACCGGCGGCAAGGCCTCGATCACTGATTACCAATCGATGTGGAATGCCTATCAATTCAGCATCAGCGAATTTCACGCCGGGCCGAACATCTCGGTCATCAAGCAAAACCTCGTGACCGGCTGCTTTGAGTTCCAGATACAGTGTCTCAGCCGCGTCCTTAACCTCATCTGAACGGTGCATGTTGATCGGCACCAGGACCACGTCGAACGGTGCCAGCGGCGCCGGCCATATAATGCCGGCGTCATCGTGGTTTTGCTCGATCGCCGCAGCGACGATTCGGGTGATGCCTATTCCGTAGCAGCCCATGGCCAGCAACTGATTTTTACCGTCCGGGCTTTGTACCGTGGCGCCCATGGCTTCGCTGTACTTCGTGCCGAGCTGGAAAATATGGCCGACTTCGATACCGCGGGTGATGCTTAAGCTGCCTTTTCCGCCGGGCGTTGGATCGCCCTCGATCACGTTGCGCATATCGACGCTTTGCGGTGCTTCCAAATCGCGCTCGAAATTAACGCCGACGTAGTGCATGTTTTTTTCATTGCCGCCACAGACGAAGTCACTCATGCCAACCGTGGCGTGGTCGTAAAAGGTCGGTATGTCCAGCCCGATAGGGCCGACAAACCCGGGTCCGCATCCCGTCACTTTAACCACAGCTTCTGGACTGGCCAGCGTCAGGGGAGTTGAGACACCGGGGATTTTCTGGGCTTTGACTGAATTGAGCTCGTGGTCACCTCTTAGCAACAGAGCGACGGGTCCATCGCTACCCTCAACGATTAGTGTCTTGAGCGTTTGCTCCGCGCTGACATTCAGGAATTCGCAAAGTGCTCCAATCGTTTTGACACCCGGTGTCGCCAGTTTCTCGAGCTCGCGGGTTGCTTCAGGGTAGCCGCTGGCCGCAGGGGCCGTCGCTGCAGATTCGATATTTGAGGCGTAGTTGTCGCTGTCGGAGTACGCGATGGCATCCTCGCCGGAATCTGCCAATACATGAAACTCTTGCGAGCGGCTGCCGCCAATTTCGCCAGAATCGGCATCAACAATGCGAAATTCGAGACCGAGACGTTTGAAAATAGTGGTATAGGCGGCATGCATACGCACGTAGGAAGCGTCCAGCCCCGTCTGATCCGCGTCAAACGAATACGCATCTTTCATAATGAACTCGCGCGACCGCATAACGCCAAATCGCGGCCGGATTTCATCTCGAAATTTGGTCTGAATCTGGTAGTAATTGATCGGCAGCTGTTTGTAGCTGCGAAGCTCTTTGCGCGCTACGTCTGTAATGACCTCTTCATGGGTAGGGCCGAAACAGTAGTCGCGCGCATGCCTATCCTGCATGCGAAGTAATAACGGTCCGTATTTGTCCCAACGCCCTGATTCTTGCCATAGTTCCGCCGGTTGAACGGCTGGCATCAGCAATTCCAGCGCGCCTGCGCGGTCCATTTCTTCACGCACGACGGCTTCAACTCGACGCAATACGCGCAGACCCAGAGGCATCCATGTGAACAGGCCGGAGGCGAGCCGGCGTATCAGCCCGGCTCGTAGCATCAGTTTGTGGCTGATGACCTCGGCGTCTGAAGGGACTTCCTTTAGGGTTGTCAGGCCAAACTCTGAAAAACGCATTGCTGGATTTACCATTAGTGTAGGAGCCGCGCATTCTAACCGTATTGACAGCTAAGCCAAAGCAGAGGAAGGTCCTCAATCTTTTGTTTGAGGGTTGCCGCGTTGCACGGTCGTAGAAATCCGTTTGTTGCTCAAGAAGGCGTACCCGCGCTGCTGATCTTGCTGGCGCTGATTATCGCGTTAATTCGCTATTCCGACCCCCTGTTTGCGCTCATCCCGATAGCGTTGTTCGTCATGGCCTATTTGCTGTTTCGCGATCCGCATCGTGCCGTTCCATCCGTCGCTCTTGGGGTTTTTTGCCCGGTAGACGGCGAGGTGATGGAAGCTGGCGCAATTGACGTCGGCGCAACCGGTGAGCCAGCCCTGAGAGTCACGATTGCCATCAATAGTCTGGGCACCTACACGGCGCGGGCACCCGTGGAGGGCAATATCAAGGATCTCGGTAAAAAGGCCTTGTGGATTCAGTCAGACGAGGGTGATGACGTCGTGGTCCTGTTTCGTGGTTATCGCTTAGGGCTGCCGCCGAAGGCTTTTGCGCGATTTGGCGAGCGTTTCGGCCAAGGTCAGCGCTGCGCTTACTTGCGCCTGACGCGACAGGTAGAAGTGCAGTGGCCAGTTGGCGGCAAAATTCTGGTCGAGGTTGGAGATCGGCTTCAGGCGGGTGTCGACCTGATCGGCAATGTGCCGAGTCCTCGATAAAACAGCCGACAGAGTGCGGCCTAAATTTTGGTGATATCTGGTCAACCGTGAAATGCGTCTGACACCGTGGCAAGATTGACTAATGATTCTTCCTGAACATCAACGCCGAGCCTATCTGCAGGCGATGGGTATCGACGTCTGGCTGCCTCGTGACTCAGTTGAGCTCGGCAATGCAGATGTCGAGGCCGCCGCCCTCGAGACCGCAGGACTGGGCTGGGATGAGCTGCGACAGTGCGTGGCGGACTGCACACTCTGCGAGCTTGCCAATAGTCGGACACAAACTGTTTTCGGCGTTGGCAATCGTGATGCGAGCTGGATGATTATCGGGGAAGCTCCCGGTGCGGAGGAAGACAGACAGGGTGAGCCTTTTGTCGGCCGCGCTGGCCAGATGCTCGATGAGATGTTGCGTGCCATTGGCCAGAGTCGTGAGTCGGTATTTATCGCCACTGCATTGAAGTGCCGACCACCCAATAATCGTGACCCAGAGATTGCTGAGGCGGCTGCATGTCGAGCCTATTTGCAGCGCCAGATAGCGCTGGTGCGCCCGGACGTAATTCTTGCAGTTGGCAAGCTAGCGGTACAAAACCTGTTACAGACCGATGCGCCCGTAGACAGCATGCGCGGCCGCCAGCATGACCTGGACGGAGTACCGCTGGTTGTTACGTATCATCCAGCCTATTTGCTGAGAAGCCCATCGCAAAAATCAAAGGCGTGGAGCGACCTTTGCCTTGCAAATCGACTTGCGTCGGCATGATTACCACTACCCCATTGGCTGAACCACCGGCGACGATCCGCGATATGAACCACGATGATCTGCCGATGGTTTCCGATATAGAGCGACGTAGCTACGAATTTCCCTGGAGTCACGGTGTATTTCGTGACTGCTTGCTGGCGGGTTACCAGTGTGTGGTGTTGATTCGTAATGATCGAGTGTCGGGATACGCAATATTGTCAGTGGCAGCCGGTGAGGCGCACATCCTGAATCTGTGCATCGATCCCGAATTTCGTGCGCTTGGCTACGGAGAAAGGATCCTTGATCAACTGCTTTTTCGGGCACGCTCGGCCTCGGTTAATGAGGTTTTTCTGGAAGTCCGGCCGTCTAATTCCACGGCGCTTGGTCTGTACAAGAAGAAGGGTTTTCACCAGATAGCCCATCGCCCGGCCTACTATCAGTCCAACGAGGGGCGCGAGGATGCGGCAGTACTGGCAAAGAAACTCGTCGCTGCTGGCTGAGTAGCAGTTCCCCGCGACGCTCTATTCGGCTAGACTGCGCCGCCTCTCAAAGCGAAGCCACTCAACAGAATTTCAATGCCGGATCTCGATTTAGAAGTCAGCAAGCGTCGTACTTTTGCGATTATATCGCACCCCGATGCTGGCAAAACGACGCTCACCGAAAAGTTGCTGCTTTACGGCGGAGCGATTCAGCTCGCCGGTACCGTTAAGGGCCGCAAAGCCAGCCGGCATGCGACATCGGATTGGATGGCGCTGGAGCAACAACGTGGTATCTCGGTAACATCGTCGGTGATGCAGTTTCCCTATAACGATCACGTTATAAACCTGTTGGACACGCCGGGACATGAAGACTTCTCTGAGGATACCTACCGTACCTTGACGGCGGTTGATTCTGCATTGATGGTTATTGATTGCGCAAAAGGCGTTGAGAAACGCACGATCAAGTTGATGGATGTATGTCGACTGCGTGATACGCCGATCATGACGTTTATTAATAAACTCGATCGCGATGGTCAGGAACCGATCGATTTGCTCGATGAGATCGAGTCTGTTTTAAAGATTCAATGTTCACCGGTCACCTGGCCAATAGGGATGGGCCGTTCGCTTAAAGGTGTCTATCACCTGGCGCAGGACAAGATTTACCTGCATGAACGTGTTGGCCGGCAAGAAGCCTCGACTCGACAGGTGATTGAAGGTCTCGACACAGACGAGGCGACAGTCGCACTAGGCGACCTCGCGGATGAGTTTCGCGAACAGATCGAGCTGGTTAAAGGGGCTTGTCCCGAGCTGTCGATCGACGACTATCTTGCTGCAAAACAGACGCCGGTTTTCTTTGGTTCGGCGATTAGCAATTTCGGTGTAAAAGAATTACTCGATGAGTTTATTAACTATGCTCCGCCGCCTTTAGTTCGCGAGGCGGAGCAACGTGATGTTGCTCCGAACGAAGATAAGCTGACTGGTTTCATTTTTAAGATTCAAGCCAACATGGACCCGGGTCATCGTGATCGCATTGCATTCATGCGTATTTGTTCCGGGGAGTATCGAAAGGGTATTCGAGCGTTGCATGTGCGATCTGGCAAGGAAATGAAAATTCCTGATGCCATTACGTTCATGGCCGCTGATCGACAGCATGCGGAGACCGCCTATGCTGGCGACATTATCGGCATTCACAATCATGGCACGATCAATATTGGTGACAGTTTCTCGGAAGGTGAGGATATCCGCTTTACGGGCATTCCTAACTTTGCGCCGGAAATGTTTCGCCGCGCTGTGCTGAAAGATCCACTACGTTTGAAGGCCTTGCAAAAGGGTTTGGCACAACTTTGCGAGGAGGGCGCGACACAGCTGTTCAAGCCAATGCGCAATAACGATTTGATTCTTGGTGCCGTCGGCCCGTTACAGTTTGAAGTTGTAGCGCATCGCTTGCACGATGAATACAAGGTTGAGTGTCAGTTTGAAGCTATCAATGTAGCCACGGCGCGTTGGGTCGAGTGTACTGACGCCAAGATGCTCGAAGAGTTTGAACGTAAGGCGCATGACAATCTCGCACTAGATCACGGCAACAGACTGGTCTACATTGCTCCTACGCGGGTCAACCTCAATTTGACTGAG
>RCNE010001158.1_pt1 | contig 14346 bp, 12 predicted proteins | sample 2041361 | NCBI WGS metagenome assembly RCNE01 (sample SAMN09708229, study PRJNA481090) | Marine sediment metagenome, whole genome shotgun sequencing project.
TATTCCTCTTGTCCAGGACGTCAAGGGCGCCCAGGACCTCTCTCTCGAGCTCGGCTACCGCTATTCCGACTACAGCACCTCCGGCGGTGTCAGCTCCTACAAGATCCAGGCGAGCTACGCCCCGACCCAGAGCTGGCGTCTCCGCGGTGGCTACAACCGCGCCGTCCGTGCGGCCAACCTCGCCGAACTCTTCCGGGTGCAGGGCTTCAACCTCAACGGTTCGACGGACATCTGCTCCGGCCCCAACCCGACCGCCACCGAAGCGCAGTGCGCCAACACCGGCGTGCTCCCCGGCCAGTACGGCAACATCGCGCCGAGCCCGGCCGGCCAGTACAACACCCTCGAGGGTGGTAACCCCCTCCTCGATCCCGAGACGGCCGACACCATCACCGCAGGCGTCGTGTGGACTCCGCAGTCCATCCGCGGTCTGTCCATCACCCTCGACTACTACGACATCGAAATCGAGGAGACCATCGGCGCCCTCGGCGCCGATGACATCATCCAGACCTGCGCCCTCAACGGTGACCCGGCCCTGTGCGAGCTCATCGTTCGTGACAACCAGGGAACCCTTTGGGCGACCCAGGCCGGTTACACCTTTACCGCCAACAACAACATCGGTCAACGCCACGCCGAAGGTGTCGACCTCAACTTCAACTACCTCCTCGGTCTCGGCAACTCCGGTTACCTGGCCATGGACCTCATGGGCAGCTATGTGCTCAAGAATCAGTTCAGCAACCCGTTGGTGGACTATGACTGCGCCGGCTACTTCGGCTTCCAGTGCATGCAGCCGATTCCCGACTGGCGGCACCGCTTCCGCGCCACCTGGGAGACCAACTTCCGCCTGAACGTCTCGCTGGCGTGGCGCTATGTCGGTGAGGTCATCAATGACGACTTCAGTGAAGACTCCGACCTTGCCAATCCGGGCAACCATGAGCTCTGGATCGTCAACGACATCGACAAGATCGATGCCTACAATTACTTCGACCTCGCGGCGTCGTACACCCTCCGCAACGGCCTCAAGTTCACCGTTGGTGTGAACAACCTCCTCGATGAAGAGCCGCCGCTGGCGCCTGCATTGGCTGACGACAACAACATCAACATGTACGGCATCTACGACCCGGCTGGTCGCTACATCTTCGGAAGCGTCCAGTTCAACTTCTAACCCGCATTTCGTGATGCGATCCAGGCGGCCCTTCGGGGCCGCCTTTTGCATTCCCACACCGCTGATGCCCTTCGGTTCTTCGGCGTCAGATCGATTCGAATCCTGATACTCTCGCGTAGCTGGAGAGCGGTTCTTCAGCGCAGGAATCCACCGGATGGAGCGCTTCGTCAACGTGCAACGAGGACTCGAATTTGCAGCACCGTATGTGCGGATGCTGGCCCGCCGGCTGTGGGAGTCGGTGCGCGACCTGCTGCCCATCGTCGTCGTGGTCGTGGGTTTCCAGACCCTGGTGCTGCGGCAGCCCTTCCCGAACGTGGCGGAGTTGCTCGTCGGCGCCCTCTTTGTCGTTTTCGGGCTGATGCTCTTTGTCCAGGGATTGGAGATGGGGCTGTTTCCTATCGGCGAGGCCATGGCCTACGCGTTCGCCAAGAAGGGCAGTCTCGCGTGGCTCCTCGTGTTCGGCTTTCTTCTGGGGTTTTCGACAACCGTGGCTGAACCCGCGCTCATCGCCATCGCCGGCGAGGCGGCTGATGTTGCGTCGGCCGCCGGCTACATCTCTTCCGACGAAGCCGTGCGTTCGTCGTACGCCCTCCAGCTCCGGCTGACGGTGGCGCTGTCGGTGGGCGCGGCCATCGTCCTCGGCATCTTCCGGATCCTCAAAGGCTGGCCGATCCAATGGCTCATCATGGGCGGCTATGTCACCGTCGTGGCGGTTACCTTTTTCGCGCCCGAGGCCATCGTCGGCATCGCTTTCGACTCGGGAGGGGTCACCACCTCGACGGTGACGGTGCCCTTGGTGACGGCCCTCGGCGTCGGGTTGGCGACCTCGATCCGCGGCCGCGATCCGTTGATCGACGGATTCGGAATGATCGCGCTCGCATCGTTGACCCCCATGATCTTCGTCATGCTCTTCGGAATCGTGCGCTTTGGCATTCGCGCCGGTGGTGCGGGCTGATGGGCCGCTCATGATCGAAGGCCTCACCACCGCCCTGATCGACACCAGCCGCGATGTCTTCGCGGTCAGTGCCCTGCTCCTCGGCTTCCAGTATTTCGTCCTGCGTCAGCCGATTCCGCATTTTCGCCGTCTCGTCGCGGGTCTGATTCTGGTTGTGCTCGGGCTCGCCTTCTTCCTCATTGGGCTGGAGCTCGCGCTCTTCCCCCTCGGCGAACTCATGGCGACCCAGCTGTCCTCACCCCAGTTCGTCTTCGGCAGCGACACCGTGCCGGAGTCGCCGCCGTGGTGGAAATACGGTTGGATCTATCTTTTCGCCGCCATCGTCGGCTTCTCGACGACCCTGGCCGAGCCCGCCCTCATCGCGGTCGCCTTCAAGGCGAGCAAGGCGTCGCGCGGGACGATTCGGCCGTGGGGCCTACGCCTGGTGGTCGCCGTCGGGGTCGCCGCCGGAATCACCCTCGGCGCCTTTCGGATCGTGACCGGAGCGTCGTTGGTGCTTTTCGTCGCCGTCGGCTATCTGATCGTCATCGTCCAGACCGCTTTTGCACCGAAGTCGATCATCCCGCTCGCCTATGATTCGGGCGGAGTAACGACCTCGACGGTGACGGTGCCGCTGGTCACCGCCCTCGGGCTCGGTCTGGCCGCCACCATCCCCGGCCGAAATCCCGCCCTCGACGGTTTCGGCCTCATCGCTTTTGCGAGTCTGTTTCCAATGATCACGGTGATGGGCTATGCCCAGCTCGCAGAATGGCGGGCCAACCGTCGCGTCATTCGTGCTGAGAAAGGATCGAAACCATGAACTTCAAAGTCATCATCGCCGCGTTGAAACCCGATGTCACCGACGCCGTGGTCGACGCCGCCAAGGAGTGCGGCATTTCTGGTGCAACCATCATCCCCGGAAGGGGCACCGGTGTGACTGAGGCGAAGACCTTCCTCGGCCTCACCCTCGAGACCCAGACCGATATTGTCATCTTTCTGACCGAAGGAGAGTTGATTGAGACGGTCATGGCCGCCATCCACACCGCGGGCAGGCTCGACGAGCACGGTACCGGGGTGGCCTTTGTCGTGCCGGTGGAACAGGTCGCGGGCATCAAGGAGGCCATCGTCCGCCGCGAGCGGCATTGAGTTAGAGAACAGGTCGACGTCGCGCGCCCGATCCCGCGAATTTTCATCGCATTCGACCATCTATTCCCTACATGTTCCCTAGGTGAGCAAATCACCGCTGGCCCTCCTCTGACCAGATAACAGCTTGTGCTGAAGGAATGGAGGTCGAGATGAATTCTCACGTTCTCAGGTCGGTGGTTCTTGTGATGCTGATTGGCGCTGTGACTCTTGTGTGCACCGATGGAGTCGTCGCACAAACCTGCCCCGAACTCATCGGTCGGTGGCCGTACGGACCCGCGACGGCGGTGGCGATCGACGGGAATACCGCCTACTTGGGAAGCGGAACAGTCCTGCTCGTGCTGGACGTCTCGACGCCCGCGACGCCGCTGTTGCTCGGCGAGATTGTCCTGCCCGACGTGGTGCGGGGCGTGGCGGTGGAAGGGAATCACGCATACGTGGCGCTCGGGGACTCCGGTCTTCGGGTGGTTGATGTCTCGATCCTCGCGGCGCCGGTAGGGGTGGGCGACATCGACACGCCGGGATTCGCGAATGACGTGACGGTGGATTCGAACCACGCCTATGTGGCCGACGGCTCATCCGGATTGCGGGTGATCTCGATTTCCAATCCTGCGTCGCCGACGCAGGTTGGATTCCTCGACACCGCCAGCGATGCTTTGGGTGTCGCCGTTGCCGGAGACCTCGTCTACGTCGCGGACGGTTATGGTGGTCTGGTCATCATCTCGGTGGCGAACCCGGCATTGCCCACCACGGAGGGAGCTCTCGACACTTCGGGCTATGCCCGCGACCTTGTGATCGTCGGCAGCATCGCCTACCTGGCCGATGGAACCTCGGGGCTGCGCGTGATCTCGGTGGCCAACCCGGCGTTGCCCTCAGAGCTGGGGTCTGTCGCCACTTTCTCAGCCAGAGGAGTGGCCGTGGACGGCACCCTCGCGTTTGTCGCCGACAGCTACGGGGCGTTCAAGCAGATCGACGTGACCGATCCGACCACGCCGACCATTGTCGGTTCCGTCAGCATGTCGTCCAGTTGTGACGCCGTCGTCGCTGCGGGTGGCCTCGCCTGGGTTGTGGACGATGCCGGCGGACTCGTCATCGTCGACGGCAGTGTCTCGGGTTCGCCGACGGTTGTGGGCGACTATCCTACCGCGGGCTACTCGATTTCGGTGTCGGTGGTTGCGGGGTTGGCGTACGTCGGGGTCTATCCGGGGGCTCTGAGAGTCTTCGACGTCACGGCGCCATCGGCACCGGTCGAACTCTTCTCCACCCAAGCGCTCGACAGCGTCCTGCAGGTGGTTGTTTCCGGTTGGTACGCCTATCTCCCGGTGCTGAGCCATGGGCTCGAGATTTTCGAACTGGTCGTACCGACGGCGCCTATTCATGTCGGTTCCATAAACACTCCGGGCCAGGCTCGTGGTGTGGCGGTGGTGGGGAATCTTGCATATGTCGCCGACGGCGATTCAGGGTTGAGGGTGTTGGACATCAGTACTCCGGCGACCCCGTTTGAACTGGGATCTGTGGCAACCCCTGGAACAGCGTACGGTGTGGTGATTGACGGCGACTACGCATACGTGGCCGACCATGACGAGGGTCTGAGGGTGATCGATGTCAGCGTGCCCGGCTCTCCGTCCGAAGTGGCATCAGTGAGCATCCCCGATAATGTCTATTCGGTCGCTCTGGCCGGCGACTACGCGTTTGTTACGGCGAGCCACGAAGGCGTCCGCGTCATCGACATCTCGGTTCCCACCGCGCCGTTGGAGATCGGATCCTTCGATACCGGAACGATGAATGCGAACGATATCGTGGTGGTCGGAGACCGGGCGTACGTTGCGAACGGGGCCTTCGGCCTGCTGGTACTCGACGTGAGCACACCAGGTGCACCGATCGAGGTGGGTTCCTACGACACGGTCGGGAACGCCGAAGAGGTCTTCCTCGACAACGGCATCATCATTGTCGCCGACGACAACGCCGGACTGGCTTTCTTCGACGGTTGCAACGACATCATCTTCGGCGACGGTTTCGAGGCGTTGGGCACCATGGCCTGGACGACCACCCAGCCCTGAGGCGAGGCGGTGGCGCTACAAGGTACCGAGCGCCTTTGTAGCGTCGGCGCCCCCGCCGGCGAATGGCGATTGTCGGAAGGTCATCAATTCGTCGATTTCGGAATGTGGCAAAAGGCTGGGCCGGTAGCGATGGTGAGTGGCGCAGCGATCAGCCCTGTCGTACAGCGACGCCGCGGATGGTCGCGCGAGTCAGCGGGATCGTGTTGCGCATGCTCTCTCGATGGATGCGCTCCATGAGGAATCCGCCGTCGAGAATCGCCTGCTCGGTTCGCCGGACGAGGTGACAATTGCCCGAAACCCGCTGCCACAGCGGCTCCAGGCGGCGCTGCCACTTCAATCTTTCGGGCCGGTCGTCCGCCGCGACGTGCTCCATGAAGACGAGGCGACCGCCCGAAGTGAGAACCCGCCGAATCTCATCGATGGCGCGGTGGAGATCGGGCACGCTGCACAGCACGAGCATGCAGACGACGATGTCGAAGTTACCATCGGGGAAGGGGAGGGCGTCAGCGGAACCGTCGCTCAGCTCAACCGGGGAGATGTCCATGCCCACGAGGCGCGCGGCCAGTTTCGCCCGCATGTGGTGATCGGGTTCGGACATGACCAGCCAACGGATGGTGTCCGGGTAGAACTGAAGGTTGACACCCGTCCCGGCGCCGATTTCGAGAACCCGACCCTCGACGTCGTCGAGGAGGCTCCTCCTCCACTCCGAGAGACAGGCTTCTTCGCTCTTTCTCATGACGCGGTCGTATACGCGCGCCATCAACCTTCCCATGTCTTTGTCCCCTCCGATTCAAGATAGACAAGCATTGACAGGGGGACTTGATTCCGGTCGAGGGTCGAGTGCGGGTTTTCGCGATCGCAGGCGAGAGCGATTGTGGAGGTCAGCGGTTCTTGAGCGCGACGATGAGGGCGGCCAGTCCACCCGCGACGATGATGGCAAATATCACCCGAAACAGGCAGATGATCCATGCGATGCCGATGCCCAGCGCGGCCCACTGGACCCACCAGTCGCCCGGTGACGTCATCCAGTTGATGACAACAAGCAGCGCCAGGACCATCGGGCCGACGAAAAGGAACTTCAAAGCGCGAAGGGTCTTCATCTTCTGATCTCCACGGAGATTGATACGAGGTCCGGGACGATTCGGTTCTGTCGATTCGAGTTCGGTGACAGGGCGGGAACGGGTCGCGCCGGTGCGTGCAAAACGGTGCAGGATGACCTACATTCCATAATGTAAAGTGAAACAAACAAGGGAGTAGAGATGAGGAATCATTCCAGTCTTTTCGGGATATCCGTGGTGTTGGCCTGTGTTTCAATCCTCTGGTCCTGCGCTCCGGCCGAGCCACCCTCGAGTACGTCCCCGGTCGGCTTCCAGAAGCTGGAGACGGCGTCTGTGGCGCCGTCGTCAGGGCTCATTGATCCTGTCTTCGTGATTCCGGCGGAAGCAGCCGCCATGACGCCGCAGGACACCGGCAGTCAACGGAGCGCCGGTCACCGCCTCGAAGGTCCGTTGTCGGAGGAAGAGATTTCAAGACTCCAGGATGAGGCGATGGATGCTCCCTTCAACGAGTTGATCCAGGCGGCTGCCGTCACCGGTCCCCTGGCGCCGATCCTCGGGATCATTTTCGAGTCCCTCGACTTCGTCACCGCAGGCAGTAACTTCGTGCCGCCGGATCCGGAACTCGCCGTCGGACCGGGTCACACCATCAGTGTGGTGAACGACTATCTTCTGATCACCGATCCTGTCGGCACACCGTTGGTGCCGCCGATCCAGTTCGCAAACTTCTTCACCGGGGTGAGCGGCTGCACCGGACTCTTCGATCCCAACGTGCTCTACGACGAACAGCTCGACCGCTTTGTCGCCGGTATCGACGCCAACGGTACCGCTTACTGCGTTGCCATGTCCCAAGGTCCAGACCCGACCCTGGGTTGGGTCCTCTACAGCTTTGCGACGGTGCCGGCGTCGGCGACACCCGACTTCTTCGATTATCCCCACGCCGGGGTCGGTCAGGACGCCATCTACATGGGCGCCAACATCTTCAACAACGCATTAAATGCATTTCTCCGGGCGGAAGTCTGGGCGATGGACAAGGCGGTCATGGCGGCGGGACTGCCTTTGCCCATGCCGATCAAACAAACGGTGGCCAACGGTTTCACTCCTCAGCCCATGAACGCCCACGGTTGGCTCCAGGGCACCTGGCCCATCGCGCAACAGCACACCATTCTGGCGAATGCCTACAGCCCGGGGTACTCGGGCGACATCTTCGACGTCTGGGCCTGGTCGGATCCCTTCGGGGCCAATGTGTTCGGTCCGGTGGGTTCCGTGGACCTCGCGATCGCCACCGGGGTTGCGGCGACCTACCCCATCGACGCACCGCAGATCGGCGGCCTCAACATCCAGGCCAACGACTGGCGCGTGCTCGACTGTGAGTACCGCAACGGCGATGTCTGGATGACACAGACCATTTCGTGCAACCCGGGCATGGGGACGGTGGACTGCATTCGCTGGGCCGAGATCGACCCGGTGACGCCCACTGTTCTCCAGGCAGGGGTTTTCGCCACCGACGACGAGTTTCGGGTCTTTCCGGATGCCGGGGTCAACCACTGCGACGACATGACCATCGGCTACACCAAGACGTCAATGATGATGTCTCCGGCGGTGTGGGTTACCGGACGCTTGGGCATCGATCCTTCCGGTGTTCTCCAGCCCGAAGCGATGCTTCGGCCAGGCGATCAGCCGTACGTGTCCTGGGATGGCCCGCCCCACCGTTGGGGCGACTACACCGGCGGCACCTCGGATCCGGACGGAGTCAGAACGTGGTATCTGGGTGAGTACTCGAAGGCTTTCACGACGCCCCCGTTGGCCAATTGGGGAACCTTCGTCGGTGAGTTCTTCACCGACTGCGCAGTCGATCTTGTCGTCGGCAAGACAAACGGCGTCACCCAGGTGGCTCCGGGAGGTCAGGTCACCTACACCATCACGGTGACGAACACCGGGCGCGGGGACGCCTTTGGCGCCGTGATCACCGATACCTTCCCCGCGGCGCTCACCGGGGTGACCTGGAGTTGCAGCGGTCAGGCCGGGCCGCCGACCGCCGTCTGTTCGACGTCGTCGGGGATGGGCAATATCAATCTCACCGCTGATCTCGAGGTGAACTCGACCATCACCATCACCGCCACCGGAACCTTGAGTGCGAGCGCCACGGGGACCCTGGTCAACACCGCATCGGCGGTCTACGCCGGTGTGTACGACCCGGTGCCGGCGGACAACTCGGCCACCGACACCGACACCATCCTCCCGGCCGCGGACCTCGCCGTGTCCAAGGTCGACGGTCAGGCCAGTGCAGTTCCGGGAACCCCGGTCACCTACACGGTGGTCGTGAGTAACTTGGGGCCGTTAAACGCGGTTGGCGCACAGGTGACGGACACGCTGCCCGCAATCCTCGGAAACGTTGTGTGGACCTGCCAGGACCAGATCGGTCCACCGGCATCGATCTGCATCAACCCCGCCGGCGCCGGGAACATCTCCGAGTTGGTGGATATCGATGTCGGTGCTGCGGTCATCTTCACCATCACCGGAGATATCGATCCCGGCGCCACCGGGAGTCTCAGCAACACCGCGTCGGTGGTGCCGCCGATGGGCACCGTCGACCCGATCTCGGGCAACGACAGCGCCACCGACACCGACACCCTGACCCCCGAGGCCGACCTTGATGTAGGGGTGACCGACGGCAGCTGCTATGTGCTTCCGGGAGGATCGTTGACCTACACCGTCACCGTCGACAACCTTGGTCCTTCTCACGCTCCGGCGTCGTCGATCTCGGACACGGTACCGGTCGAATTGACGATCACGTCGTGGACCTGTGCCGCTTCGGGTTCGGCAGTCTGCGGATCGGCGTCCGGCTCAGGGCCGCTCACCGACTCCCCGAGTATCAGTTCCGGCGATGGGGTGACCTACAGTGTTTCGGGCACGGTCTCGGGATCGGCGTCCGGTTGGCTCGTCTACACCGTAAACGCTGCGCCTGGTGTGGGAGTCGTCGATCCCAACGGTGGGAATGACAGTGATCTCGACAGGAATGCCCTCGAGACGCCGATCTTCTGCGATGGCTTCGAGATGGGTACGACCGGGGGTTGGTCGGGGACGACACCGTAGGCTGAACCACCGATCCACTCGACAGAGATCGACTGCGGCCTCGGCCGGAGATGTATCATGTTGACAGCCTGATTCATCGTCGCCGAGCGCGCCTGAGATTCCTGATTTTTCATCCCGAAAGACTGAGATGCCACTGGTTCTCGACACCATCAGCAAGATAGTGAGCGGAGAGGTTCACATCCATCCGACGGATCTCCGTCTCGAGTCGGGGAGCTTTAACACGCTACTGGGAAGGACCGGAGCCGGCAAGACCACCCTCCTCCGTCTGATGGCGGGTCTCGAGCGGCCCACCACCGGTCGGACGCTGATGGGGGGCAGGGATGTGACCAGGGTGGCGGTTCGCCGCCGCAACGTTGCCATGGTCTACCAGCAGTTCATCAACTATCCCGATTTCACGGTCTTCAGGAACATCGCCTCGCCTCTGGCGGTCGCCGGCGTTGAGCGCGGCGAGCTCGAACGGCGGGTACGGCGGGTTGCGGAGATGCTCCACCTCGAGGATCTCCTCGAGCGGCTGCCCGCCGAGCTGTCCGGAGGCCAGCAACAACGCGTCGCGCTGGCTCGGGCACTGATCAAGGATGCCGAACTCTTGCTTCTGGACGAACCTCTGGTCAACCTGGATTTCAAGCTCCGGGAAGAGCTGCGGATCGAGCTTCGCAAGGTGCTGGCGGAGTCGGGTTCGATTGTCGCCTACGCAACAGCTGAGCCCCAGGAGGCGTTGGCGCTCGGCGGCAACACCATCATCGTCGATGAGGGCCGGGTCCTCCAGCAGGGGCGTGCGGCCGAGATCTACCGGCGGCCGAAGAGCGTGCGTGCCGCGAGACTGGTGGGCGACCCGCCCATGAACGTGGTGGATGGGCTGATCGAGGATGCCGCCGTGCGGATTGGTGGGAACGAGCCCGTGGCGGTGCCCGATCACCTCCGCGCCCTGCCCGATGGCGCCTACCTCTTCGGTGTGCGTCCACATCACGTGTCCACGAAGCGTGGAGAGACCGACGGGATCGTGATTCGCACCACGGTCGATCTCGCCGAGATCAGCGGATCGGAGACATCCATCCATTTCGAGCATGGTGGGTCCTCGTGGGTGTCGCGTCAGGACGGTGTCCACCCCCTCGACGTGGACGAGTCCATTCAGGTTTCCATCGACCCGAGTCGGCTCTACGCCTTTGATCCCGATGGCGATCTGGTTGCCGCGCCCAATCAATCGGGCGAAGGCCGATCGGGCTGAGGCGCCGGTGGCACGGATCGAGTTCGACCACCTCGCGCACTCCTACCGGGACCGGCCCGCAGGGGATGGTGACTTCGCCCTCAGACCCACGGATCATGTTTGGGAGGACGGGGTGGCCTACGCCCTCCTGGGGCCCTCTGGGTGCGGCAAGACCACCCTACTCAACATCATGTCCGGGTTGTTGCAGCCAACCACCGGCAAGGTGCTTTTCGACGGCCGTGATGTGACCGATCTGCCGACCGAGGAACGAAACATTGCCCAGGTCTTTCAGTTCCCGGTGGTCTACGACACGATGACCGCCCGCGACAATCTCGCCTTCCCGCTGCGCAACAGAAAGGTCGCCGAGTCGATCATTCGAGCGCGGGTCGATGAAGTCGCCGAGATGCTCGGCCTCGCGTCCTGCCTGAATCAACGGGCGGGGGCTCTTGCCTCCGATATCCGGCAGAAGATCTCCATGGGGCGCGGCCTGGTTCGCACCGATGTCTCGGCCATTCTCTTCGACGAACCGCTGACCGTCATCGATCCCCACCTCAAGAACTCGCTGCGCCGCAAGCTCGAGGAGATCCACAGGGAGAGAGCGCTCACCCTCATCTATGTGACCCACGATCAGACCGAAGCGCTGACCTTTGCCGACAAGGTTGTGGTGATGCACGAGGGCGAGGTGGTCCAGGTCGGCACACCACAGGAACTCTTCGAACGTCCCGCTCACACCTTTGTCGGCTATTTCGTCGGCAGCCCGGGGATGAATTTCCTGCCTTGCGAGGTGAATGGTTCCTTCGCAGTAGTGGATGGACATCGGATTCGGATTGCCGATCACGCGTCGGAGATCGCCGGGCAGAGCGGCGACCAATGGGAACTGGGCATCCGACCGGAGTTCATTCGGCTGATTTTCGACAAGCCGACCTACGGAATCGAGGCAGAGATCACCCAGGTGGAGGATCTTGGGAGTTCGAGGGTCGCCACCGTGGAGGCAGGCGGCCGCACCCTCCGGGTGAGACTTACCGAAGACCAGGAGATCCGGGGCGAATCGGGCTGGCTTGTCTTCCCTCCCGATCGGAGCCTCCTCTATCGGAACTCCAAATTGGTCCCGGCATCATGGGCGGGGCAGTCATGAAAAAGACCGAGAACAACCGGGCGTGGTTCCTCGTGTTGCCGGTCTTCGCGCTGGTCGCTTTCAGCGCCATAGTTCCGTTGATGACGGTGGTCAATTACTCGGTGCAGGACATCTTTGACATCGAGAGCAGGGTCTTTGTCGGGACGGAGTGGTACCGCGAGATCCTCGCGGATGATGGACTGCGACAGGCGTTGCTTCGGCAGTTCGTCTTCTCGTTCGCTGTTCTCCTCATCGAGATCCCACTCGGCATCGCCGTCGCCTTGGCCATGCCGCAAAAAGGACGATTCGCGTCGCTGACTCTGGTCATTCTCGCGCTGCCGCTGCTGATTCCCTGGAACGTGGTGGGAACCATTTGGCAGATCTTCGGTCGGGTCGACATCGGTCTCGGTGGCGTTCTGGTGACTGCCCTCGGCATCGACTACAACTATGCCGCCAACCCCTTCGACGCATGGGCGACGGTGCTGGTGATGGATGTGTGGCACTGGACGTCGCTTGTGGCGCTGCTCTGTTACTCGGGTCTCAGAGCCATCCCCGACGCCTACTACCAGGCGGCGCGGATCGACGGCGCCTCCCCGTGGGCGGTCTTCCGTTTTGTCCAGCTGCCGAAGCTCAAGAACGTGCTCCTCATCGCGGTCCTGCTGAGGTTTATGGACAGCTTCATGATCTACTCGGAGCCCTTTGTGCTCACGGGCGGGGGGCCCGGCAACTCCACCACCTTCCTCAGCCAGACCCTGGCTCGTCTCGCGGTCGGTCAGTTTGATCTCGGGCCGGCGGCCGCCTTCTCCCTGATCTACTTCCTGATCATCCTGCTTTTCTGCTGGCTCTTCTACACAACCATGATGCAGCTCGGACGGGGGCCGCGGTCATGAAGGGGCGGCACTTTCTGCTTCTGGGGTACGTGGTCTTTCTGATGCTCCCGCTCTACTGGCTGCTGAACATGTCGTTCAAGACCAACGAGGAGATCCTCGGCGCCTTCACCCTTTTCCCGCACGACTTCACCCTCGAGAACTACCGGGTCATCTTCACCGATGCCAGTTGGTACATGGGATATGTCAACTCCATCATCTACGTGACGCTGAACACCCTGATCTCGCTCACCGTCGCCCTCCCCGCCGCGTACGCCTTCTCCCGCTACACCTTTGTCGGCGACAGGCATCTCTTTTTCTGGTTGCTGACCAACCGCATGGCCCCGCCCGCGGTCTTTCTGCTGCCCTTCTTCCAGCTCTACTCAAGCATCGGTCTCTTCGACACCCACATCGCGGTGGCCCTGGCCCACTGTCTCTTCAACGTGCCGCTGTCGGTGTGGATCCTCGAAGGCTTCATGTCCGGCGTTCCGAAGGAGATCGATGAGACCGCCTTTCTTGACGGCTACAGTTTCCCGCGCTTCTTTCTGACGATCTTCCTGCCGATGATCCGCTCCGGCATCGGCGTCACCGCCTTCTTCTGCTTTATGTTCAGTTGGGTGGAGCTGCTTCTCGCCCGCACCCTGACCTCGGTCAACGCCAAACCCATCGCCGCCGTCATGACCCGCACCGTCAGCGCGTCGGGGATGGACTGGGGGGTCCTTGCCGCCGCCGGGGTGCTGACCATCGTCCCGGGCGCGCTGGTCATCTGGTTTGTCCGCAACGACATCGCCAAGGGCTTCGCCCTCGGGAGAGTCTAGTGGGCCTCAGATGAGCAGCCCTCACCAGCGATCTGCACCGGCCTCTTGGCCTCTGGCGTCCGCAGAAAGCCTCGATATACCGCAGGGTATGCCTACGTTTTCTGCGAACGCCAGAGCCTCAAGATCCCGGCACATCTCATCTGCCAGGACTACCCATCTGAGGTCCGAATGTCCTCATTAGCCTGGATGGCGTGGACCGGGCCGACGGCGATCTTCTTCGCCGCCATCGCGCTGATCCTGGTTTCAATGACCGTGTGGCAGGTGGTCTCGCCGAGCGTCGAACGGCGCGGTTTGCTGCCCATGGCGACAACGCGGGGCGACCGCCTCTTCATCGGTCTGCTCGGCAGCGCATTCATCCACCTCGGGTGGATGGCCGCCACCGGGCTGCCACTGTGGTGGGCCACCGCCATCGCAGCGCTCTTCCTTGTCGCCGTGATGAGGTGGGGGTAGGTCCCGGCTTGACGGTCCTCCGGAGCTCGAGAAATGCGGCGCATCGGTGTGAATCCGTTCCGAAATCGAATGAGAGCCCAACAGGTATCCAAGCAAGACCCTACGAAGTCAACGGCCGATGAAGAGAGCGATCCCAACTTCAAGAAAAATCCGTGCAGATCCGTGTGCATCCGTGTCCCATTCCGGTGCGATGACCGGGTCTTACGACGAGGGTCTGATGTGGTCAACCGGGTATGCTCTTCCAGCGCAATGGGACACGGATTGCACGGATGATCACGGATCATTGACTGGCTAGAGTCTGATACCGGATCGAAACTCAACTTCGTGGCTGCGTTCCGACCTGCTGGTGGGGTGTCGGTTTTGATTTCGGAACGGATGACAACGGATCTCTCAGTCCACTCTGTTTGCTCGCCAAAAAGACCTCGCACTGAAATCGTCGAGCCG